>Ga0307438_1001176_pt1 | contig 17254 bp, 18 predicted proteins | sample SalMarWE160110MG_FD_202144 | JGI IMG/M metagenome (GOLD analysis project Ga0307438, IMG submission 202144) | Salt marsh sediment microbial communities from the Plum Island Ecosystem LTER, Massachusetts, United States - WE1603-110 | ecosystem: Environmental > Aquatic > Marine > Intertidal zone >... | reverse complement strand
GTGGTGATACACCGACTACAGCTACGCGTGATGTCCAGACCACTATTTCTATCCCGAGCGGTGCAACTGTCGTCATAGGTGGGTTGATACGGGATGACAAGGAAACTATTGAGAAAAAAGTGCCTTTGCTTGGAGATATACCCCTCATCGGAGGATTGTTTAGGGTGAATAGCGACCGTGTCCAAAAAACAAATCTGCTTCTTTTTATAACTCCCCGTGTTCTCACAACAGAGGAGGCTCTTCAACAAATGACAGAACTGAAAAAACAGCAGACATTACAATCAGAAGCAAATATTGAAAAGGAACCAAGTTCTTTGGTTGATTTTTTAGATCCTTAATAACCAAAAACCTGAATCAAGTCCTAATCCCATACAGCGAGAATAGCTGTTAATGGGAAAAGCTGATAAGACCGGCCACGAATAAGAAAATGAAGGCGAAATTGATTGGACAAATATTATTACAGCAAACCGGACTTACAGAGCAGCAATTAACCGATGCTCTACACTTGCAAACTAATGAAAACCAATATGAAAGAATTGGCCAAATACTAATCAGGGCAGGCCATATCACCGAAATCGACATTCTAAAAGCCCTGGCTCAACAATGGGGGCTTTCTTATTTAGATAATATACCACAGGAAAACCTCAACAAAGAATTAGTTGCAAACTTGCCGATTGAATTTCTGAAAAAACACAAGGTTCTTCCGTTTAGCAAGGAGGATGGTACGGTTAGTATTGCTCTTAGCGATCCGCTTGATGTAATGGCGTTTGATACTGCCGTCAAAATGCTCGGTTCTCGCTGCAAGAGGGCTATTTGTGCACCTTCTATAATAGAAGATGGACTTAGCCACTATTATTATCAAAGTGAAGGGTCCGCCTCGGAAGCATTAACTGAGTTAGATGATAGCAAGGAATTTATCAGTTTAACTTCAGGTTCCACCGCAGAAGACCTTTTGGATCTGGCGAACAGAGCACCGGTGGTTAAATTAGTTAATACTATTTTCTTCCAGGCGGTACAAGCTCGAGCAAGTGACATACATATTGAGCCGTATGAGCAAGAAGTGAAAGTTCGTTTTCGAATAGATGGTGTATTACATAACAGATTTACTCTGCCAAAGCAATACGTAGCTGCGCTGGTATCACGCTTGAAAATCATGGCGAATTTAAATATTGCTGAACGCAGACTTCCACAGGATGGGCGAAGCAGGATTAAAATAAGTGAAAATGAAATAGACATCAGAGTCTCAACAGTGCCCAGCGCCGACGGAGAACGTGTTGTACTTCGTCTTTTGGACAAGACTACTGCACGCTTCGGCCTTGGTCAGTTAGGCTTTGCCCCGGAAACTGAAAAGGAATTTCGCAGACTTATTCATATACCTCACGGCATAATTCTTTTAACAGGCCCCACCGGCAGCGGCAAAACAACGACACTTTACAGCGTTCTTACTGAGTTAAACACGGAAGTTCGAAATATTATGACAGTTGAAGACCCAATAGAATATAAGCTTCCCGGGATTGGGCAGATGCAAATACATCCAAAGATAGGCCTGACTTTCGCAAATTACTTGCGGCATATTCTCAGACAGGACCCGGATGTGATTATGGTCGGAGAAATCCGTGATCTTGAAACCGCCCAAATCGCTATCCAAGCTGCTTTGACAGGGCATTTGGTTCTAAGCACACTCCACACAAATGATTCTGCCAGTGCTATAACTCGTTTGATTGATATGGGGATTGAGCCTTACCTGGTTTGTTCTTCTGTGATAGGAATAATGGCACAAAGACTGGTAAGGATTATCTGCCCTCAGTGCAAGGTCCCCTACACACCAAGTGAAGAAGAGCTGGAAGTATTCGACTCCCAATCAACGTATGATAAAAAAGACTTATACCAAGGCAAAGGATGTTCGAATTGTATCGATACCGGATATGTGGGACGAGAGGGCATATTCGAATTGATGACGATTGACGATGAGTTAAGAGAATTGATTATGACCAATACCGGAGCAAATGTAATAAAACAGATGGCCATAAAGAAAGGCATATATACATTACGTCAAGATGGTCTAAGAAAGGCCTTTGCCGGCGATACAACTATGGAAGAGGTTCTTCGTGTCGCGCAGGATGAGGCAGTTTGATTTTTTTCAGGAACGATAATAGTACATGCCTCTATTTAAATACATAGAGTTAAGTAGCACCGGCCACAAGAAACGTGGGGCCATCGACGCAACTTCTGTTGCGGACGCAAGAAGGAAGCTTCGCACATCTAAAGTACATGTTCTGGAAATCACAGGTGCACAGGAAGATATTCATCGGCAGCTCGACATGGGCTCAAGGGCAATCAGCTTTCGCAGGATAAAACAACGGGATGTCTCAGTTGCTATAAGACAGTTAGCCACCTTACTGCACGCGGGTATTCCGCTCGTACCTGCCTTGTCCGCCTTGGTTGAACAGCTATCGACTCAGCCCTTGGCAAAAGTCTTTGTTCCGATACGAGACAGAGTTAATGAAGGTATATCATTAGCAAAAGCTATGGCTGAATACCCTAAGCTTTTCTCGGAAGTCTTCGTCAGCATGATCAGAGCCGGAGAGGCCACAGGAACGCTGGAAAACGTTTTGTTGCGATTGGCTGAAATGGCAGAGAGGCGCACTAATCTTACTAATAAGGTGAAAAGTGCTATGGCTTATCCCTTATTTATGGCAATCGTGGGTGTAAGTGTCATAGTATTTATTTTCACATTTGTAATTCCCAGTATTACAAAACTGTTTCTTGAGATGAATCGTCAGCTTCCCTGGCCAACTGTTATGTTAATGAAATTAAGTAATTTTATGCAGAATTACTTCTGGGCTTTTGTAATTATACTCACTGCAATCATAGTTGCTCCTATACTGTGGTCAAAGACAACCACAGGCCGAAAAGTTTGGGACCAAATAAAGTTGAAATTGCCGCTCTTTGGCAATCTTAATCGCAAGATAGCAATATCCCGCTTTTCACGAACATTGGCGGTGCTTTTAGCAAGTGGGCTTTCAATAGTTGAAACGCTTGAACTTTCCAGGCAGGTGATCGGTAATACGGTAATTTCTGACGTAGTAGATGAAGCAAAAGATGCTATAAGCCATGGGACGGGCATTGCTGAATCGTTCCAAAGAAGCGGGGTTTTTCCACCTATCGTAATTCACATGATTGCTGCCGGTGAGAAGAGCGGCGGTATTGAAGAAGGGCTAACAAATGTCGCAGATGCGTTTGATAATGACGTTGAGGTAACGGTAAAGGCGCTAACGTCACTGCTTGAACCAGCGATGATTGTTCTATTGGGAATTATTGTTGGATTTATTGTTCTTGCAATTTTATTGCCTATTTTTGATATTAACCGAGCTATTGTTTAGGAGAACACACTAATGAAAATGTTGGGATATTCAAAACGCTATGACCCTTTGCCTGGTTTTACCTTGATAGAGTTAATGGTTGTAATAGTCATCCTTGGGCTTCTCGCAACAATAATAATGCCTAAGATTCTGGATAGGCCGGAGCAGGCCCGAAGATTGAAAGCAAAAGTTCAGATAAGGAACTTCCAATCAGCGTTGGCGCTTCTCAAGACGGACACGGGTCGCTTTCCAACAACCCCTCAGGGCTTAGAAGCTCTCATAAACGACCCTGGCTTGAGAGGATGGAAACAAGGGGGTTACATAGAAGGAGGTAAGGTTCCGTTGGATCCCTGGGGTAGTCCATATATCTATCTTAATCCTGGCATACATGGTGATGACTATGATTTGGAATCGTACGGCAAGGACGGAGAAGATGGCGGCACCGGCGACGATGCAGATATTGAAAGTTGGAACCTTGACCAGGAGTAACCACTCATGCAATGGCGTCGGGACGGGTTTACTCTGATCGAATTAGCTGTAGTTCTATTGATTATCGCTGCCTGTGTAACAGTCGTATTTCCGAAGTTTTCGGTCGGTTTTTTAGACCAACAGCGGCTTCGAAGCAGCGTTAGCAGAATTGCCAGCATTGCCGAATATGCCCTTCAAAGAGCCATCTGTACACACTTGACACATTTACTTCACTTTAACATTGAAGAAGGAAGGTACTGGGTTACAGCCCAAACATCCGATGGCAAAGTAATACCAATTGCTGATGGTCTTAACTTAACGGGCCGGCTTCCTGAACGTGTCTATTTCTCCGGAATTGAATTTCGAGACACAAGGACCAATTCAAAGGATGTTGTCACAATAGAGTTCAGCCCGCAGGGTTGGATTGAGCCGGTAACAGTTTACGTAGCTTCCTCGGAAGGCAGGATAATGAGCATTGTTATGAAAGAGATGTCAGGTAATGTTGAAACATTCGAATTGCTCGAATAAGTAGATTGAAAATGCGGAAGAATGATAAAACCAAGTCATTGTATCCTTGCAAAATCAGCGCATTTACCCTGATAGAGGTGCTGATTGCTTTAGCCGTTACGGTGATTGGCTTGGTCCCTCTTTTGCATTTACTTACTACAAGCATTCTTATGACCGATTCAGCCTGGAATTTATCTCAAGCAACACTCATAGGAAACGCCAAACTCGCTGAAGTAATTACTGAGAATAATCTTGAAATTGGTACAGACCAAGGTAGTGTCGAAAGCCAGGAAAAGGAGATTGTTTTCGACTGGCAGTCAAAAGTAACTGAAGCACAGATCGTAGAGCTTGAAGATATGGGTCTAACAGGGATGCATAAGGCGACGGTTACTGTAATGTGGCATGAAGGTCAAAGCCGGAAACAGATTTTTTTGACAACGTATGTTTTCATCGACAAGACTGTCACTAAGACCAGTGCGATATAATATGAAAATGGCTGAGATAACAACTAAAAGACCAGGTTTTACCTTGTTGGAAATTATTATAGCTCTAAGCATGCTTGTACTTATTTTAGGTAGTGTCTATGGAACTTACACGGCAACCACAAGGTCCCTGGCACATTCTAAACAAAAGCACGCTATGCAACAGCAGGCCAGAGTCTTTCTGCAAAGAATTGCGTCGGAGATACGCTGCTGCTACGCCGGTTATCAGGATAAGTCTGCACAAACTTCGCCAGGAAATATTCGAACAGGAGAAAAAAAACTTCTCAAACAGGAAGATGTATCTTTATTTGTGGGCAAAGAAGTTTCATCGGGAGAGAGTTTTTTGCAATTCGTAACTTCAGCGGTGGACTCAAAACGAGAGCATAGTCTTGGTGGTCTTGCTATAGTTGAATACATGTTAGATGAGTCAACGAATACGTTATCGCGAAGTAAACGAAGATATGTAGGCGGATTTAAGGACGATGAGGATGATTATGATTGGCTCGTTGTTCTGGAGAACGTACAGGAGATTACGGTTGAGTATTTCGACGGCAAGAAGTGGCTCGAAGAATGGGATTCGAATGATATGAAAGGGTTATTACCTCAAGCGGTCGGGATATCGCTTGTTTTGCAAATTGAGGAGGTTGGGCCTTTGTCGTTTATATCCACAGTTCAGATAGTTTGTAGAGGAAGTCAGACCGGCGGAGTTACCATTCAAGAGACCGCAGTGAGCGGCACAGATTCGCCACGCGGCAGAAATACCAAAGGTTCAAATGATCGGAAAATCAACAAAAAATAAAGAAAGAGGTTTTGTTTTAGTTACTGTTCTATTGATAATAGCCGTTTTGGTGGCGATTATTGTAGAATTCAATTATGAATCACGCGTGAAGCTTCACCTTTCTGACAATTTCCGTTATTCCTCTAAGGCCTTGAATTATGCCGAAGCCGGTCTTGCTATTGCAATGGCAACACTGAAACAAAATGATAATATACTCTATGATGAAAGATTCAGCCCTCTTTTTTTGGGAAAGGTTCAAATTCCGGTTGAAAGCGGTTATTGCACTATATTTGTTAACGACGAAAGCGGTAAGATTAACGTAAACACGCTTAAGACATCTAACGGCAAAATTGTACGATCACGAGTGGATCAAATGCTGAAACTAATTGACCTTTTGAATTATCAATACCAGGAACAATCTCCTATTAGCTACAGCTTGATTCCTGCTATCATTGATTGGGTTGATTACGACGATGAAGTGACATTTCTGCCTTTCATACAAAGAGAAAATGAAGGTGCTGAAAATGATTATTATGAGGACCTCATTGACCCATATTCATGTAAAAATGCTCCGTTTGATACATTGAATGAACTGTTGTTAGTAAAAGGGATGACCACGGAAACATTTTATGGACGAGCCGGCGATGAATCTAAGAATATAGAACCTGTAGATGGAATTCAGCAATTGTTGACTATTCACGGCGATGGAAAGATAAATATTAATGAAGCTTCGCCGATGGTTATTCAAAGTTTATCCGATGAGATGAGTTTTGGTTTGATGCAGAATATTATTGAACAACGAAATATCAGACGCTATGGAAGTGTAGGACAACTGCAAAATGTACCCGGCATGACACCCCAGGTTTATGAGTCTATTCGTGAATTAATAACTGTTAAACCTAAGGGTCGTTATTATAATGTAACTGTAACCGGCGTAGCCGGCCAGTTCGTGCGAAAAGTGCAGATTGTACTTAGAAAAGACAGTAGCACCGCACAAATAGAGACAATCTTACGCAAAGAACTCTAATAAGTGCATGTAAAATGGCAACAACTGTTAAGGCCAAATAGTGTGAAGCGGTCAATAGGGATAGATATTAATAGAGACAAAATAAGCATAGTTCAACTGTGCTTTAATCGAGGTGAATTATCACTGGAACGCTCGTGTACCCGAGAAATACCGAAAAGCGGTTCATCTGAAGAAAAATCTACAGCAGATATTAAGGCTTTGATTAACAGCATGATAACCGAAGAGAATTTTGATACCTCTGCAAAGGTTACAGTAACAGGGCCTGCAAACAAAGTTTTCTTTCAAAATTTCAGAACGGACCTTTCGGCAAATGAGGATGTACAGCAGCTCTTAAAATTTGAGCTCGAAGATGATTTCCCGATTCCTTTTGACGAGCTTGTTGCCGGTATTTGCGGCAGCCGTGAACTTAAAGGAGACAACAGGGAATTTCTCATTGGTGCTCTGAACCGTTTGGAACTCCAAAATCGGATTAAAACAATAAACGAAGCAGGTCTGAAATGTTCGGCAGTTACTGCAGACGTCTGCGCGCTTTATGCGGTTACATCAATAAGTCATAATCTGATTGATGAGACTCCCTCTATGATTATCCATGCTGATAATTCGAGGATAATCTTGGCAATAACTGAAAAGGGCAGGCTTGTTTGCGTCAGACATTTTAACCGTCAGGATTTAACTAAGGCTGGGGGCAGCACATCGGAAACCCTGGTACCGGTGTTAACACGTGAGATTGAAATGACCTTACGAGCAATATTCGGGTCAAATATTCACTCACAACTAAAAGTTTTTATCAGTGCAAACAACGAGCTTCTTCAGGATTTATCTGGGGCTCTACCAGAGGCAATTAATTGCCAGGTAGTTGCATTAGAGCCTTTTACAAAGATAGATTGTTCTGAACAACAGCAGGCAAACACTGATATTGTTATTGCCGTAGGGTTGGCCCTAATAGGGACGAATGAAATCGATGAAATGCTAAACTTTCTCGCTGTAGATGAATTTAGGTCAGACCAAACGGCAGAAACGAAACAAGGTCTATTTGTTTTTGGATTTTTGTTGCTTGCCATTGGAGCCTTGCTGGTAGTCAAGCTTTTCTACAAACTTAATACTTTAGAGAACGAGCACCAGCTTGTAAAACAGCAGATTCGCGAGGTGTTTGTACAGACCCTTCCGGGAGAAAAAAAGATTGTAAATGAGCTTGCACAGATGAGCGAACAGTTAGAAATAGTGCGAGCTGAATACAATACCTTTGCAGCCGGACTGAGTGATAGAGTATTGCCGCTTAGGGTTCTACAGAATATTAGCGAAAAAATAACACCAGAACAGAATGTTCGTATTAACGATATTTCAATAGCTCCTGAGTCAGTTCGATTGGTGGGTGCTGCTGCTTCCTTCAACTCTGTGGATAACATAATGAGCAGCTTACGTCAGATATCCGGATTTAATGAAGTAGAACTACAGAATCCAGATGTCGACCCCCGAAGTGGCGGGGTACGTTTTACGCTGTCCATTACAATGGGCTTGGAATAACGAAAACATGAACTTAACAAAAAGAGAAAAACAGATTATAGCTGCCGGAGCGGTCCTTCTTGTTTTGATTGTTGTATATTGGATTTTTATCAAACCTGCAATCCGTCGAGTGAGAACGCTAAGGCGCGTGCTTTCCGATAAACGGCAAGTATTAGGCGAATTAAGTGCCAAGAGCCAAGAGTACAATGCCATTTCGAGAGAATTAGAGAAAATACGCCTGGAGATGGGACGTCAGCCGGAAGAAAGAAAAATCCTATCTTACGTAGAAAGTGTACAAAAAGATTGCGGCCTGATGCAGAAAGCCCTTTCTATGAAACCATCTACTATGATGGTCAATGATGTATATGAAGAAACAACTATTGAAATAAAGTTTCAGAGTATTACCCTGGAACAGTTAATCCAATTTCTATTAAAGATAGAATCCTCGGAATTGACCATCGGGATTAGAACTTTAGACATTAAACGCGGCGTTCGGGATTCGCGCCTGCTCGATACAATAGTTAAATTAGTAAGTTTGTCACCAATTGGGCGGGATTAGTTGAATAGTCCTAAAACAAGCGAGTTTTTTTTGCCTTCAATACAATGGGATCAACAACTCTTCCTGGATACAAGCTTCTTGTTCCAAACAGTCATGTGCTTTTGTCGCCCCTCCAGATTTTAGGCCTGTAAGAATATGGAGACTTTTTCGTGCCCGAGTCATGGCAACATAAAACGCATTCTTTGTTATCCAATTAATATTTGCGAGATTAAAATTTTCGAGTATAATATACTTTTAATTGTAGTTTGTTTCCGGACTCACCGATATATAGGGAGATCAGATAATATAAGGAAAAAAGGAGAATGACAATGCGGTGTAAACTGGTAACATCAGTAACGTTTTTATCATTAATTACGATTAGCCTAACGGGTTGTTTTTCGTCTTATCCGAAAAATATTGAAGCATTTCTAAGGCCGGATAAAGTCGATGTTACAGCCGAAAATTATGTTTTGCAGCCGCCGGATCAGATTTTGGTGCTTTGCTCCGAGGTGCCTGAGATAGACAGACAAAGTCAGTTGATTCGCCCAGATGGCAAGATAAGTTTTGAGGATTTGGGCGAGATAGACGCAGCGGGCAGAACCCCTGCCCAACTTGCAAATATCCTGCGAGGGTATGTTTTGGAGCTTTACAAATTAGAAGGTGATAAACCTATCGATGTTCGTATTGTTGCGTACCAGAGCAAAAGGTATTACGTATTGGGACAGGTTGCACGCCCCGGGCCGCAAGTCTATTCCGGCCGTGATACGGTATTCACCGCTCTTGCTCTTACACAACCTACTACTCTGGCCTGGTTGGGACGCATCCAGGTAATAAGACCGTCGAGAGATAAAAATGTTAAGCCGAAAATTTTTGAAGTGAATTTTGACGGTATGGCTGCTCACGGCGATATGAGTAAAGACGTTTTGTTGCAGGAAGGCGATGTAATTTATGTGCCGCCGACGATATTGGCTGCTATAGCAATGAAGATTGAAGAGTTTATTCGGCCGCTTGGCCGAGCCTTGTCCGGGGCCTATATGGTTGAGACAGCAGGAGCAGGAGGCTACACTGGCAGAGCGTACGGTGGCGGCTACGGCGGCGGCTATGGCGGGTATTGATAAATTTTCCAGCCACAGAGTTGTGTAGAAGAAGTTGATAGAGTAATCACAGTTGTGAGGGGACATATCATCATGTCCGGACGCAGGGCATTGAAGTTAGTTCATCTTACCAGCACGGTCTGGTTCATCATTTGCATTGGCTGCGTTTTAGTTTTAACATTGCGTCAGGCCGGCTTTCGTTGGTGGGTTCTATTTTCCCTGTCCGGGTACGGTGTGCTAATAGCTCTGATATTGATTAGCCTGTACTTATTCGCGATTTTCAGAGGGATTAGCAGCAGCCAAAAAGTGCGAACAGAACACCCGTTAACCAGTACAATCTACTACAAGATATTCTATGTTATAACACCTCTTTTTGGCGGGCTGGCGGGCTGCCTTGGAATGATAGGCATCAGTACTGTTGGCCAATTCGTTTTGGGGATTGCATTAGGAACATTAGGGATGACGTTTTTGGTCTGGGTGATTGTTGACCCTGTAACGGGTCTGCTGGAGATGTTATTACCACCTGCAAGCCGAAGGCACCGTGCCGAAAGGCTGGCCCGAGCTAAAGAGCTGCGGCAAAGCAGGCAAAAGAACCGCGAGGATTTGTTAAAAAAGGTATTGGTTGAGGAAGAGCTGGAGCGGCGCCGCTGGCGGACAGCGTTGAAACCACAGGCTGAGAAGCTCGCCGGACTGCTAACAACAAATGTAACTGACTTCAGGCGGGCAGAGCGTGAAGCGGTCGGTATCGGCGTCAAAGCATGGCAAATTGGGGGGCTGAGCTGTATGCGGGAGCTTCGTGATATGGCAATAGCCTTAGCTAAAGAGGGGAACGAGTCAGTTGTTGATTATGTTGGTGTCTGGTGGGATGGTATCGGAAGCTGGCACGAACCATTACTTGCTTGAAAGTTAAGAGCCTATACAAATAACCCGCTCTATTGCGGCCGGCTGCAAAGCCCGATGCCTGCGTTGTCAGCCAAAAATGTTCTCAACGTGGAGAAAACCACGCCTCCGAGCATTTTTGGCCTGCCGCCTTGGCCTCGAACTTTTCGCTCGGCCTCATAACGATCCGGTTATTCGGATAGGCTCTAAGAATTATTCACCGGATAAATCCAGCGAATTCAGTATTATTATGGGCGCATAACAACAAAGGACGAAATCATACGGCTTCGCCCTTATTGCTTTTATCTTCAATCACTTCTTTTTACAGCGTTCTGCGTCTTCGCAGCCAGCCGACAAGGCCTACACCAATACTGCCTAACAAAATAGCTCCTGGAGCAGGAATCGTCTCGAATTGAACGTTATCGATTCCTGTCCCCACGTCCCCACTGGCGGAGGCGAAGACGAGACTGGAGGAGAAAATATTGTAGGAACCAGTGACTACTGATAAATGTTCTATGTTGCCGTCAACAGGATTGACACTGGGTATCGTGAAAACATCTGTGCCAACCGCTGTGGTAAACAGGTCCGAATAAACGGTAAGGGTAGCAGTCTCGCCACTGACCGCTCCACCGTCCTGTCGGAAGTCGTACAGGTCCAAGCTAACAAAGGATACCGGCCTGGCGAACTCGATGTAGTAGTCATATGTCGTCACCGGGCCGGTTGGTTCGTCCGTTAAGAAGGTGCCGGCAGTCATACCGGCTGGAGTGTCCGACGGCACAAAGGCTGTCATGGGGTTGCCAACCATAGCGGTATAGCCCACAAATGCGCCCGGAGAAAAGCCCACCGAAAAAGTCACAATATTATCTGCCGTGGTCACCGGGCCATACGGCACCACGTCACCAAATCCCTCGAAATCAATGGTTGTGACGGCATCCGCCGGTCTGGCAGCAAATACAAGCCCTACGACAAGAAATCCAAAGACCGTCGCTTTAAAGATGTCTTTTTTCATTGCGTCCTCCTTTCAAAGGTTAATATATTTTTAATGCTGTTTTAGAGGCTTTTCCGTCTTCTACATCTATCCAAGGGCAGGGCTTCTGCCCTGCCCTTGGTTACTTTTTATCTTTACAGTGTCCTCCGTCTTCGCAGCCAGCCGACAAGGCCCACGCCAATGCTGCCCAATACGATAGCGCCGGGAGCGGGTATTGGTGCATAAGTAACTGTAAGCGTGGATGATTTTAAGGTTACCGCCCACGTGTTCATGCTATAAGGATTCGTTGAATCAATATCCATCCATATATCGATATCCCCATCCATCAAGTCGGCAAATAAATCAGAGGTAAGGGGCAAGGTGGTTGTGGACCATTGGTCATCCACACCTTGAAGGGTTCCTATATTGGTGCCGCTGGGGCCGCCGCCGAGGATAATATATACTTCAGAATCAAAAGGATAATCCACGTCCCACGCCCTGATTGCTAATGTTGCGGAAATTATCGAGGCGGGCGCCGGGCCGGGCGGGCTAAAGGTATGTGTCCAGCCCCAGTCATCGTTCCAGTAACGGTACCAGGGCGCATCATCTCGTCTGAGATCAGTCTCAGCATAGGGAAAGAAATAGGTCGTAGTAGGTGGATCAGCCTGACTAATGGAATCTACCACATCTGTAACTGTGATGCTTGCGTATGCCGGGCTGTTGAAGGCCAGCATCAACGCTGCAAAAGCACAAATTACAGTTAATTTTCTCATAGTCCCGTCCATATTAAAAAGTGGGAATAAGTCTGATTAAACTCCCCCATCTCTTTATAGGTTGCCTTACTACCAAACAAATAGACTAATAGTGCAGACCTATTATGCTAATAACTTAATGGGTAATCCTCCCCCCTGATCCTTCTCCCTTGAAAACTATGTTGATTTTGTATTATATCAAAATCCAAACCGTTTGTCCAGAAAAAAATGCGGATAACAAAAGGTTTTGCAAAAGAATTTACATTCTTGAGATTATAGATGTTCTCTGGTAGCAGGAATGATTTTTTCGGACGTGACAAACAAAAAGGGCGAAGTTGTATGACTTCGCCCTTTTCTATTTTTTAGCGTTATACGCTTCTTTTTTTACAGTGTTCTTCGTCTTCTCAGCCAGCCGACAAGCCCTACACCAATACTACCTAACAGGACAGCGCCCGGAGCGGGGATCACTGTTTGCTCCATCCAGGTGGCAAAAACTGCATCGCAATAAACCTGGGATACTTGGAATTCGGACCACTCACCGTTACTTTTATGGTAAAGCGCTCCCCTATCATAAGGATCTTCGGATTTGAATCTTAAAAGAATGATATCCTGATCTCCTTCTCCAAAGCTCTGGGTTTCTCTGCTTGCGACTATCGCATACGTCTCTTCAGCTACCAGAGATATGTTCTGTGCACTGAAATCTACAATAGTCCCGCTCGTGACGTCAACCTGCCACAGGGCCGTACCCGGCGAAGATTCAACCCATTCTGTGATAGTAATGTGTGCTGTCCTGTCGCTTACTTGTGTAGACCATACTAATCCTAAATCCAATTGAACTAACTGCCCTGTAATTGAAGGTTTGAATGTCTGTGCAACGGGCATATCTTGCCAGAACGCGATACCAGCATTGCTGGTTTCCTGTTTCTGGTCAAGAACGGGCGTTGCTGAAACCATTGTTGGCAGATTCGCTATTAAAGCCACTGCCGCATAAGTTATAGCTAACTTTTTCATCATTGTATAAGACTCCTTCCTTTTTTTAAAAAGTCTTTAGTTGTTTACAGTGTTCTTCGTCTTCGCAGCCAGCCGACAAGGCCTACGCCAATACTGCCTAACAGAATAGCGCCCGGAGCGGGAATAGGTGCAACTTCACTCACTTCAACTACCAGATCCTGATAGTCTTGATCTCCCAGGTCGAGATCTTCCCAGCAGATGACATAGTTGCCAATGACATTGTTAGTGAAGCCATCATCATCAGTTATTTTGTATGTAACCATGTGGTCCCTCAATAGGTTGTTGAGCAATTCCTCGCTGTACCAAACAACGTTGTCGTTCTTGTCTTTGAACGCCCACACAAACGTACCCGAGGTGTGGAAAGTACCAGAACTGCTTCCATTTACGAACGGGTTAGGCTCGAACCAATTAATAGAGACGCCATCGTCCTCCGTATATCCGAGTCGATGGTCGTGGCCGGCGTATTTAGCTTTGGCCTCCGCACCTCCATCGGTTTCATACCAAAGCTGGTCCTGGGCATCATCAATTCGTGTAAGGTTATTCCAACCATAGAGAACATCCAAGATACCACCTGAATCCTCCAAATAGTCGGTGGCTTTATTATCCCAAGTATCTTTGCTCACAAAAGTAAATCCTGCGTTTGCGGTTCCGGCTGCTGTTAAGAGCAGACCGGCCAAAGTAATTATTAAAAACTTCTTCATACTCATCCTCCAATTTGTCTAATCTTGGTAGGTTCGGTTTTCCAAAGCCTTCCAAGGGCAGGGCTTTTGCCCTGCCCTTGGTTAGTTGCTTTTTATACTTCCTTTTACAGTGTTCTCCTTCTTCTCAGCCAGCCGACAAGGCCTACGCCAATGCTGCCTAACAAAATAGCACCTGGAGCAGGAATGGTAATCAGTTGGGACTGTTTGTCTTGCGCGATCCATGTATCACCATCTTGAGTCCAGCCGCCCCAAAGATTTAGGGAATAGGTGTGGCCAGCGTCACCTATGCTGTCGGAACCACCAATGGCAGTAACCGCAGCATCGTATATATCGTTGTCGGAGCCGCCTGATTCTCCTTCGGCTTCCCAAATGGCTTCCTTCACATCTTGCCATTCTGACTGGGTGTAGTTGCCCGCCAGATACTGATCATAGATGTATTCGGTCACATTACTAATGGGGTCACCCGATGCGCCGGCCTGGCCGGAATATGCATTCTTGTTGATGGTGGCCGCGTAACTCGTGCGCGGCGTAAAGTTTATTTGACTCTCGACACACCACGTTTCATACACCACAACGCCAAGCCCTGGCGGTACACTGCTGTAAATCGAAGGAGCAAGTTGCCCAGAGTCCAGGAAGACACTGAATGGGCCACCGTTCGTTCCACCGGTGACTTGATACAACGTGACATAGGCGTCGACGGTGAATGTGTTGCTACTCCAAACAAAAGACTCACCTACTGTTGGCCCCGCAAAGGCGCTGCTCGCCATCACAGAAAACACTACAAAGCTAAATACTAATCTCTTCATCATATGCTGTCCTTCCCATATAGAGATAAACTCTATAGAACTTTCATAAATTTCTTTTTCATTTAAGGCCTTCCAAGGGCAGGGCATTTGCCCTGCCCTTGGTTAGTTGCCTTAAATACTTCTTTACTTCTTTTACAGAGATTATGGTGTGCGGTGCACACCCTACCTCTCATCGAAACATCGCTGCAAGCCCGATATACGAGTCACGAGCGACGATCGACGAATTACAGTGTTCTCCTTCTTCTAAGCCAGCCGACAAGGCCTACACCAATGCTGCCTAACAAAATAGCACCCGGTGCAGGGATCACGATAGAAGTGTGTATCGTATTCTCGTGGGTATCGTCGCCAACCAGAATCCCGATTGATCCGGTACCTACTTCCCCTGAAATGTCTAAGAATAGAGACGCTGAACCGCCTGGTGCAATTGTTGTCCAACTACTGCTCTGGGTACTACCAGCAAATAGCTTATACTGCCAGGGCTCACCGTTGTCATTGTTGAGCGTAACAGCGTAACCATCGTAGCTGGCCAAAGAAATTCCAGTTATGCCGAGTTCTATCCAATCCATACCAGTACTGGCCCCTACGCCGTGTGCAACAAGTCCGACACTGCCTGCAGGTAAAGTGGATGAAGCGCTGTAGGTGCCATCATTAGTGGTCGCGAAATCGAACGTTGCGGCAACAGCGCCGTTGTCGTCATCCGCACCTAATTTTGCAAAACTCAAAACCTGGGCGCTGTCAAACCTAAAAGTTGGAAGGCCTTGAGCAGATGTGGCCATTAAGGCAAATACTAATAAAGTAAATATTAATCGTTTCATTTTAATTTCTCCTTTGTGCGCAAAATTATAAAAGCGCTAATTAACAATCACATCAACCTCCTATTTGTGTGAAGGGCCTTGCGCGCACAAGCCCTTCTCATAAGGAAGGTGAATACAAGTTCTCAGGTGAAGTTAGGCGGACCGCGGGCCAATCGAGCAAAAATGAATGCTGGTGAAAAATAAATATTCTGCTCGGCTCGCGCAGCCGGGCAGATTAACGCAGGGTTAAGTAGAAATGAAAACTGCGCGATTGCAAATCGAACTGTTTTGAATTGCAGGAAACCCCGCCTCAAAGGCGGGGCTAAATATTTAGCCCCACGTTTCACGTGGGGTCTTTCTTTTCTTTGAGGTATTCCGGCTAAATGGTGAAGCAGGCCGATGTATTGTGTGCCTTCGATATCGCTGCGCAAACGACAGGAATCTTCGTTCCTGTGCAGTAAGGCAATATTAGCGGTCGGTTTTCGCTGAATGTGTTTGGAAATATTTGAAGCTAATTGAGGGATGACTTGAAATCCAGCCTGTCCTGCCCATAAGAGGCCGGCCAGGGCAGCCAGCCAGACCCTGCGGTCCCTAACTAATGAAACGCAAAGGAATCCTGTTAAGACCATAAACAGCGCTGCAGGTACGGGCGGCAAGGTCTTTGCGCCAACAGGTGAAGAGTCTGTAAAGTCAGGTGGCGGCTTTAAAATTTCTGCGCCGATAGCCGCCAGTTGGGAATTGAAGGGTTCGGTAATTTGGCTCGTTTCGGGTACATACCGAGTATGTACATCTGAAGTCGGTGACACAGCACAGACTACGAAGTTCGTATTGCAATCGCTCATCGTCGGATGTGCGCTTACCATCGTAGCCGTAACGAGTGACAGCAATGTAATCAGCAATTTAATATTTGTACGCACTACCACTCCCCGCCTCCTCATAAGGCGATGGATTCAACAGAGCGGAAATCCTCAAGATCACCCTCCTTGGCAATCAGGGGAAACCTCCACCTCTTTTTATTTAATACGGCCGCAATAGCATTTTCCTATGGCCGTATTCTTATAATACTATAATTTCACAAGGATAACACTATTCAAATTGCAAGTCAACAAAAAAAAATGGAAAAATAAAAAAATTTCGCAAAAAAAGTAACTTTTTCAGAACTTTGGTTCGTTTAAGGTCCAAAAAGGGTTCTGAACACTACTTTTGGAGTAGTCCTAAAGTGGTATATAATGCCTCCGTTCTGATTGTCAACTAATTAGTTTCTGCTGCGGAAAACAAAAACCGACGATGTCACCCCTGCAAAACCTGTCTTGAGCGAAGTCGAAGGAGCAGGTGTCCAGAGCGAAAAAGCTGGATTCCCGCTTCCGCGGGAATGACAAATACCGTTTCCACAACAGTAACTAATTAATAACGAATTTCCACAGAAGGATTTTATAAATTGGATAAGGTTTATGCTTATCTCATAATAAAGCTTTGCATAACCATTCAGGACGATAAGTAAGAATAAAATCAGCGACAGGTACAGTGTTTGCTGCGGCATACAAATCCCTTATAGTAAATTCAGAGGATTTTTTCTTGATTTCTG
>Ga0307438_1001174_pt1 | contig 17264 bp, 19 predicted proteins | sample SalMarWE160110MG_FD_202144 | JGI IMG/M metagenome (GOLD analysis project Ga0307438, IMG submission 202144) | Salt marsh sediment microbial communities from the Plum Island Ecosystem LTER, Massachusetts, United States - WE1603-110 | ecosystem: Environmental > Aquatic > Marine > Intertidal zone >... | reverse complement strand
CGTCTGCCTTTAACACAAAAGCTGGGATACGTCAAATCGAGCCGTACGTTTATTGCCAATTTACACATAGTAAATACAGTCCCAGGTACGGTGCGTCACGCCTGCCCTGGTTAAGTGGTTCTGCTACCTGGGCTTATTATACTGCAATGCAGTATATTCTCGGAATTCAGACAGATTATGAGGGGTTGAGAATTGATCCATGTATTCCATCGGCATGGAAAAGTTTTAGCGTAAGTAGAGAGTTTAGAAAGAAAAAACTCAATATAACTGTCCAAAACGATTCCTGTGTTCAGAAGGGCGTAAAAAAAGTAATCGTCAACGGTAAAGAAATTAAAGATAATTTTATTCCGTTTAATGAGATGAAAGAAGAAAATACCGTCCTTGTTCAGATGGGATAATCTTTTTCCCGGAAATCAAACCAATATTATTCTCCTTCCAATCATACATAGAGTAATTATACTTGACAAAGGCATTTCGAAAGTTTAGTATTATAAAGTAAAGATGGGTATAGAAGTAAAGAAGGGAAGAGAAGAAGAGATAATTAATAATGTTGTAGATGTTTTGAAAAGACATTTAGATCCGCAGAAGGTTATTCTCTTTGGTTCAAGGGCTAAGAAGAAAAAAAACTTGGAATCTTCCGATTTTGATTTCGCGGTTGATTCCAAAAAAGTCGATATACGCACTTATAGGAAAATCAAGGAAGAAATAGAAAAATTCAGCGGTTTATATAAAATCGATATCGTATTTCTGCCCGATGTTGATGAAGATTTTAAAGATATAGTTTACGAAACGGGGAAAACAGTTTATGAAAAAAGAGCTTGAATATTCGTTAAAAAAATTATCGAATGCTTTAGAGAAGCTTGAAGACGGTTTGAAAAAGACGAAAGATGAACTCGATAAGGATGGTGTGATTCAGCGATTCGAGTTTACTTTTGAACTTTTGTGGAAAACCATTAGGATGTTCCTGGAATACCAGGGTATAGAAACTAAAACCCCGAGAAGTGCTTTTAAGGAAGCTTTCAAACTTGGAATAATTAAGGATGAAGAATTATCACTTGATATGCTTGAAGACAGAAATCGAACATCGCATGTTTATAATAAAAAAATAGCCGGAGAGATTTTCAATAATATAAAAAAGAAATATACTTCGCAAATCAGTTTGATTTTAGAAGAATTAAAAGTCATGAATAAAAGTTAATTCTATTTTTTTTCTACTTTTTTATGAAAAAAGAATTAAAATTAACCTACGGTAAAGAAAAAATTAATCTTTCAATCCCGGAAGATTTTCTCGCGGGAGATCTGATTAAGCCTAAGCAGTCTACCAATAAAATGACAGAAACGGAAATGAAAGAAAAAATGGAAGCGGCTATCAAAAATCCAATTGATTCTCCGAGGATTAAAGAAATCGTTGCGGATAAAAAAGTGGGATTGGTGATAAGTGATGAATTTCGCTCGGGACTTCAGGAGCTAATCGTTCCGGTGATGATGAGTGAGATATTCAAGGGAAACCCAAAAAGTCTTAATATTTTTATTGCCAATGGCACGCATGATCCAAAAGTTTATTGCGAAAATCTCGTTGCCAAAATAAAAAAAACATCAAAGGATCTTGGTCATGAAGTTAATGTTATCGTAAATGAATGCGACAGTGAGAATTATGTTAATCTGGGCAAAACTCCACTGGGTACGGATGCAGAAGTTTCGAAAAAGTGGCTTAAAACAGAGGTACGAATTTACGGGCATGAATCAAAATATCACTATATGAACGGCTACAGTGTTGTAGATAAACAGGTTTGTCCGGGCCTTTGTTCCCGAAAGACTATAGCTTCGACGCATAAGCATGCCTTAAAACATAATCTGAGCGCTGCGGGACGGATTAGCTATCATGAGAATGAATCAAGGAAAGAAAACCCTTTCGCACAGGACAATAGAGACGTCAGAAAATTATCCGAGAGGTTTATCTTGCGGGACGGTAAGTTGACGGAAGAAAATGTTCCTACGTTCCTTCTGGATATGTTTTCAACAAAATCAACAATCGAGTGGATAGCCGCAGGCAATCCGGATAAAGTTTCGATTAAGATGACAAAAGCTGTTGATGGTTTAGCGTCTTTTGTTTTGCCGCAAACAAAGTATGTAGTTATTTCACCCGGAGGGCCTCCTGCATGCAATGCCATTTACGGCGTTCAAAACTCCTTCGATATGGCATTGAAGTATGCGATTAAAGAAGGAGGCGAAGCGCTTATTATAGCACCGTGCATTGGAAGTCCCGGACAGCCGGAGAAGGTTAGAGGCCTTGCGACAAGCGAGAAATCAAAAGCTCTGTTCTGGGATAATCTTGTAAGGCTACGGGAAAAACCTCTTAGTGAGGCTACGGATTGGATCGATAAAAACTTTGAATTATACCTCTGGAAAACTGACAGGGTTTTGAAGTTGATGTTGCAGCAGAAAATTAAACTTTATTTGTATTCTGAACTTCCGGCAGAAAAAATAGAACCCGGCGGTTTTATTTCGGTTAAAGAGCCAAACGCATGGATCGCTGAAAGAGCAAAACGTGGGGACGGAAAGCTCCGGGTAATAGATGAGGGAAATAAATTATTGGTAATACCTTCGGATTGATATCGTAGATTCTTCAAATTTAAGTTAAATAATTATATTGAAAAATGGTCAAATAGTTTAAAAAATTTTGTGCTATTTTTATAATTTATAGTTTCGAGTTAATCAAACATAAAAATATCAGTGTTAATCCGTGGCTAAATCTCTGGTAGTGTGGGGTTGGTTTTTCAAACAACATTATCTTTTTTTCTTTGTGTCTTAGTGTCTTTGTGTGAGAATTATTTTTTGGTTGTGGTTTGGGTTTTAAACAAACAAAATTATAGTCATTTTCTCTGCGTTCTCTGTGCGTTTTTTTCTCTGTGTGCTCTGTGGTTAAAAATTTTTAGCGTTTTTTTTAAAATACCCCTTGCGTGTTTTAACTTTTTTTATATAAATTAAATCACGCCGGGGTGTCGGCAAATATATCACTACACAAATGTGATATACCTCCTTGTTCACTTAAAAAAGTGTGCCCGCCCCGGTTCTTAAATATCTAAACCGAAATTAAAAAATAAATACTACTCGGTTATTCAAGCGTAAAGTCATAGTCTCCTAAAACAGAATCCGCTCTTAAGTCAATCCCTTCGTATATGGTATCGGATACAGTATAACCATCAGCGGAGGCACTAATATTATAAGTACCCTCGGGAATGAAAAGCGAATAATTGCCAGCGTTATCCGATAACGTTGTCATGCTATCCGTTGAACTCACAGCATGCAAGACAGCAAATTTTACTGCAACTTCTGAAGTATCCTCTAATGTTTTCACTGTTCCACTTATAAATCCTGCATTTGAACTTTGAAATGCTCTAAAATAAGGATTAAGTTCATAAGGTTGAGTCTCCCAATTTATTGATTTTGAAGCATCAAAATCAACAACAATTGTAAGGTGTTCCCCGGGAAATACAGTGAAGTCTTCCTCAATTTCAAATTCTATGGGCATGCCGTCGGGAATTAACAGAGAATCTGCTATACTATCACCTTCCATAACCAGGGAATTTATCTGGGCTAATACTAATAATACACTGGTATAATCTCCCGGTTTAACATCGGCATAATAACCGCCGGTCATATAATTAAATGTAAGCGGGGCTGCATATCCACCGGAAAGCTCCAAAACATCAATCCGGTGTATGTCATTTTGAATAGTTGTAACTTCGCCTTCCGCATTTCTTATTCCCACTGCTAATATCGTTAAATATATGTTTTGTACATTTTGTGGTGGGGGTGCATCCGTTAACCAGATCTTGAGTCTCCCATCATCTTCTTGGCATCCTATAACAAAAAACAAAACAAGTACAAAAAAACCGATTTTTTTAATCAAAAAAACCTCCTTTTACTCAATACGACCCTTACTATTAATTTAAAGTTCCATAAAAACAATTTCTTTTATAGAATTACTGCTTGTTTTTATCTAATATAGTATTTTTTTTAAAATAGTCAAACCCTATCGCGGCAGAGCCGCTAAATTCAAAAATCAAAGATCAAAATTTAAAATTACAAATCAAAATTCAAACATGAATTAAAAAGACAACAAACGAAAAGTCCCTTTTTTATGCTTTCATCTACGTAGTTCAGCGCCCTATTTTTTATAATTTTGCTTTTTAAATTTTAATATTTCATTTATCTATGAGGGTTGACAAAAGATATATATGTCTTATATTGTTAGATATATCTAACAATGGAGGCAAAAATGGAGTTAACTAAAAGCAGGGAAGATTATCTCGAAGCTATATGTGAAATTTGCGAAGAAGAGAAAGTCGCCAGGGTTAAAGACATTGCTTCGCACATGGCTGTTTCTCTTGCCAGTGTAAATTATGCGGTAAAAGCTCTGAAAGGTGAAGGCCTAATTAAACACAAAAGATACGGATATATAGAACTAACAGAAAAGGGGAATGAAATAGGTCAAGCTATTTACAGGAAGCATAAATTGATACGAAGCTTTTTGATTAACGTTTTGAATGTTGACGAAAAGATCGCGGATAAGGACGCCTGTGGTATTGAGCATGTAGTTTCGGAAGAAACATGTGACAGAATGAATTCCTATCTTAAATCTAAAGAGGTTTACGAAAATTATGATATCCCTTCTTGAAGCAAAGAAAAATGTCCCGCTTGTAGTGAAATCCATTGCAAGGGGCGGAAGAGGCATGCCAGGAATGAGGGGCAGAGGCGGAGGCAGAATGGGGGGAAGAAGAAATTGGTGCAGAAGATTTTCCAATATGGGGATAAGAGAAGGTGTTGTTATAAAAAAGATAGCCATGCATCCTTTTTTCGGTCCTATCATCGTAAGAGTCGGAAACTGTGAAATTGCCGTAGGCAGAGGGATGGCGAGCACCATACTTGTCGAAGAGGTAAACGAGTGAGAAAAATCTTATTGTTTGGCAACCCTAATGTAGGAAAAAGCGCGATATTTACCCGACTTACCGGAGTAAGAGTTATTGCTTCTAATTACCCTGGAACAACCGTCGAATATCTTAGAGGTAAAATGCAGATAAAAGGTGCTGATATAGAAGTAATCGATGTTCCGGGAACTTATTCTCTCGTTCCGGATTCTCCCGCAGAGGTAGTAGCTAAAAAAATTCTTGATGAGAGTAATCCAAAAGAAACTGTAATTGTGAACGTCGTCGACTCGACAAATCTTGAAAGAAATCTCAATCTTACTCTTCAACTATTATCGACCAAATTTCCCGTTTTGATACTTTTAAATTTTTGGGATGAGACAAAACACAAAGGAATAACTATAGATTCAAATAATTTAAGCAAGCTTTTAAAAGTCCCCGTGATACCCACTGTTGCTATTACAGGATATGGCATTCAAGAGTTAAGAGAAAAGGTTGGAAAGGCAAAGCCTTCAGAATTTAAAATAAAAGAAAAAGATATCTGGAATTTTATTGGTAAAATTATCAAAGAAGTACAGATTATCGAACATCATCATCACACTTTTCCTCAAATCTTAGAAGAGATTTCGACACATCCTGTGCTTGGAATATTTTTTGCGGGCGTGATTTTATTTCTATCTTTTGTAATTATCCGTTTAATTGGAGAAGGTTTAATAGCGTTAGTTTTCACACCCATATTCGAAAACTTATGGGCGCCTGTTTTGTTGAAACTTTCAGCTTTTCTAGGCAACGGGAACTTACTACACAAAATTCTCATAGGAGAATTAATTGAAGGCAAAATCGATTTTTACCAATCTTTCGGGCTTTTAAGCACAGGTTTTTTTATACCTATAGCAGCTGTTTTACCCTATATAATAAGTTTCTATTTTGTCCTTTCTATTCTCGAGGATACGGGATATTTACCCCGGCTCGCGGTACTTGTAGATCGTCTTATGCACCAGATTGGTATTCACGGAATGGGTATTATACCCATGTTCCTTGCTTTTGGATGTAATGTACCGGGCGTTCTGGCTACAAGAATTATGGAAACAAGAAGAGAAAGACTTATAGCTGCAACAGTTATGTCAATTTCCATCCCTTGTATGGCTCAAACCGCGATGATATTCGGGTTACTGGGTAAGTATGGATTCAAAGGAATTGTTCCGGTCTTTGTTACATTGTTTTTAGTATGGCTATTAACAGGTAAAATAATGGCCAGATATGTTACGGGCGAAAGTCCCGAGATCTTCACTGAAATACCGCCTTATAGAATCCCCCATTTCCAGGTTTTGCTTAAGAAGGTCTGGTTACGAGTAGGCTGGTTTCTCAGGGAAGCTCTTCCGTTTGTATTAATCGGCGTTTTGGTTGTAAATTTATTTTATATCTTTGGTTTTATAAATTTCGTATCTAAAACTTTTGGAGGTTTACTAACTAAAATCCTGGGTATCCCCGCAGAAGCGATAGCTGCACTTTTTATAGGTTTCCTGCGAAAAGATGTGGCAATAGGTATGCTTGCGCCCTTAGGGTTATCGATGGGACAATTAATTACTGCCTCTGTTGTTCTTACAATGTATTTTCCCTGTGTAGCAACTTTTGTAGTTCTGTTCAAAGAATTGGGATTCTGGGATGCTTTAAAATCCTCTGCAATAATGATTTCGTCCGCTGTTTTCGTTGGATGGATTCTTAATTTGATTTATTGACATCCTCAATAAAAACTCTTAACACAGAGATTTTTTATTTTTTTAATACCCCGACCACCTCCCAAATTAAAACACGGAGTCCACAGAGTCCACATCACTCTACCCAGATCAAAGCACTTTTAAACTGGGTGGTGGAATTTAAATAAACAAAATTTTAGTTGTTTTCTCTATGGTCTATTTGAGTTTATTTTTTCTCTGTGTACTCTGTGGTTAAAAATAGCGTCAGCGGGGAACCTTTTCCCTTGACTTCTTTTCGATAATCATTAATTTCAGGAAAACTTATGAAATATTCGAGTGTTGGGATTATAGGCGCAGGAAACTGGGGGACAACCCTCGCTTTATATCTTAAAGCCAGAGGGGTTAGTGTTACACTTTTTGAACCGGTTAAAGAGAGAGTCAAAAATCTAATAAAGTTCAGGGAAAACAAAGAATTTCTGCCCGGACATAAAATTCCTGAAGATATTGTTATTACATCGGACCCAAAGGAACTTGCAATTAATTCAGATTTTGTTTTTTTTGTACTACCCAGTAATGTATTAAAAGAAGTCGCGGGGGCTTTCGTTAAATATATTGATGAGAATAAAATTATTGCGAGTTTTACTAAAGGAGTAGATCCTGATAAATTACTAAGAATGTCAGAGATTATTGAGAATAAAATTCCATCACAGAAAGGAGAAATCGTTGCGGTTTCAGGTCCTTCAATTGCGAGAGAAGTTATTAAAGGAGTTCCCACTTCGTTAGTCGCCGCTTCAGCTAATGCGAATAAAGCTGAAATAGTTCAAACGAGACTTTCGAGTGATAAAATAAGAGTCTATACCTCTTCAGATATCGTGGGTGTAGAGCTTGGCGGAGCTTTTAAAAATGTTTATGCAATCGCTGCGGGGATATGTGATGGGATGAATCTTGGAATGAATGCAAAGGCTGCTCTTATAACCAGGTCTATGGCTGAACTTTCCTTGCTGGGAGAAAAAATGGGCGGCAAGCGAGAAACTTTTGCGGGGCTTTCAGGTTTTGGAGACCTTATAGTCACTTCGTTTTCTTCCTATTCAAGGAACAGAACCGTAGGAGAAAAATTAGGTAAAGGCGAAAAATTAGATGATATTCTTTCAGATACAGTAGAAGTTGTAGAGGGAATCAGAACGACCAAATCGATTTGTAAGCTTTCCAATGAATATAAGGTCAATATACCCGTGGCGAGTGAAGTCTATTCCATATTATATGAAAATAAGAATCCTTTCTATTCAATAAAGGATTTAATGAAAAGAGAATTAAAAAAGGAGAGAAAAAAATGAAAAAAATGTTTTATACAATCAAAGAAATCTCTAAACTCCTCGATGAGAATGAATCGACCTTGAGATTCTGGGAAGGAGAATTCAAGGAACTTAGACCAAGAAGAAGCAGCGGAGGAAAAAGACTATATTCTGAAGACGATATTAAATTGTTGAAAAAAATAAAATATTTATTAAGAGAAAGAAAAGTTTCCATAGAAGGAGCAAGGGAACATATGAGTGGCAAAACGGAAGAGCTGGACCTAATTGGCAGATTAGAAGAAGTTAAGAGGGTGCTCGAATGAAAGAATTAAAGATTGAAAACGCTCTTATATCTGTTTATAATAAGGAAGGTATTGTAGAACTTGCACGTGAATTAGATAAGGAAGGAGCAAACATTATTTCAACTTCCGGAACACACGCAAAATTAGCAGAAGAAGGTATTAAAGCTACAAAGGTCGAAGATATTGCTTCGAGTCCGGAATTGCTAGACGGCAGGGTAAAAACACTACAACCCGAAATCTTCGCGTCAATACTCGTAAATAGAGATAAAAAAGAACACCTTGAACAACTGCAGGGATTAAATCTCGAACCTATTGATCTTGTTGTTGTAAACCTTTATCCATTTAAATCAGGATTAGACAGGAATCTCTCGGATGATGAAATGATAGAATTAATCGATATCGGAGGAGCTTCTCTTCTTCGTGCGGGCGCAAAAAATTATAAAAGCTGTCTAGTTCTATCCGATCCCTCAGACTATAAGTTCTTTATCCAAAAACTCAAAGAAGGGAAAGGCATTATTCCTTTGAATTACCGAAAAAGGCAGGCTGAGAAGGCGTTCCGACAACTTTCTTTTTATAATAAAATGATAGCGGACTATTACGTGAAATCACTTGGGGAAGAAAAAGAAGAATTTCCCGATTTCCTATCTCTTGATTGTAAAAAAATAATGGACCTTCGTTACGGAGAAAACCCTCATCAGAAGAGTTCACTCTATAGATTTACAGAAAGCAAGATAAGTCTTGTGGACGCAAAACAACTCTGGGGAAAACCAATGTCTTATAACAACTGGATGGATACCGACGGAGCTATTGGAACTGTATCTGAATTTAAAAAAACCTGTGTGGCCATAATCAAACATGCTGCGCCCTGTGGCGTCGGTACTGGAGACAATGTTTTAGAATCTTTTAAAAAAGCTCAAAGTTGTGACCCACTTTCCGCCTTTGGAGGAATTATTTCTTCTAACAGGGAAATAGATTTAGATACTGCAACCGCAATCAATGAATCTTTTTTCGAAGTGGTAATAGCTCCGGGGTATACCGAAGATGCTTTGAGCAAACTTAAAGAAAAGAAAAATTTGCGGGTTTTAGAAGCCAAAGCGGAACTATTTTCTCCTCTCGATTATTTGAAATGTTACCCTATAACAGGAGGAGTTTTAATGCAAAAAAGCGATTCTTCTATGGAAGATTCTAACGGATGGGACATCGTAAGTAAAAGAAAACCGACTCAAGAAGAATTAGAAAATCTCGATTTTGCATGGAGGGTCGTCAAATGGGCCAAATCAAACGCAATTGTTCTCAGCAGTGATTTGCAAACAATAGGAATCGGAACCGGGCAACCTTCCAGGGTCGATTCTGTTGAAATCTCTATACTTAAAGCGAAAAAACACGGACATGAAACTGAAGGGTCGGTCCTGGCATCAGATGCTTTTTTCCCTTTTAGAGACTCGATCGATAAGGCAAAAGAGGCTGGTGTAACCGCTATTGTCGAGCCGGGTGGATCGGTCAGGGATAAAGAAGTTATTGAGGCAGCAAACGAGCACAATATTACCCTTTTATTTACCGGAACAAGACATTTCAGACATTAAAAGAAGTTAGAAGTTGGAAGTTAGGAAAATTTAAAAAATTCTATGCTCTTTGTATCCTTTGTCTGAACTATAGTTTCGAGTTACGAGTTTTGTGTTTCGAGTTAAAAAAATCCTGCAAATCTGAGTTCATCCGCGTGCTATTTCTGTTTTTTTAATTTACAATTTTCAATTTTCAACTTACAATTCACAATTAGATACTCAGAAGTGCCTTAGTGGCTAATTCAAAATAACGTCTTACCTTTCCCCTTAAAATGTTTGATTTTTAAATGTTCGTAAGCGAGCGGAGTTGCTTCCCTACCCTGTGGAGTTCTTTTTAAGAACCCGCTTATTATTAAATACGGCTCAAAAACCTCTTCTATCGTTTCTGCTTTTTCTCCAACTGAGGTAGCAATAGTTTTTAACCCCACAGGACCGCCGTTAAACTTTTCAATTATACTTTTTAGTATAGCTTTATCCATAATATCGAGACCCCGGGTATCTACTTCAAGTTGCTTTAAGGCATACTTTGTAATCTCCAAATCGATTTCTCCTTTACCTTTTACCTCTGCAAAATCCCTAACTCGCCTTAGTAATCTATTTGCTATTCTCGGAGTTCCTCGCGCCCTCTTCGCTATCTCATCCGATGCGTCGGTACTTACTTTAATATCGAGTATTGAAGAAGAGCGTTTAATAATTTGGCTTAAATCTTTCGGTTGATAATGATCCAAACGCGGAATATAGCCGAATCGCGAACGCAGAGGCGCGGATAGCAATCCCGTTCTGGTTGTCGCTCCCACAAGAGTAAAAGGTTGCAAATTTATTTCTATAGAACGCGCAGCCGGACCGGAATCTATCATTATATTTATGGAAAAGTCTTCCATAGCTTGATATAAATATTCTTCTACGTCTTTATTAACTCGATGTATTTCATCTATAAAGAGCACGTCAAAACGGTGGAGTTTCGTAAGAATCCCTGCAAGGTCTCTCGGACGCTGAAGAACCGGACCAGCCACAGCAGTAATATCAACCTCCATCTCTCTTGAGATAATGTGGGCAAGTGTGGTTTTACCTAACCCCGGAGGACCAAAAAGAAGAACATGGTCGAGAGGGTCCTCCCTCTTCTTTGCTGCTTTTGTAAATACTTCAAGATTTTCCTTGACTTTGTCCTGATTGATAAATTCTGAGAAAGATCTGGGACGAAGGCTTTTTTCGTACTGAGCATCAGTTGGGTCTTTTGAGGGTGATGTTATTCTCATATTTCCTTTAATACCTTTTTTACTATTTCATCAACCGAAAGATAGTCTGTATCTTTTACAGCTTCACATATTGCTTGATCCGCTTCTTTTGAACTATAACCTATCGCAATGAGAGCTTTTTTTGCTTCTTCGAATTCTTTTTTTGGAACTAATTTCAACTTGTCTTTCAGCTCAAGTATTATTCTCTTGGCAGTTTTGCTGCCTATTCCTTTTACTTTCGATATTGGATCCGGATCATTAGAATCCAGAGCTTTCCTAATACCATGGCCTCCCAATCCCTGCATCAAAGAAAAAGCGGTCTTTGGGCCAACATTTGGCACTTTGATAATCGTTCTAAAAAGATCTCTTTCCGTTTTGTTCTCAAATCCGTAAATATCTAAACCGTTTTGTGTTATTGACATATGAGTATAGAGAGAAATTTCATCTCCTACAGTAGGCACTCCGCTTTCCATAATCGTATTAACCAGAAAGCCAAAACCGCTAACATTGACGCTGATTTTTCCTTTTTCTATGTCTAATACTACGCCCTTAATTGATTCCAGCATATTCGTTGTTTCTGTTGAGGTAACATATTATTGCACCAAAAGCATCGGAAACATCCAGTGGGATTTCTTCTTTTATACCCAATATTTTTTTTACCATATACCTTACCTGTTCTTTGGAAGAAGCTCCAGAACCTGTTACCGACTGTTTGATTTCTCTTGGAGTAAACTCTAAAATTGGAAGGTCTCCCATTTGAGTTAGAAGAAGATACACTCCCCGGAGTTCGGCTATTTTTATAAGCGTCTTGGTATTAGGTCCCCTAAAAATACTTTCTATTACAATTTGATCCGGCTTTTCTTTGTTTATAACTTCCCGGAGCGATTTAAAATAGTTGTGAAGTCTATTTTCGCCTTTTTTATGTCTTAACATTTCCCATGAAAGTTTATTGCTTTTGTTGTCTTTTGAAAGTATGGCTATTCCGGTTTGGGTAAGTCCCGGATCTATTCCTAATATTTTCAATTCTCGGAACCTATTTCTTCAAGTATCTCATCTGGTATATCAAAATTGGAATAAACTTGCTGGACGTCATCGTGGTCTTCCAGTACGGATAAAAGTTTGAGTATTTTCCTGGCGTCTTTATCGTCCACTTTCTTTGTGGCTGTGGGTAGAAAAGTAAGCTCGAAATGTTCAACTGGTATATTCTTTTCCTGCAGAGCTTTATAAACCTTATGGAGATCAGTAGGGTTGGTATGGATTTCGTAAGTATCTTTTTCTTCGTTTATATCTAAAGCACCGGCTTCGATAGCCGCATCATAAACTTCCGTTTCAGAAGAATCTTTTTTCGGTACAAATATCAATCCCTTTTTTTCAAAAAGATACGAAACGCAACCCTCTGCCCCTAATTTTCCCCCATGCCTCTCCATTGTGTGCCTCATATCGGATGCAGTTCTGTTCCTGTTGTCGGTCAAACATTCGACATATAAAGCGACTCCGCCCGGACCGTATCCTTCGTATTTTGTTTCCGTATATTCGACACCGGGAAGTTCTCCGCAGCCTCTAAGTATTGCTCGTTCAATACTTTCTTTGGGCATGTCATTGTCTTTTGCTTCCTGGACAGCGTTTCGAAGTTCAACATTTTTTTCTGGGTCTTTGCCTTTTTTTGCAGCTACTGAAATTTTTCGAGATAATTTAGAAAATATCTTACCTCTTTTTTTATCTTCTTGCGCCTTCTGGTGTTTTATACTATGCCATTTTGAGTGTCCTGACATTAAACCTCCTTTTAAGATATTTTAAATAATATTTATCTATAGTCAATAATCTAAAAAATAATTTACTTTTCTATTTTTTTGAGCAACCTATCCCAGTCCTGGTTAACGTTTTTTTGAATCTCAACTAAATCTTTCTTGCTCAAATGCTTGAACCTTCCCTGGGGTTTTAAATAGTCGGCAACCGGTTTTGGGTGGGTAATTTCCTTCGTCAACTTCCATTTTATCCCATTTTCAATTTCGACTAAAGGGAAAACCCTGCTTTGTACAGCGAGCCTGGCTAACTTTACAGTTAACTGGGGAACATACTTCCAGCCTGTAGGACACGGACTGAAAACAAGGATAAATCTCATACCTTTAATGTCTTTAGCTTTTTTAAATTTCTCTATCATATCTTCGGGATAAGATATAGAAGCTGTCGCAATATAAGGAATACGGTGTGCCGCCATTATTGAAATGATATCCTTTTTATGAGTTTCTTTAGGGCTTTCTACAGGAGTAGTCGTAGTCCAGGCTTTAAGCGGTGTCGAACTACTACGCTGAATACCTGTATTCATATAAGCTTCATTATCATAACAAACATAAATCATGTCATCATTTCGCTCGGCTGCACCCGAGAGCGTTCCGAGTCCAATATCATAAGTGCCTCCATCTCCCGTCCAGGCAACCACATTGGTGTCTTTTCCCTGAATTTCAAGTGCGGCTTTCACACCCGAAGCAGTTGATGGGCCAGCAGCAAAAGCGGTATGAAAAAGGGGTACATTGACAACCGAATGGGGAAAAGGTCCGTCTATTACCGACCAACAACATGCAGGCAAAACAATAATAGTATTTTTTCCCAGAGCTTTAAGCGTATGTCTCATCGCAAGAGTAGCTCCGCATCCCTGACAGGCAAGATTCCCATGCCCCATTATTTCTTCTTTTGGTATTTTTAATTTCATTTTTTCAGACCTTTCCATATTATATCCGATTTCGGCTTTTCCCTTCTAATCACATCCTGATATATTTCAATTATATCTTTGCTGGATACATCCCGACCTCCTAAACCTGTCACCACCCCAAATATAGGAGGTGTATTTTTTTCGTTATACATCGCAGCTTTCACTTCCTGATAGAATATCCCTGAAGCGCCGAATCCAATATTTCTGTCAATCACCACCGCCTTATCTACAGAACTTAAAATAGCACGGATCTGTTCCGCAGGAAAAGGTCTAAAAACCCTTATTCGCATTAGCCCAACCTTTGCTCCGCCTTCGCGTAAGCTATCAACAGCATTTCTTGCCGTTGAAGCTATCGTCGCCGAAGAAATGATTAAGTTCTTTGCATCCGAAACTTTATACGTTTCAATAAGTCCGTATTTTCTTCCAAAAATTTCTTCAAATTCTTCACCTACTTCTTCCCACTTAATTAAAGCCTTTTCCATCGCTTTCTGAATCTTATATCGGAGTTCAAAATAATTATCGGGATTGGTCAAACCTCCGAATGCATGCGGTTCATCTGCGTCGAGTTTATATTCTCTTTCGTAAGGCGGAAGAAATTCGTCTACTTTTTCCTGTTCCGGTATTTCAACTGTCTCCGAGGTATGCGAAAGAACAAAAGCTGCCAGAATTACCATTGCAGGCAAATCAAGCGATTCTGCGACTTTGTAAGCCTGAATAACCGAATCCAGAACTTCCTGGTTGTTTTGAGCATAAAGTTGCATCCATCCTGTATCTCTCTGCGAGAGTGAATCGTTTTGTTCCGTCCAGACAGACCAGGGAGGAGCGAAAGCTCTATTGATATTGCCCATCACGATAGGAGTTCTTGCACCTGCAGCCCAATGGAGCATTTCATGCATATGGGCTAAACCCTGTGCGGATGTAGCAGTGAATGTTCGCACCCCTGTAGAAGAAGCTCCAATTAGAGCAGCCATAGCAGAGTGTTCGGATTCCACTTTGATGAATTTTGCATTCAATTCTCCTGAAGCACACATACGGGAAAGAAGCTCCACAACTTCAGTTTGAGGTGTTATAGGATACGCTGAAATTACTTGAGCCCTGGAAAGTTTAGCGCCGTAAGACAAGGCGTGGTTACCCATTAAAACCTTTCTCAATCTGACTCCTCTTCAATATCTATAGCTTTCGTAGGACATTCTTCCCAGCAAATACCACAACCTTTGCAATATTCATAATCAATAACAGGTTGAAGTTTTTCCTTACCTTTTACTTTCGTTTTTTTAAGTTTTATGGCAGCCTCGGGACAGGATTTCCAGCAAATTAAGCAAAAAGTGCACTTATCGTAATCTATTACCGGACGAAAGTTTCTCCAGATTCCTGTTTTGTTATATTCCATTGAATAAAAAGAAATTGCAAAAGGAGGCATTTCTTTTTCTTTTTTAAATATGATTTTTTTATCCGATTTTTTTGCCAATTTTCAAACCTTCGTTCTCTTATATGACTCTTCGGCTGCTTTTACATTTTCTTCTTTTTTGATAGGAACCCCTTCTCTTACAGCGTCTAAAAGAGATTCCAAACTACAGAGTTTTAAAACCTTTATAACTCCCCCAAGTATAGCAGTGTTTACAATCGGAGATGACTCGGTCCCTAAATGATATTTAAGAGCAATTTCCTTTGCCGCAACAGTGGCAACATTAAATTTACTGTCGAATCCCAATTTTTCCGGTTTACGGGTGGTGTTTACAATTATCCATCCGCCTTTTTTTAATCCGTCAGTAAGACCAACAACTCCTATAAAAGCAGGGTCGAGCACAACTATATGATCAGGCTCGTATATCTTAGAGCGCTCGTATACTATATCATCTTTTACACGTAAAAAAGCTTTAACAGGAGCTCCTCTTCTTTCCACCCCGTATTCCGGAAAAGCCTGAACGAATTTCCCCTCGCTACACAAAGCTTCAGCAAGTACTTTAGCGGCTACAACAGTCCCCTGTCCTCCCCTGCCGTGAAGTCTTAATTCAAGCAACTAATCACCACCTTAAGACAGCGGCTCCCCATGTAAAACCACCACCAAAAGCCGTTGAAAGCAATATATCTCCCCTATCTAACCGTCCGTCTCTAACCGCCCAATCGATACCAACAGGAATAGTAGCGGCAGACATATTTCCCGTCTTATCAATGGTAACAACGGTTTTATCCATAGGAATCCCCGCTCTCTTTATCGTAGCTTCGATTATTCTGATATTTGCCTGATGGGGTACGTACACGTCCACATCTTCACCCTTTAGATTAGCCTTTTTTAGAGACTTAATAGCCGCCTTTTTCATTTTTGTAACGGCGTGTTTATAAACATCGTTGCCCTGCATCGATACAGTATGAAGATTTCGCTCGACAGTCTCTTTAGTTGCGGGCATACGTGACCCTCCAGCTTCCTGTATTAAGAGATTTCCGAGTTTTCCATCCGCGCCCCAGACATATGAAAGCAATCCTGAATCTCCGTCTGATTTCTCGATTACCGCACACCCGGCTCCGTCACCGAAAAGAACACAGGTGGAACGGTCGTCCCAGTTTGTAATTTTTGAAAGGGTCTCACCAGCACATAGTAGGACCTTGTTGGCAACCCCTGTTTTTATCAAACTTGAGCTTAGAATAAGACCATAAAGATATCCAGAACAGGCAGCACTTATATCAAAAGCAGGTACTGTGGGTCTTACGCCGAGTTTTTTCTGAACCCAGCAGGCAGTTGCGGGAAAAAGGGTGTCAGGAGTAATAGTCGCAACCATGACCGCATCTAATTCTTTTGCTGAGACTCCTGCCATATCAAGAGCTTTCTCTGCAGCTTTCGTAGTTAAGTCTGAGGTTGCTTCTTCTTTACTCGCAATATGCCTTTCTTTTATACCTGTCCTTGTCGTAATCCATTCATCAGATGTATCCACCATTTTTTCCAAATCTGAATTCGTTAAAATTTTATCGGGTAGATAAGACCCTGTCCCGGTAATTTTGATATCAAACATCAGCCTGTCTCCTTTTATCTATTCTATATAGGGAAAGGGAAAAGTCAATCCCTGCATCAGGATGGACCGTCTTTTTCAGTTTGTATTGATATTCACCACTGAAATAGTAAGCTTTTCATGATAAAGTCTTTAAAATTTAAACATCAAATATAAAAATGTAAAACTACAAATCAAATTTCAAAAATACATATTAAGATTTGTTGGTGAGTTAGTGTGTGGGTGTGTTGGGGGGTTAAAAAAAACAGACCAACGGACTAACGTACCAACAGACTAACTATGTTTATTATTTTGTTTTTTGATTTTTGATATTTAAATTCCAAGGAAAAAAAGGGTCTTCTTATAACACTGTATCGTAATATTAGAATAAGATTTAACGTTAGGTATACGGTATTGACAAATTTTAAGACTCCAGTATTATAAATTTAAGGGAATCACTACATAAAGTTTTTTAGTAAGTTAAATTATTTTAAAAACCGAAGGAGGACAAATTGAGTAACGAAGAAAAAAAAGATATAAGTGTCCTGTTAGAA
>Ga0307438_1001159_pt1 | contig 17388 bp, 16 predicted proteins | sample SalMarWE160110MG_FD_202144 | JGI IMG/M metagenome (GOLD analysis project Ga0307438, IMG submission 202144) | Salt marsh sediment microbial communities from the Plum Island Ecosystem LTER, Massachusetts, United States - WE1603-110 | ecosystem: Environmental > Aquatic > Marine > Intertidal zone >... | reverse complement strand
ATGCCTTATTATTTCTACGATGGATATTTACATATAGAGAGTGATATAACTAACAGTTGGACCGTTGTCTTAAGCGGTTTCAAAAGTAAAGATTTCCTCGATATGAGAGACGAAGACAACGAAGAAATCCAGGTTGTTGGACTGGATTGGGATAATAGTGTGATAGGATTAAATTTATTTCATTCCGGTGATAATGAGTCCTTACTGCATTTCTCAAGTGGATTTAGTAAACATAGTTTTCATTTCGGTTTTATGGATACTATTTTTGTTACAAACGGGGTTATCGATATAGCTACTCTCGGGATGGATTATACGCGTACATTCGGAATGCATAAATTAAAATTCGGACTAAACGATGAATATCGTCCTTTTAAATATGATATTAGCAGCAATATGGGTATAAATTATGAATACAAGGATATTTGGAGCAACAGAGCAATGGGCTTTGCGGAAGATGAATTCTCACCTGTGGAAGATTTGCTTATCAGAGGAGGTGTAGCTCTTACACATTATTATTCCGAGAGTGAAGAGTTTGGACAGAACAAAAGTACTATTTTTAGGTCTTACCGGTTGTCCGCGAAGTACTTTTTAAATGAAATAAAGGCATTGACAATTTCTCTCGGGAATTACCATCAATTTGAGGTTCCTTTAATCCCCGGAGAATCGGAAATTGGAGGGATGAGCCTTCCTTTTTATTATCTGATTCCTCTTGGCGGAGAGTATAATCCTGAGGAAGCTCATCATATAAATCTCGGTTATGAGGGCTGGCTGAACGAGTCTTACTACTTTTCACTCGAAGGTTATTACCGGATTTATAACCGGTTATACAAAATGAACGAGGATCCGGAAATAGACATTGAAAACGCGAACGATTACTACAGAACGATGTTTGATGAAAAAGAGGGTGACGCCTACGGGATGGATTTTCTGTTGAAAAAAGAGATTGGAACATTAAGGGGCTGGCTTTCTTATACGTTTCTTAAATCAAGGATGAAATCCGGCGATGAATACTACCCGTCAGTATGGGACCGGACCCACAACCTGTATTTGATTCTTTTTGCTATGCTTCCCAAAGAATGGGAAGTCGGCGTTCAATTCTCTTTCTCTACGGGAAATCCATTCACTACCTCTCTGGGGAGATATCGTTATATAGAATCAGGCACCCCTTACGATAATGATAATACTAGCTGGTGGATGGAGTTGAAAGGTGAGAAAAACGCGTACCGGTTACCGTCCTATTTGCGTTTAGATATCAGTGCTACCAAGACATTTTATTTTGGCAACAATGAAGGAGATTTAAAACTCAGCTTATACAACGCTTTGAACCGCAAAAACGTGTGGTTTTATTACTACGATTATGACGAAGAACCGCCCCTCAGAGAAACTTTTAATATGCTGCCTATTGTACCGTCTATTGAGTTTATATACAGGTTTTAACGGAGGATTAGAACTTGAGATATAATTTTATACTTACGCTCTTTTTAATTTCTCTTTTTTTCGTTTCCTGCGGAAGCGTTACAGAAGGTCCTTTTGAACACAAGTACGTAATCAATCTGGTTCTTAAACCGAAAATGAAATTTCAAAAAGCCTATGTGGATTCCACTTATAGATTGGATGCGACGATTCCGGAAGGTTTTAAAGGTATATCAGACGCAGAAATATTCGCAGTAGATGAGCAGCAGGACACCTTTAAATTCAGCGAGTCGGATACGAGCGGCATCTACTATAGTAATGACTCCATGTGGGTGAAATATAATGACAGGTATTTTGTTCAAATAAACATTGAAGGACATCAAATAGAAGAGGAAGTAAATATTCCAGGTTCTCTTTTAATTTATTCTCCTTCCAACGGAGATACAATTTCTCTGGACAGTCCTGAAATTGTTTACTGGAACAGCTGCGAAGGGTCTTTTGATGACATCTATACCGCCAGTGTTTTCTTTGAAGGAGAGATAGACTCCTTTTATACTTCTTTGTTGACGCAGGATACTTCTCTTAGTGTTTTCTCTGCTAAATATCTATTCCCTAACCTTGACACTTTTTATACCTTAGCAGTCACGGCTATGGATGAGAATTGCTTTAAATCAGACGTTTATTTCGATTATGACCAGCTTGCTGAGGATTTTGCGATGGGAGTAATTGGAACAACCGTCTTAGATACGATTAAGGTATGGGTTACCGAGTAAAAATAGTTAGAGCCAATTCTGTCGCCATATTTTCAAAGAAGACCTGACTCCAATACTATATTAATCGCGACATCTCCTACTTTAAAAACCGGAAGCACTAAAATTCAAACTAAATCTGTAAAGTTAAGACCCACGGTTCCAAGCTCAAAATCTATACGAAAGCGATAATCCATAACTTTCATCTTTTATATCGATTTCAGGCGACAGATAAAAACCTCTGTAATCACGAACTGAACGGTTGTATTTTTCGACCGAGTTCGGACAGGTCCATATATCAAACACAATGGAACCGAAAGTAGATAAACCTGAAACTATAGCGATTACAGCATAAGTCCCCTCATTTCCGAAACGCGAGCCATTAACAGAGCCCAATAATGCACCGCTGCTAAGAATGAAAGCTCCGCCGCTGATTGCCCTGAACCCGGCAGACATAAAACCCCTTCTTGTGTTGCCTGCGTAAAAATGGCCCGCGCTGGGTCCGATAACAATCCCGGAAACGGTTAAAATAAAACTTCCAACCGCGAGAGATTCATTGCCATCGTCAAAACCGGCGCAAAGTATAAGGGGTACGCTGGGTAGCACCGTCACGCAAAAGGAATACCCCACAGCAGTAGTGGAATTTTTTAATTCCGGAAATTCCGTTTCGTAGGCGTAAGATATACAAAAAACAAATAACATTAACAAAACTAAAATTTTATATCTCATAATACTCCCTCCTAATTGCTTAACGTTAATTTAAAATGAACTTCTATCTAAACAAAGTACTTTGTTATATAAAGTAATATAATAATTTTTTTGTATTTGTCAAGGGGTGGGGTGTCTGATCGTCGGTTGTCAGCAGTTAGCTATCTTTTGTTTTTACCACTCAACCACTCAACCACTTAACCATTCAACTATTTAACCGGTGCGAAGCACCCACTGCCCCTTGACTTATGGGAATGATTTTTTAAATTTCATACTATGAGTATAAGGACTAGGTATTCTGGATAGAAAAATAAAAATTCAAAAAACTAGACCTGACTCAGAAAATTAACATAATTAAATTAAGGAGGTAAGTATGAAAAACCCGAAAGTTTTTTTACTTTTAGCAATTTTTTTCTTTTCTTTTTCTGTTATAGCTGAAACTGTTAAAGCAATTAATCCCGGTGACCTGGAGAATAAAACTCTAGAAGAACTCTACCTTATGAGAAATGAAATTTTTGCGAGGCACGGGAGACCTTTTAAAAATTATGAAATTTTTTGTTACTTTAAGGGGAAATCTTGGTATGAGCCTAGCAGAAATTATAGTGATGATAGTCTTTCTGCAACTGAATTGAAAAACGCGGGTATTATTTTAGAAAGAGAAAAAGAATTGTTGAAGGAAAATTACAGTCCGTCTGGCTTAAAATGGGGAAATATAGTTAACAAATTTCAGTTTGGCGATTTTACTAAAGAACAAACAGATAGAATTTCTAAAAATGGGTTTGTTGTAACTCCTGCAAATTATGGACAAATGTATAATGTATATGAGGAAAATGATTATGCTGGACGACCTAATTTTATAACCACAGATGTAATCCTGGAACTCTATCATCTTTTCTTTGATTTCACTCTCAGAAAGCTGGAGGAAAAAGAATTCTACAATATAATAAAAAATCTTACCGAAGAGATGAAAAAGCTTTCTCTGGAAACTTATAATTCAACAGAAAATCCGGCATTAAAGGAAGCATCCAGGAGAAATATCGCGTTTTTTTCGGTTCCTCAGTACTTTCTTGTAGGTGATTCTTCAGAAGTACCTTCTATGGTAGATTCTATAGTTAAGAAGGAAATTTCCAAATGTAAAGCTCATTCAGGTTTTGGATCCCCTATAATACTAAACCCGGATGAAGATTCAAACTATGAGTATAAAGTCGATTACTCGCAGTTTGTACCCCGAGGACATTACACGAGAAGTGATATACTGAAAAAGTATTTTATGGGAATGCTCTGGTATGGGACATATTCTCTACATATTAATTCAAAAACCGACTTTTACGATACAGAACTTACTCAGGCCTTGCTAATCACTCATCATTTGTATTCAAATAATCTACTGCCAGAATGGGAAATAATTTATGATATGACTTCTTTTTATGTTGGAGCTTCCGATGACCTTGGACCTGAAGATATTAAGTATGCTATAGAAAAAGTGTTTGGAGAGGATTATTCTTTAGAAAAATTTCCCGATGCAGATAAACTCAAGGAAGTAAAGCAAATTCTGAAAGAAAGATTCGAGGAAAAAACGAAAATAAAGCAGTTTATCTGGGGACCCCAGGGTGCCCAATTCAGATTTATGGGGCAAAGATATATTCCGGATTCTGAAATATTACAACGTTTATCGATTCCAAGGAAACGGGTTTTCCCAATGGGTCTAGATGCGATGGCTGTATTTGGCAGTGAACTGGCAGAGGATTTAATGCTTAATAAGTATAAAGATTCGTGGGAAAATTTTCCCGAATATCCGGATACTTTGAATTTGCTCAAGAAACAGTTCTCAAAACTGCAAGAAAAAGACTGGAGAGTAAACCTCTATTTTAACTGGATATGGTGTTTGAAATCGCTTCTTGAACTCTCTGCGGAGCACGATTATCCCTTCTTTATGAAAAATGAAGCCTGGGTAGCAAAAGACTTAAGTACGGCTCTTTCCAGCTGGGCGGAACTAAGGCACGATGTAATCCTTTACGCGAAATCTAGTTATGCTGCCGAGTGTGGAGATGGTATGGAAGAAGTATGGGAATGGGTTCCGGAACCGCCGAAAGGTTACGTAGAACCGAATGTAGAATTTTACCAGAGGATTATAGAGCTTCTCGGATTTACCAATAAAGAATTAACTAAACATGAACTTCTTACGTCCTATGAAGACCTTTTTAGCAGATTTACCGAAGCAGTGGTTTTCCTAAAGGAAGTTTCGATAAAAGAGCTGAATAATGAACCAAGAACTCTTCAAGAGTATGAGCAGATAAGACGGTTTGGTTCGTTGTTGGAAAACCTTACAAATGAAGTAAAAGAGGTCAATCCTCCTATAACTTACGCAGAAGGCCCCGATCAATATATTCCGGTTATTGCCGATATACACACTGGGAAAATGCCGGATGGACCTGCTGGTGCGCTTGAAGAAGCAGTTGGTTTTGCTCATGAAATATATGTAGCTGTGGAAATTGACGGAAGATTAAAATTAATGAGAGGTGGAGTCTTTTCTTATTATGAATTTCTTCAGCCTATAGGTGACCGATTGACAGATGAAAAGTGGCAAGAGATGTTAAAGGAAGGTAAAGCTCCCTCTCAGCCGGAATGGATTAAATATTTCCAGTCTGAAGAGAAAAAACCGGAGATGCCACAGCCTTCTTATGTGCCGTGGAATATTAGAAGTAAAATCGGTAAACAGGAACCGGGATGGTATAAACTCTATTACGATTCCGGATGTTAGTTTTCTTACTTTTTGTATCGATAGCTGGTACTAAACCACCTTCGGGGAGAGTAAGTTTTTGTGCTGTTGGAGATGTTCTCCTGGATAGAGGTGTTCGAAATATAATTGACAATAATGATTTTGATTACCCCTTTAGATATATAAGAAATATAGTCGGTTCACACGATTTAGCTTTTTGTAACCTGGAATGTCCAATTACCGAAAAAGGTAACCCAATAGCTAAGAGATTTAGCTTTTGTGCGGACACTTCTTATGTTAATGGTATTGTTAATTCCGGATTTAATATAATTTCTGTCGCGAATAATCATACACTCGATTATGGCAGGACAGGTTTTATTAAAACAAGTCAATTGCTTTCAGAAAAAGGTCTTTTTCCGATTGGTGGAGGCGAAAACCAGAAAGAGGCGAGAAGGGCAAGGATAATAACTAAAAACGGACTTAAATTTGCCTTTTTTGCCTTTCTAGATATGCTTCCCGATGGAATAGTATATATTGAGAGAGAAGCCGGGCCTGCTTACGCCACTACAGAAGAGATAGTAATAGAAATTGAAAATATTAGAGATAGAGTTGATTTCATTATTGTTTCCTTTCATTGGGGAATTGAATTTAATAGATACCCAAGAATAGACCATGTAGAGAAAGCACATAAAATAATAGACGCAGGGGCGGATTTAATTCTTGGACATCATCCCCACGTGCTTCAAAGCGTTGAAATTTATAAGGAAAGACCAATCATCTACAGTTTGGGAAATTTTGTTTTTGACCAACATAAAGTTGAGCAATGTCAAAGTGCAATATTTAAATGCGTGTTTAAAAAGGGAGACATCGATTCAATTTGTTTCGTTCCGGTTATTCTTGAAAAATCTTGTCCGAGAATTGCAGAGAAAGAAGAAAGAAAGAAAATAATGAATACAATTATTGGAATTTCAGATAAATTCGGAACGCATTTTTGCGAAAAGAATAATAAGTTATTTGTGAAAATCGATACCTCTTTTTCCTTTAAAAAGCCTATTTGTCGTTGTGAAAATTCTAAAGTAAGTGTTACCGCTTCAAGTGAGAAAATTCTGCTTAAAGATAGTGCTGGAGAAATTATTTCTTCGCAAGATTTACCTGAGGGGAAAAACTTGAAAGATTGTTGTTTTATAAATGACTCATTGGGGTTACATTTGTATGGCATTCTTGGAGATGAAAAGTTGACATTTGGAGAAAGAATAATTACTGCAACAATAACCGATACCGGATTTATTGGCCCTTTTATAGATCCCCATACATTTTATCCCTGGAAAATAATGAAAGCGGATATTGACGGAGATAACGAATTTGAAATATGTGTGGGAGTATGGAAGAGGACGAGATACGATACAGTGGTTTCTAATCGTTTGTTTATTTACAATAGTCGAGGTCCATATATATATCCTAAGTGGTTAGGTTCGCGAGTGAATTCTCCTTTAATTGATTTTGACTTTAGAGATATAGATTCAGATAGTATAGATGAGTTAATTACACTCGAATTGAATGAAGATGGCAGCAGGAAAATTAATCTATATAAATGGTTTGAATTTGGGTTCGATTTTATAAAAACCTTAAAAGAAAATCAAAAAGATGGGATAATTTGTATTGATTAATGACTCGCAATGCTACGCATTGCGCCCCTTGACTTATGGGAATGATTTTTTAAATTTCATACTATGAGTATAAGAAAGGTATGTTGTATGAGTAGAAAAAACTTATCTTCATGTCCTTAAATAATAGAAGGAGTTAAGAAAGGAATTAATAGTCGATAAAATGAAACTTGAAGAACAAATCATTCAGCGTATTAGCAGTTTAAGGGCTAAAGGTTCTGTCTTAACTAATTATGGTAAGGCCTCCGCAGGCCGTTTCGTTGGATGGCAAGCCCAAGTCCAGACTTTTTTAATTGAAACATTGGGAAATAATCATAACTATACACAAAGGTTTTTTGAAATGGTTAAGTTTGCACGCATACGAGATGTTGAAATAGGACTCTCTATTTTAGATTCTTTAGAAGAAGATATTAAAAATGGTTATCTATTTGATATAAAAAACCTTATTTCTGCAGAAGTTTTCGATGATTTCTTAGAAATGGCGGAACATTTACTTGAAAATAACTATAAAGACCCCGCAGCTTCTTTGGGTGGTGCAGTACTCGAAAACTGTCTTAAAGAGATTGCTGTAAATAATAATGTAAAATTAAAAGAGAGTGAGAATTTAAATTCATTAAATCAGAAATGTGCCGATGCAAAACTTTATAATAAGTTAATGCGGAAGAAAGTTCAATCCTACATTGACATAAGGAATTATGCCGATCATGGTGAGTTCTCTGAGTATTCAAAGGACGATGTTAAAGATATGCTGCGTGGTATACGCCAATTTATAGGCGAACATTTAAAGTAATTACTATCATACTCTTTTTGTAAAGGGATCGGGCCTTGATTTTTAAATTATTGGCAAGAGAATCAAAATCCGAAAAGAAGGTAATGTGATTTTAGTACTAAAAGGTCACGTGGTTTTTTATATATAAACGATATAAATTATGGAGGTTATATGATATGGATTGAATTGTTAAAGGTACCTGTAATTATTGTTTTATTAACTATAATAGTAACAAAATTGTTAGATCTCTTAACATCTTTATTGAACGAAAAGAGAGAATTTAAAAAATACATACGTAATAAAAGTTATAATGAAATAGAAGAATTAAAGGAAGAATTGGGTAAACTAGTAGAATTAGCCAGTAACTGGAAGGGATATGATCAAAAGGAAGCAGAGTACAGAAAGAATTTTGTTAACGACCACGAATTAATAGGTAGATTTAATAAATATCCTCCTATTGCAAATTATGCAAGAGATACAATTCATTGGTGTGCAATTGTCGCATCATGTGAAAAGAAAGTCTCTGACGATTTAATTGAAAACAAAAAAGAGTTAAAAGAAAAGTATAAGCTATTTTTACAAGAATGTGATAAATATATAAATAGCTTAGCGTGAGTAGTACCTAAAAAAAATGACCATTATAGAAAGTTTTGCAGAGGAAATAGAACAAGCAAAAGATATATTGAATGAAAAATGGTTGCAACGTGAAGAAATCGGCGCTTCAAAATTTATGATTGAAGTCTTATATCTAAGAAATACAGATATCTATGATTCAATTTATTTATTGTTAAGTAAAGATAGAATTTCATCAGTCGAAATATTATTACGGTCTTTATTCGAAGGAACTGTTATTTTTGAATGGTGTATGTTAGATCCTTTTAAGAATGCCCAACGGTTTCGAATAACTTCTTTTAAAAATACTTTAGAACTCATTGAAGAAGGTCTTATAACAAAATCACCGGAGTATATAGAAACTCTTAAAGGGGCAATACAATCGGGCAATGAAGAAAAATATAAAAATATGCCTAATATAAGACAAATGCTTGAAGGTATTGAAACCTATAATAAATATAAGATTTACCAATACTACAAGTTACTTTCAAGAGTGAATCACTTTGTTTTCGAGGAAATTTGGTCTGATTATATGCCAACCGACGAAGAAAAAGATAAAATAATGAAAAAAAAGTGCGATGAAGATAAGAAAAAAAATACTTGGGTATGGGTTTTATTTTTACAGATGCGAAACATTATCTTAATTTCTAATTTTGATGAATATATGAGGTACAATGATGTTAGAAAATTAGAAACTAAATGGAATCAGGTTTATACATATTTAACATATGTAAAGAAATAAATTGGATTATGGATAAAGAAGAAGAGAAAGTAGGCAGGAATGAACTTTGTCCTTGTGGTAGTGGGAAGAAGTATAAGAACTGTTGCTGGTTAGAGCAGAAGTCAATTTCGTCGAAACCACGTAATGAATACAAAACTAAAAATACCCACTTAAGAAGTAAGAACGGCGGAAAAACTTGGAGGGAATTTCCTGGAATTTTACAAATAAAACTCGATATAAAAAAATCGAGTAATGTTAATAAAGAAATAGAAAGTATTTTTCAGGAAATAATCTCCCTAGTTAAAGAGAAACAAGAAAAAGACCTATATAACAGCATCCTTAATTGTAAACATAAATTATATGCAGTAGATTATCATCGTAAAGTTATTATGAAAACAATCGAAGAAAAAGTTGAAAGATTTAAAGTTCATCCTACTCCTCCTTTGGGCGTAACTATTGAAACAGAAAATCCGATACTCGTGTACGAGACTGAAGCCTTTTTATTTCAGGTAAAAAGTAATCTGGATCTAATAACTAAAACATTAGGTTGTGTTTTACCTCAACTTAGGAGCTATCGTACGTTTAGACATTCAGGAGACAATATAAATTCAGAATACAAGGCAGGAGGTAAAATAATAAAAGGACTTCAGAAAACTGGTGAGCAAGATTTAGCCGAGATATTTGATAATCACAGAAAAGAATGGATCCAACAAATGACTATATGGAGAGATACAATTTCTCATTACTCAGGACTTGAGAACTTTAATTGTTTTATTGAAGAACCGTATTTAGAAAATGAAGCAACGATGCATTATCCTACTATGCCATCTGGAGAAAGATTGGACAATTATTGTCAAAAGACATTTGATAATCTTTTAAGCCTGTATCAAGAAATATTTGAGGAAATTAGGAAAATTATAGAATAATTAATACAAATGGAAGACAAATATCTTTCAAAAGTTTTTTATAAAATAACTAGTATGAATTTAAGATATATGAGTAAAAAAGCCAACTCTTTAAACTTAACACCCTATTTCCTTTACCTAATACTGTACGTATAAAGCAATGGAATTTACTAATGATAAGTGTGTTTACTGTGGAAAAAATTTTCCCGAAACAATGGATCATATACCGCCCAAAAGCCTTTTTCCCTCTCCCAGACCTGATAATCTCATTACTGTTCCATGTTGTGAACTATGCAACAAAAGTTTTGAAGAAAATGATGGATATTTCAGAAATGTAATAGTCGCTAATGAAAGAGTCGCAATGCAACCTGAAGCAAGGAAATTAGTGAAAAAACTTATAAGATCTTTTGGTAGACCACAAGGTTTTAAGAAAGTAAAAGAATGGCGTTCTAGGCTGAAATTAGCAGAAGTTCAGACTACAGGCGGAATATTTGCAGGTATTAAACCCATATATGAAATAGAATCAGACAGAATTCGTTCCGTGATAGATAGAATTACAAAGGGTTTATATTTCAAGAAAGAAAAAGAAATCCTAAGTGAAGATTATGAGATAACATCTTTTTTCCTTGAAGATTGGACAAAAAGTCCTGCTAAATACCGATCAATACTAGTCGAAGAAGTTTTGGAACCTATGAAAAAAATAAAACCAATAGAAATAGGTAAAAAAATTTTTAGTTATAAAAGAATTTCTCTTAAAAATCAAGACTGCTGGTTGTATATCTTCTTTAATGAAGTGGTTTTTCTTTCTTTCGTGAAGAATATCGAAAATAATAAATAGAGGGGTAGGTCTTATTTTCTGAATTTCCTTTACCAACAAATAAAAAATCCTGTTAAATCTGCGTTAATCTGCGTCCAATTTTCTTTGTGTTCTTAGTGCCTTTGTGGCTAATTATGGGTTGTTATCTTAACAATTCTAACATAGTTTTTTTTGAGAAGACTTTAAGATCATTTTGATTTTCGACGAAGGGTTCTACGTCGCTTACCACATAATTCCAGTCGATTTCCTTTATTTTTGATGAAGTTACTTTTTTCCAGTTTTCTTTTTTTATAGAAGGACCTTCATATCTGGTTTGCTTAAGGGCATTATTAAGATATTCGAAATTTGGGCTGAGGTCTTTCCATCTGCTGAGATAAAACCAGAGGTCATAATAATCTCTGCCCTTTGTATATGAACGCTGAAGGACCGCGTGTAATTTGCCGGAAAGAAAAGATGCCCTGTCATGATGAATAAGCCCAAAGGGAAAATACTTATTTATTAGAGAAGATTTTGTATTATAGCCTTCGGGAGGTTTTGTATCCACTTCGATTTTTACTCTGAGTTTTTCTCCTTTTTGTCGACTTAAACCCGCTTCGGATAGAAGGTCGTTGAATTTTATAAAAGCCGATTGAACGGTACCCTTGAAGTTTGTTGTTACACTTAATCGGTATCCCTGTTGCTGTAAATGGTCCGTTATTTTTTTTACTGCTTTTTCTAAATCGAATTCATTTTTGTTCAGCGTATGAAAATCCAGGTCTTCTGAAAATCTTCGTAAATCGAAAAGAATTCTTAAAGCGGTACCGCCGTGAAAAACAATGTAATCGAGTACCCCTTGCTCGAATAACTCCCTTAAAATAACATGTTGAAGATATTCGCGGAGTTTATTAAAAGATAGTCGGGGATTTTTCTCTTGTTCTACGATAGATAAAGCTCTTTCTTTCATGTAATCTCCTTCGAATAAACTTTAGTAAAACGTTTTACACCTCTTTTTACCTTTGGGCTGTCGAACGTTTCCGCGTACTTCTGAAGTTTCCCCTTTTTTATAATCGATAGATTCTGAAATCGCATTTCTTTTATTCTTTTTTCTGTCCATTCTCCTTTAATTAGGAAAAAGAGGTCGAGGAGAACTTTTTCAGGTTCCCCTAACATGAAGGATTTCTGATTGTTGGTGCTTCCTGCCTTCGGATAAATCGTGTATCCCCAAAATCTTTTTCCCTTTATAGAATGGTATTTAAAAGTACCTATCGGCGTATCCCATTTCGCGGTTTTTTTTGTGGTTACTGCTTCGTAGGTATGAACCAATTCGGGAATTATACCGTAGATACTTAAAGCCGTTCTTAGGCTGATATAAGAAGGTCTGTATAGATAATTTGAAATGTATTCGGGAGAGGGTTCATTTCGTCGGTATTTGCCCGGAAGAAGATATTTTTTCTGCCTGAGTTTCAGCAGCTTTCCGTTGTTTACCCAGCGGGAGAGACGCGCTTCGATCTGCGCCCGGGGTTCTTCAAAAACAATGTGAACTTCGCCGCTCTCAAAAAAAGGCCTATCGCCAAATAAATCTATAAGTTTTTCGTAATTCATTTCTTTTTCCTACCATTTTTGGTAAGTAAGAGAAATATATATAGAATTTAAGATTTGTCAAGGCGGGAACTGGAATGTGAAAGACAGAGTTCCGAGTGCTGAGTGCCGAGTTAAAAGACAAAAAATCAGAGTGTATCCGTGTTAATCCGTGGCTAATTATGGGTTGGGGGGTGAGGTTTTTTGACACATGACGCGTGACTCATGACGCAAGACATGGATCGTATCTCTGATTCGAAGAATCCTTAGTCCTCACATAACTCTTATAAACAATATACAAAAGAGCTAGTCTTTCCTGAATGCGAAGGGTAAAAAGCGGAAGGATTTTTTGTAAACCGAAGGCATAATCGATAAACGAGTGAGTGTTTTTTAACAATAAAATCCCTTTTTCTCTTAAATTTACAGTTTGATTGTAAATCTCGGTTATAAGCCTTACATCGATCGTCGAATAATTCCCATGACCGGGTAAAATCAGCTCTGGCGAGATTTCTAAAATCTTTTTTAGCGAAGAGATAGCATTGTCGATATCCGAAGTTGGTACATTTAGTACCGCCGGACGCTTAAATGAAAAAGTCGCGATAAGGTCTCCTGTAATTAGTGTAGATCCGAGAGAAAATCCGACTTCATCGAACGTATGTCCCGGAAGAAAAACGATTCTGATGCCATGTCGGTTCTCACCATGAGTAAAATAATCGTCGGCTTTAAACGCGTGATTTCCCACAGTAAAAAAAGTCGCGTAAAATTTTACAATATAGCGTACAAGAGCTTCAAGACTTTTTCTCTTTCTTTCTTCCGTAGGATAAAGTTTTTTCAAGATTAAATCATCAAATTTTTCGGTTTCGATAATGCCTCGGATTGGAGGTTCTATTGTTATAAAATCTTTTGCCAGAGGATGGCAGACGACTTTCATTTGTTTTTCCTGAAGAAGGTAATAGGTGAGTCCTGTATGGTCGGGATGACTATGAGTAAACCATATCTCATCTATATCTTTGAAATTTATTCCTGCTTCTCTCATAAGAGGATTAAGCGCCTTTGTTTTAATAACCGGATTATAGCCCGGATCTATAAGTATGTTTGAGACTCCTTTTATTAGAGTTGTGTTGGATGAAGGGACTCTTCTGTGATAAAAATATATATTATCGTTTACTTTTATTACTTTATTCACTTCTATAAAAATATCGTATCCATTACTTCTACCTTTGTCAACAGTAAAAAATTTTGAACCACAAGATTACACAGATTTTCACAGATTTTTTTGTTACTAAATAACTAATATACTGTATTAAGATTCGAAAAATCTTAATACATATTATCCTCTTGATATTTTGCTTTATTTTCATAAATTTATATAGAATTTATAAAACATTATTTAAAATAAAGTAGATTTCAGAGGGAGAAAAATAAATGGAAGTTTTGTTCATTGGAGGGACAGGTATTATCAGCTCAGCATGTGCCGAATTAGCTGTCGAAAAAGGATTTCAACTATATCTTTTAACCCGCGGTAAAACCAAAAGACCCGTGCCAGAAAAAGCTCATATCTTACGCGGAGACATTAGAGATAGAGCTTCAGCCGAAGCAGCACTTGGAGATAGGACATTCGACGTGGTTGTAAACTGGGTTGCCTTTACTCCCGAACATATAAAAAGAGATCTCGAGTTATTCGGAGGTCGGACCGGACAGTATATCTTCATAAGTTCAGCCTCAGCCTATCAAACTCCACCTAAAAAACTCCCTGTAACCGAATGTACTCCTTTATCTAACACCTCCTGGAAATATTCACGGAATAAAATTGCCTGTGAAAGACACCTTTTGCAAGCTTACAGAAAAGGACACTTCCCGGTAACTATTGTGCGACCTTCTCACACCTACGACTGCACCCTACTGCCTATGCATAACAAGTACACATTATTGGACCGCATGCGTAAAGGCAAAAAAGTCATCGTACACGGAGACGGAACTTCACTATGGGTACTAACACACCACAGGGATTTTGCCAAAGGCTTTGTAGGTTTATTGGGTAATACTAAAGCTATAGGGGAAGCATTCCACATCACTTCAGACGAATTGTTGTCATGGAATCAAATCTACGAGATAGTATCACATGCCGCAGGTGCCGAAGCCCGAATAGTACATATCCCCTCAGAGTTTATCGCCTCCTTTGCCCCTGAGTTGGGCGCAAGCCTTCTGGGAGACAAATCTCACAGTATGATATTTGACAATTCCAAGATAAAAAGGTTTGTACCTAACTTCGCCGCTACTATTCCCTTTTTTACCGGAGCGCATGAAATCATTAGTTGGTATAACGCGGATCCCGCAAGGCAGGTAGTAGACGAAAAGGAGAATCAAACTATAGATAAAATTATCGCCATGTATGAGTCAGCACTACCAAAAGGGAATATCAATCTATAGCTTGATATTTTCTGAACTTAATGTAAATTCTTAAAAACGAGGAGAACAATATGAAAAAATGGATATTAATAATTCCTTTTCTTATCTCAATGGTTGCTTGCAACACACCGCAGTCTGATGAAATAGCAAAAATACAAAACAAAATCTCCGAGATAACCAATAAATTGAAAACAGTAGAAGAAGGCACCCGCCTTAAGGCTAAAGATGGGTTGGAAGACTTAAAAGAGAAAATGGAAAATCTCGATACAATTATCGAAAAGCTCGATCAGATTGAAGCTAAACTGGATCAAATCAATAAGAGACTTGATAAATTAGAAAAAGAATAAAAAGTTATTTTTGCTCAAAAAACCTCTGCAGATAAGCTTCTGCAAGTCCTCTATAATTTCCCCATAGTTTTTTGCTGTTTTCTTCAAAGTCGTTATTGATCCCGTAGTTTTCTTTCATAATCTTTTCGGTTAAACAATCGATATAAAAAGAATCGTAGTCTCTTTTCTGAAAAATATTATAAAGATTCACAGAATAATTTCCAATACCCTTAATATTTCTTATATTCAATTTATTATAGTCTTTTGTAAGTTCCATAATATAGGAAATTTTATATCCAAGCTTTAACTCTTCTATCTTTTCTTCTTTATAATTAGCTCTTTCGAAATTAACTGCTCTATAAACTTTTCTCATTTGTTTTCGATAATTTCTGTACGAATTATTCTGCGAAACTATGGCACCGACCAGCGCCTCAAAATCAGAAAAAGCAGAAACAACTCTCGTTCGTTCTATTTTCGGAAAATATTCTTTTAAAACTTTATCTTTTTTGCAAAGATTATAAAAGCCAGTCAAATCTTCCTGCAAACCAAAACAATGGATAATTCGTTTCTTTAAAATCTCTCTTTCGTCTCGTTTTATATCGGGAGACAAATCAATTATCAACGTTTCATCCTGTTGACTGAAAACAAGCTCAACAATCCGGTTATTAAAATAAACCCTCCTTACAGGAACGTCTTCATAAAAAAAGTAAAAAAGACCGGAATTGAAAGTCTTTAAAAAATCAAAATCCTTTGTTTTTATTTTTATTTGAGACATAGCAAAAAAATTATAGTATTAAAAACAAATTTTCGCAATCTTATAAAAACTATTTAACCACGAGACTGCACAAGATTAACACAAGATTTTTCTTTTTGTTTTTGCTAAATCCTATATCCTAAATCCCAAATTCTAAAAAACGATTCGACGATTCAACTATTTAACTTAGATTCGAAGAATCTATATTTTTAGGTATAATTGCCGTAGCAACAGCTGAGGCAAGCACAACTTTAATTATAGCTCCGGGGATAAACGGGAAAAAACCCATCATAAGAAGCGAGGACAATCCCGGAAAAGATCCTTTAATCAGATAAAAATAAAATCCTAACTGAATCAGTCCGGGGATATATATTAAAAAGAAAGTCGCAAATAACATCAACAAAAGAATAGAAACAAAATTTCTCCGGTGAACATATGTATCTATTACATAACCAAGAAAGAAAGCAGCTATAATAAAACCGATTAAATATCCTCCTGTGGGTCCAAATATAATTCCATAACCTCCGATTCCACCGGTAAACCACGGGATTCCCAATACACCGATCCCCACGTATATTATTTGACTCACACCGCCCCACCTTCGCCCAAGAAGAATTCCGGCAAGGAGAACAAAAAATGTCTGCATTGTAATAGGAACAGGTGTCCAGGGTAAAGGAACTTTAACTTGAGCCGACAGCCCCATAACGCAAGCCATTCCCAAGGCAAAAATGAATTTCTTGGCTGCTGTCAAACTACGCAACCACTCGAAAACCAAATATGCGGTTTTCCTAAAATTGTCCAATTCCTTCACGTTATACATTTTCGCCTCCTTATATTTAAAATTATATCGCTTCTTTATCCGTCATCCGTCGGCAGTCTTCGGTCGGGCTAAAACCTAATACCTAAACCAAGGCCTATTGCCCCACGACAAGCTTTACTTCATCTCCAAAGGTAACTTCTACACCCGGTGCGGGTGACTGTTGGATAACTACATCCACTTTTCCTGCTGTTCTCTTGATTCCTGCTAATATAAGCCCGTACTTTACTATCTCTCCTTGTGCCTCATCAAGTATCATTCCGTTTAAATTCGGCATCAAAAAAACCCTTCTTTTTTCTGTCCCAATGTAGATGGTGAGCATATCTCCTTCAGCAATGCTATCTTCAATTGCAGGCCTTGTCTTGACAATTTTTTCGTCCAAGGTTTTTTCCCTAACAGGATAATTGATAAAAACCCTGTTGGTTATTCCGTAAATATCCAGAGAATC
>Ga0307438_1001151_pt1 | contig 17484 bp, 19 predicted proteins | sample SalMarWE160110MG_FD_202144 | JGI IMG/M metagenome (GOLD analysis project Ga0307438, IMG submission 202144) | Salt marsh sediment microbial communities from the Plum Island Ecosystem LTER, Massachusetts, United States - WE1603-110 | ecosystem: Environmental > Aquatic > Marine > Intertidal zone >... | reverse complement strand
GAGGACAAGCTGTGCGAGTTCGATTTCGCCGCCTTTGGCATCAGCGGCTTCGAGACGGCGTTGGCTTTGTGCCTGTCGGTCGTGCAGGCTGTAGGGGCGGTTCGCGAACCGCCCCTACAGCTGCCCGTGCTCATCTACAAGCTGACGGCCGGCCCGGTGCAGACGCTGGGCCTGGAGCGATTCGTCCCCGGCCTGGGGAGCCTGGCCGAGGGCGCGCCGGGCGACGTGTTGGTGCTCGACCCGCAGGCCGAGTGGGTGGTTGACCCCGAGCGCTTCGTGTCCAAGGGGAAAAACACGCCCCTGGCCGGGCGGACGCTCAGGGGCCGGGTGGTGGCGACGGTGTACGGGGGCCGGCCAGTTTTCATCGAGGAGGGAGTCACGACTAGCCATGGCGGATAAAGCCCTCCTGGTTCTGGAGGACGGCTCCGTCTTCGCGGGGCAGGCGTTCGGGGCGCCGGGCCGCACCTACGGCGAGGTGATCTTCGACACGGCGATGGCCGGCTATCAGGAGATGCTCACCGACCCCTCCTGCTCCGGCCAGATCGTGGTGTTTACCTATCCCCTCATCGGCAACTATGGCATCAACGCCTTCGACGTGGAGTCGAAGCGGATCCATCTGCGCGGCCTGGTGGTGCGTGAGCAGTGCGACCTGCCGAGCCACTGGCAGAGCGAGCGGACCCTGCACGAGTACCTGGCTTCGCAGGGCATTCCAGGCATCGCCGGCGTGGACACGCGCGCGCTGACCCGCCGCCTGCGCTCGGCGGGGGTAATGATGGGCACGATCACCGCCGACGAGACGCCGGAGGAAGCGCTGGCCCGCCTGCGTGGGCTGCCCAGCTACGGCAGCGTCGACTTTGTCCGCCAGGTGAGCACCGAGGAGCCCTACGATTGGGAGAAGCCCGATGGTGACCTGCACCGCATCGTGGTGGTGGACATCGGGCTGAAGTACAACATCCTCCGATTGCTACGCGCCCGCGGCTGTCGGGCGACGGCTGTGCCCTGCACCACCTCGGCCGAGGACATCCTGGCCCTGCGGCCGGACGGTGTCGTCTTGTCGCCGGGCCCGGGCAACCCTGGCCTGCTCGACTACCTGGTCGAGACGGTGTCGGATCTCATCGGCAAGGTGCCCATTTTCGGCATCTGCCTGGGGCACCACCTCGTCGGCCAGGCCTTCGGGGCGGGCACCTTCAAGCTCAAGTTCGGCCATCGGGGGGCGAACCACCCGGTGAAGGACCTCCTGACCGGCCGCGTGCACATCACGGCCCAGAATCACGGCTACGCCCTCGACCCCGACGGCCTGCGGGACGGGGCCGAGGTGAGCCAGGTCCACCTGAACGACGGCACCGTCGAGGGGCTGCGGCACCGGTCGCTGCCCATCATCACCATTCAGTACCACTCGGAGGCCTCGCCGGGGCCGCTGGACAACGTTTACATCTTCGACCGCTTCCTGGAGATGGTGGAGGAGGCTAAGGGCAAGTAGAGGATGGCGGAGACGATTTTTCGCAGGGCCACAGCGCGCGACGCCCAGCAGATCGCGTCCGTCGCTGCCCGGATCGTCCTGAACGGGGGCCGGGCGAGCGGCCTGCCGTCGCACCTGACAGCGGCGGAGGTCGTAGGGCGAATGCGCAGCTATCGGCGGCGCGGCGCGTGGTTCATCTGCCGCATCGACCGCCACACGGCGGGCTTCGCCGCGCTGGAGCCCGTGTCGGACGAGAAGAAGACGGCCGCGCTGGGGGTGTGGGTGCTACCGTCGTTTCGCGGCCAGGGCGTGGGCAGGGAGCTGGCGCTGATGGCCCTGGAGTTCGCGCGGAGCAAGGGGTATCGCAAGGTGCGGGGGAGGATACCAGCGGGCAACGAGCCGGCGCTATCGTTCTTCAGCAGCATCGGTGCGCTGGTGCCGCGCGTGGGCCGTGACCTGAGGTACGAGCTGCCGCTGTGAGGGGGGTGAACGGAGCCATCCAACCGGAAACAGTCGGCGAAGTCACAAGGCGGCGAAAGCTAGGGGTGGCGCTGCAGGGTATGGCGGTATGGCACATGGCATTTTGCGCTTTCCTTGTTATCCTGACGCTCGCTATCCTGGCTCTCGCTATCTTGGCTTCGCCGGAGGGCGACCAGGAGTCTGGAGATTGGGCTGCCATGATGGTTCTGGCTGGGTTCGTCCTGGCCGCAGGGGCTTGTCTTGGGGCACTTGTGCTGGGCGGTATGAGCTGCGTGCTGTTGGGAAAAGTGTTCCTAAGGCCGCGCTGGTCGTTGCTCGTCGTGCCTGGTCTGGTTGGTACGCTTGTGGCGGGGATTCCCGCGGGTCTGGGCTGGCCTCCCTCGGAGATAGTCGGGGCCTTTGTAGCATACCATCTAGTCGCGCGTCGCTTTGGGCGACAAGGCGCAGGGTCTGTATAGCAGATGGCTAGGCCGTCCAACGCGTTCACGATCGCCCCGCCGCCCGCAAGAGGAGGCGCGTAGTGCGCAGGCTGGCCGTACGGGCGCTCGCTGCCCTGGCGGTGCCGCTGGTCCTGGGCGGGCTGGCGGCCATGGGCTTCGGTGTGGCCGCCGAGGGCGACGGCGTCCTGTGGGTGTTCGCCTTCGGCCTGCTGGCGGTCGTCGCCGGCGTGCTGTCCGCGGCCTCGGCGCTGATCGTCGCCCGGCCGGCCAGCGGCTGGCCCAGGCTGGCCCGACGCGTGGCGCTGGGCGTTCTGGGGGTGCTGTGCATAGTCATGGCGAGCTTTCAGTTCGACATCTCGGAGCCCTACAGCCCGCTCCTGCTGCTGGCGGGGGTGGCTGCCCTGGCGCTGCTGGTCATAGACATCCGCGAGCCACGTGGGGGAGCAGATGACCAAGCCGAGTAAGGTGCTGATCATCGGCTCGGGGCCGATCATCATCGGCCAGGCAGCGGAGTTCGACTACTCCGGCAGCCAGGCCTGTCGCTCCCTGCGCGAGGAGGGTGTCACCACCGTCCTGGTCAACTCTAACCCGGCCACGATCATGACCGACGAGGGCATCGCCGACATCGTCTACATCGAGCCCCTGACCGTGGAGGTGCTGGCCCGGATCATCGAGCGGGAGCACCCCGACGGCCTCCTGCCGACCCTGGGCGGCCAGACCGGTCTCAACCTGGCGGTGGCCGCCGCCGACGCCGGCGTGCTGGGACACAACGGCGTCCGTCTCCTGGGCACGCCCGTGGAGTCCATCCGCAAGGCCGAGGACCGTCAGCTATTCAAGGACATGCTTGGGGAGATCGGCGAGCCTGTACCCGAGAGCGAGACCGTCACCAGCCTTGGCGAGGCGCGGCGGGTAGCCCGCGAGATGGGCCTGCCCCTGGTGGTGCGCCCTGCCTACACCCTGGGCGGCACCGGCGGCGGCGTCGCTCACACCATGGCCGACCTGGAGCACATCGTGTCCGGCGGCCTGCGGGCCAGCCCCATCCATCAGGTGCTCCTGGAGCGCTGCCTGCTGGGCTGGAAGGAGATCGAGTACGAGGTGATGCGGGATGCCGCCGACAACTGCATCACTGTCTGCAACATGGAGAACATCGACCCGATGGGCGTCCACACCGGCGACAGCATCGTGGTCGCCCCTAGCCAGACCCTGATCGACAAAGAGTACCAGATGCTGCGCAGCGCCAGCCTGAAGATCATCCGCGCCTTGGGCGTCGAGGGTGGCTGCAACATTCAGTTCGCCCTCGCTCCGCGGCCGGACATCGTGGACTGGCAGTGGCGGGACGCCTCGGCTGCTCCCTACTACGTCATCGAGGTTAACCCCCGCGTGTCCCGCAGCTCTGCCCTGGCGTCCAAGGCCACCGGCTACCCCATCGCCCGCGTGGCCGCCAAGATCGCCGCGGGCAAGCGCCTGGACGAGATCCCCAATCGGGTGACCGGCAAGACCACCGCCGCCTTCGAGCCGGCCCTGGACTACCTGGTGGTGAAGATACCGCGCTGGCCTTTCGACAAGTTCCCCCTGGGCGAGCGCAAGGTGGGCACGCAGATGAAGGCCACCGGCGAGGTAATGGCCGTCGATCGCTCCTTCGAGGGGGCCTTGCAGAAGGCGGTTCGGTCGTTGGAAGTGGGCGCCCGCTCCCTTCTGTGGGAGGACCCGCGCTGGCGGGACGAGGACCCCCTGCAGTGGGCGAGAGAGCCCACCGACCAGCGCCTGTGGGCAGTGATGGCCGCTCTGCGCCGCGATATCCCGCCGGAAGAGGTCGCGAGGGCGACGGGCATCGACCACTGGTTCCTCCTCAAGCTGAACGGCATCGTGACCATGGAGCGCCGCCTGCTGGCTGAGCCCTTGACGCCCGACCTCGTGCGTCAGGCCAAGCGCCTGGGCTTCCCCGATGAGAACATCGCCATCCTGGCCGACCGCCTGCCGGAGCAGGTGCGCGAGTTACGTCAGCAGGCGGGTATTCGCCCCGTGTACAAGATGGTCGACACCTGCGCCGCCGAGTTCGAGGCGCAGACGCCCTACTTCTACAGCACCTACGAGGAGGAAAATGAGGCCGACCCCCTGCCCGGGAAGAAGGCCCTGGTCATCGGCAGCGGGCCCATCCGCATCGGCCAGGGGATCGAGTTCGACTATTGCAGCGTGCACGCTGCTTGGGCCCTCCAGTCGGCCGGCGTCAAGGCCATCATGGCTAACTCCAACCCTGAGACCGTCTCCACCGACTTCGACACCAGCGATCGCCTGTACTTTGAACCCCTGGACGCCGAGGCGGTGCGAGACATCCTGGAGAACGAGGGGCTGAATGACGGCGGGTTGCCTCTGTCCATCGTCCAGTTCGGCGGTCAGACAGCCATCAACCTGGCCGACCCCCTGGCGCGAGCGGCGATGCCCATCCTGGGCTCCAGCGCTGAGGCCATCGACATCGCCGAGGACCGGGGACGCTTCGAGGACCTCGTGTCTCACCTGGGCATCCCCCAACCGCCGGGGGCGGCCATCAGCAGCGTCGAGGATGCCTTGGTCACCGCTAAGGCTATCGGGTACCCAGTGCTGGTGCGGCCCAGCTACGTCCTCGGCGGGCGGGCGATGGAGATCGTTCAGGGGGCGGGCGAGCTGAGCCGCTATATGCGCGAGGCAGTGCAGATAAGCAGCGGGAAGCCTATCCTTATCGATAAATATCTCGAGGGGCGTGAGGTTGAGGTCGACGCCGTCTGCGATGGCCAAGAGACGCTCATCCCCGGCATTATGGAGCACATCGAGCGGGCGGGCGTGCATTCGGGCGATTCGATGGCAGTCTACCCACCCGTCAGCCTGTCGGGGGCAGAGATACAGGCCATCGTCGATTACACCCAGCGCATGGGGCGCGCGCTGCAGGTTCGCGGTCTGATGAACGTGCAGTACGTCATCATGCCCGACGAGTCGGCGAGCGGCTCCACCGTATACGTGCTGGAGGTGAACCCACGCGCCAGCCGCACCATCCCCTTCATCTCCAAGGTCACAGGCGTTCCCATGGTGCGTCTGGCCATCAACGTCATGCTGGGCAAGACCCTGTTCGAACTGGGCTATTGGAGCGGACTGTGGCCGGCTCAGAAGCTGGTGGCGATAAAGGCGCCTGTCTTCTCCATGTCGAAGCTGATCGGCGTCGACACCTACCTGGGGCCGGAGATGAAGTCCACCGGCGAGGTCATGGGCGTCGACTACAACTTCGAGGCCGCGCTGGCCAAGGCCCTCTCCGCCTCTGACCTGATGCTGCCCCCCGAGGGGAGCATGCTGGTGAGCGTGGCCGACCGCAATAAGCCCGAGGCGCTGCCTATCATCCGTCAACTAGCCAGCCGCGGTTACAGGCTGTACGCCACCGAGGGCACGGCGAGCATGATCCAGGCGGTGGACCTGTCGGTGGAGATGGTGACCAAGCGGTTGGAGGAAGGCCATCCTAACGTCGAAGACGTGATCCGCGACGGCCTGGTGCAGGGGGTTATCAACACGCCCGGCGGAGGCGAGGCCTCAGTCATGCGCGATGGCTTTCAGATCCGCCGCGCCGCCGCCGAGAAGCACATCCCTTGCTTCACCTCCCTGGACACCGCCCGCGCTGCCGTGGACTCCCTCCTGCAAGGTGACCGGAGCTTCACCGTCCAGCCCCTGCGCGAGTATCTTGGGCCGTGAACCTGGAACAGGCTCTCGTCGTCTCCTCGGAGCGGGTCTACGAGAGCACTCGTCTCATCTGGTTCTCGGCACCGGCGGTGGGACGAGTCGCCCAGCCTGGCCAGTTCCTGATGATCCGCTGCGGCGAGGGCTGGGACCCGCTCCTGCCGCGGCCGATGAGCTTCCACCGCTTTCGGCAGGCCGGCGACGAGCGGCAGTTCGCCATCCTGTTCGACCTGCGCGGCCGGGGCACCGATTGGCTGTGGCGCCGTCAGCCAGGCGACCTGGTGAGCCTCTTCGGGCCTCTTGGCCGTGGCTACGCCGTCAAGTCACAGTCGCAGAACCTCCTGCTGGTGGCCGGCGGCGTCGGAATCGCTGCCCTGGTGGCCCTGGCCGACGAGGCGATCGCCGAGGGGAGGGCGGTGACCCTGCTTCAGGGGGCGGGAACCGCCGACAAGCTCTTCCCATCGGCCTCCCTGCCGACCGAGGTGGAGGTGGTGAGCGCTACCGAGGACGGCTCGGCGGGCCATCGCGGCCTGGTGACCGAGCTTCTCGCCGAGTACCTTCCGTGGGCCGACCAGGTCTTCGCCTGCGGGCCCAATGCCATGTACGAGGCGATGGCAGCCGTCATGCGCCAGCAGGCCAGCCGCAAGTCGGTGCAGGTGCTGCTGGAGGAGCACATGGCCTGCGGGATGGGCGTCTGCTACTGCTGCGGCGTGTTCACGCGGCGGGGCGTGAAGTTGGTGTGCAAGGACGGGCCGCGCTTCGAGCTGCGAGAGGTGTACTAGGTCTAGCCGTGATGGCCGACCCCCTTGTCGACATCGACGGCACAGCGCTATCATTGTCGACGAGGGGCACGAAGGCCGTCGCTGCGCTGGTTCGCCTGCTCCGAGCGCAACTTGTCAGCGTCGGCCGTGTCGACAGAGTCTGTGGAGAAGGCCGTGACTGACGATAGGCCACTCGGCAGAGAGGCGCCGTCTCACCTGATTGAAGTCTGCCTGGAGGAGTTGCGGAGCATCCGAGCTCACGCCGACATGAGAACGCAGACGCACGCGACACTCCAGGTCTACTCGCTGCTCGCGGTGGCCACCATCTTCGCGGGTTTCGGCGCATTCAGCGAGCAACTGGAGGACATGGCGGACTTGATCCTCCTTGCTCCCCTTATCTTCTTCTTCATTGGGGCGGTGTACATCGAGATTAGCTACTCAGTCTACATAGCGGAGGCGTACATAAACCAGGTTTTGCGTCCGACTGTGTACGAGATCCTGCAGCGGGAGAACGCGAGCGATCTGCCCGCGACTCTCCTCCTCTTCGAGTACTTCGCCTTGGAGAAGAGAGGTACTGCCACGGCTCGTATAGTGGGCAGTGCGAAATGGTGGACCACGTACGGGCTACCTGTCCTCGCCATTTTGGCCCTGTTCGGTTGGCTGACGAGACCGCCCGATTGGCAGCTCCCAGATTGGGAGCCCTATGAGTGGCTCGCGATGGGCGGGCACCTCGTGATCCTGGCTGGCCTTTGGCGCCTGTTCCGACGGGTGCACAGCAGAGCCGGGCTAGAGTTGACCGGGCCGCTCTCGGCTGGAGCCCACGAGACACCGGAGGCCTCCGCTTCTGATGCGTCCGAAGACTGACCACGTGTACGAGGGCGACTGCCTGGAGGTCATGCGGCAGTGGCCGGACGCCTGCATTGACCACTGCATCGCCGACCCGCCCTTCGGCATCGCCTCTGGCGGCGGCCGCCGCGGCAAGCGCGGCCTGGGGTGGGCCTTCAGCTCCCACGTGACCATGGATGAGGCTTGGGACCACTTCAGCAAGGACGACTTCTTCCGTTTCAATGTGGACTGGCTCCGTGAGGTCTGTCGGGTGGTCAAGCCCAATGGAAACATCCTGGTCTTCGGCACTTTTCATAACATATATCAGCTAGGCTTCATCCTCCAGAACGTGCTAGACCGCCGTGTCCTCAACTCCATCGTCTGGTTCAAGCCCAACGCCCAGCCCAACATCACCGCCCGCACTCTCACCGAGAGCACTGAGCAGATCGTCTGGGCGGTGAACAACACGCCCGCCAAGGCTAAGAAGTGGACGTTCAACTATTGGCAGGCGAAGGAACTGGCGGGCGGAAAGCAGATGCGCAACCTGTGGGAGATACCCTATACCCCCGCTTCCGAGCGGGCCTTCGGCAAGCACCCCTCGCAGAAGCCGCTGGCTCTCCTGGAGCGACTGGTGATCATCGGCACCAACGCCGGTGAGCTCGTCCTCGACCCCTTCGCCGGCAGCGGCACCCTGGCCGTCGCTGCCGAGAGGCAGGGCCGCCGCTGGCTCCTCATCGAGAGCGAACCCGACTACGTGGAGATGGCCCGCCAGCGGCTGGCGGCGGCCCGCACGGCCGAGCCCGGGTAGCCCACGCCGAAGGGAATGCAAGAAGGCCCTCCAACACGGGAGGGCCTCCCTCTTTCAGCGAATCGCTTCTACTCGGCGGCCTTCTCGTCGGAGAATCCCTGGACGCTGGTGCGAGCGGCGACACGCTCGGCGATGAGCATGAACACCTGAGCGACCGGCGAGTCGGGCTCCCTCTCCACGATGGGCACACCCTCATCGCTGCTGGCCCGCACCTGGGCGTCCAGGGGGACCTCACCCAGGAAGTCCAGGCCCAGCTTCTCGGCGGCATCATGAGCGCCGCCGTGGCCGAAGACCTCCGTGCGCTGGCCGCAGTGGGGGCAGAGGAAGTAGCTCATGTTCTCGATGATACCGAACACGGGCACGTTCAGCTTCTCGAACATCGCCACCGCCTTGGTGGCGTCCTCCAGCGACACGCTCTGAGGGGTGGTGACGATAACCACGCCGGCGATGGGCGCCTCCTGAGCCATGCTCAAAGGGGCGTCGCTGGTGCCCGGTGGCAGGTCGATGATCAGATAGTCTAGCTCGCCGTCGGCGGCCCAGGGCAGCTCGTGGAGGAGCTGGCTAACGCCCCTGCCGATGAGGGGGCCGCGCCAGATCATCGGCAGGCCTGGCCGTAGGATGAAACCGATGGAAACCACTCTCACGCCATAGCACGTCACCGGCACAAGGCCCGTATCAGCCTGGCAACCGTGCTCGAGTCCGACCATGGTGGGGATGTTAGGCCCGGTGAGGTCGGCGTCCAACAAGCCCACTCGTGCTCCGTGCTTGGCCAGGGCGACGGCCAGGTTCACGGCCACCGTGGACTTGCCGACGCCGCCCTTGTTGCTGGCAACGGCGATGATGTTTCGAACGCCCTCCACCGGCCGCGGGGGGGCCGGGCGCGAGTGGGCGCGCACGTCGGCATCCATCTTCACCTCCACGCTCTCAACGCCGGGAACGCTGCGAACAGCCTCCTCGGCCCTACGCTGCAACTCGTTGTGCATGGGAGAGGCGGGGGTAGTGAGCACGAACCTGAAGGCCACCTTGCCACCGGTGACCTGCAGGTCGCGGATCATGCCCAGGCTGATGATGTCCCGATGCAGCTCAGGGTCCTCGACGGTGCTCAGGGCGGCCAGGATGGCCTTCTCGTCGGGGCCCTGCTTGCCTTCTCCTTGTTTCATCGCTACCTCCTATTCAGGCGTTCCCTCTTCCTGGAGGGAAGGGCGCTGGTCTCTACGATGAACCGACACTCGCTCCTGCAGGCTCTTGGCATCCAGCCGCTGAGTGTACTGGCTGACTGTCCTGGGTTCCTGCAGCGTGCTGCCGGCGCTGCGGTTGAGCAGGGTGAGGTTCTGGCTCTTAGTGCTCTGTACTGCCATCGTCTCAGGGATTGGGGGCTGACGACCGCCGTGGAACTTGCGGGCGAGTCTCGACGTTAACAGTATAGCGCAAGGTCAGCGCTATAGCGATATTAAAAGAAGAGTAAACAGTTAATCAACTGCCTGCAGTAAATACAGCGGAAAGCTTGACAATCCCTCGGCTATTCGGTATCATTTGATCGATGGCTTTGTAACGTATGGACGGCGTTAGGCGTCTAACCATAGCAATCGGAAAACTGGAGAACTAGGATGAAGAAGGCCGTAGTCACTCAGCCTGAGAAGGCGACCGAGGATGGCCAGTGTCGCCATCACTGGCTGATAGAGAGCCCCGAGGGCCCTATCAGCATGGGCATCTGCAAGCTATGTGGTGCTCAGAAGGAATTCCGCAACTCAGCGTCGGACTTCTTGTGGGAGGATGACCCTATGTCCGAGTTGTCCCACGGACGCTGGGGGAAGTCACGCGATTTCCATGCTCCTGCGAGCAACTAGGAATGGGCAGCGGCATCCGTCTAGTGTAGAAGGAACGCAGTACCGTACCCCCTGAGAGGGGTGCACCCCTGCCGGGTGCACCCCTTTTGTTTTGCTAGCCCCTGAGCAAGGCGCTGGTATAATGACGTCAGCAGGAGGAAAGCGTGAACCTGTCCGTCGAGCTGGCGCCCAGGTGCAAACGAGGGCTCTCTCTGGCGAACCCGGTGATGGCTGCCTCCGGCACCTTCGGCTATGGGCTGGAGATGGCCAAGGAAATGGACATCCAGCGCCTGGGGGCCATCGTTTGCAAGGGAACGACCCTACGCCGGCGGCGGGGCAATCCTCAGCCGCGCATGGTGGAAACCCCCGCCGGCATGCTCAACTCCATCGGTCTCCAGAACATGGGGGTAGAGGCCCTCATCCGCGACATCGCTCCCATCTGGGCCACCTGGCGCGTGCCGGTCGTCGTGAACATAGCCGGCGAGAGCGTCGAGGAGTACGCCCGCCTGGCCCAGCGATTGGACGGCGTTCCCGGGGTCAGCGGCCTGGAGCTGAACATTAGCTGTCCCAATGTGGCCACCGGCCTGGCATTCGGGAGCAGCCCCGAGATGGCCGCTGCGGTGACCGCCGCCGTGAGGCGGGAGACCACTCTACCGGTCATCGTTAAGCTGACCCCCAACGTCAGCGACATCGTCAGCGTAGCGCGGGCGGCAGCGGACGCTGGCGCCGATGCCCTCACGCTCATCAACACCTTGCCCGCTATGGCCATCGATGTGAAGAGCAGGCGGCCGGCCCTGGGCTGGGGCTTCGGCGGCCTTTCCGGCCCGGTCCTCAAGCCCATCGCCCTGCGGCTGGTGTATCAGACGGCGGCAGCGGTGGACGTGCCTCTTATCGGCTGTGGAGGGATCATGAGCGGCCTGGACGCCATGGAGTACGTCATGGCTGGGGCCACCGCCGTTCAGGTGGGCACCGCCACTTTCGTTAATCCGCGGGCCACCCTCGACGTGCTGGAGGGCATCGAGCGGTTTCTGGAGGAGGAGGGGGTGGAGGACATCTGCGAGCTTGTCGGCGCTGCCAGGGTGTAACGGATTCTTCTCTCGCAGCGTCTCAATAAAGGGTGACCCTCGTGAGTTATGAAAACCTGCGGCACTGCGTGGCCTATGTTGTGAGGCAGGCTAAGGGCAGAGACGGGCAGGCGCTGGGCGAGTTCAGCCTGGTGCTGGCCTTCGTTGCTCTGGCGGCGGTGGTTGCTCTGACCGCCATCGGCCTCGCCGTGAGCGGGTTCTACGAATCCTTCGCCGACTTTATCACCTAACCTCGCCGACCGTAGTCCTCGCGGCGATAGCGGACCCCCTGAACGAGCGAACTCGCCTTGCTCTTGACCCCCTTTTGCCCCTGGATGTACGCTGAGCCTGGTCGGGGTGTAGCTCAGCCAGGCTAGAGCGCGTGGTTTGGGACTATAGGCTTCTAGGTCTGGTCGCTGGCGGCTCGCCAGCTACGGAAATCATCGCTCACCACGCCCAAGCGTCCCGTTTTCTGCGCAACTTATGCGCTCTTGGCGCACCCTAACGCGCTCTGTCTGTGGCTCTCACCCCCTTTCGCCCCCCACCTTTGCCGCTTTCGGTGCATGACTCCTCGTCTGCGTCAAACGCTGTTACAGGAGCACTACCGGCCCTCAATCCAGCGGATCAACGTACCGTAGGCAACAAACGTTTGTGGCATCGGATGGTGCAACATGCGGATGGCTACAACCGCGTCTGCGTTAGCATTCCGCCCAGTTGTCGCCACGCTCTCAAGTGCTTCCTGGATTGTGTCGCCCTGGCCGACGGCCACACCGAACTCCTGGAATGGCCTGCTGAACGTTTCGCGCGTGGAGAGCATAAAGCCTTCAGCTCCTTGTGACTCTTGCATGTAGGCCTCCCCTGTCTGCCTGTGACTGGCTACCCTTGCTAACTCTCACACCCAATGCCGTCCTTGTCTCCGTCGAATCGGTGAGGGTCGGGCGGCAATACTTTGAAGTTCTTGTACGGGATGTCGCCACAGTCCAAGTCTGGCGGAGGCGGTGGGATGCACACATCCGGGTAGGATGGGTCACAGTTCGGGGCTGGCGGTGCCTCGGTTGGCGTTGGCGGCGGCGGACTGGGCGAAGGAGGGGGAGGCTCAGGAGTTGGCGTGGGCGGTGGAGGCGTCGGTGTCGGCGGAGGTGCTGTTGGTGTTGGGCTTGGTGGCTGAGGACTCGGCGGCTCAGGCGTCGGCGTAACAGGTGGTGGAGTAGGAGTTTCTGGCGGAGGGGTAGGTGTCGGTGGAACTGGTGTCGGAGTCGGCGGCAGTGGTGTAGGCGTGGCCTCAGGGGTCTCAGTCGCTGGCGGTGTGGCTGTGCGCGCCACCGCGGGAGTAGGGCTAGCTTCCTCGGCTTCTTCCTCTTCGCATCCAGCGAAGCCGAGCGCCAGTAGCGCGAATACTGCGACTGCCAATATTGGCAAGAGAATCCGTCGCATTGCGTCCCCCTCTCGATGAACTCTCACGGCATCGTGGTCGTCGGGAGGAAGTGTGGCGGCCCAGCCAGAAGAAGGCAGGCCGCCCGTGCTCAGAGCCACCTCCCAGTAGCTATGTCCTTCTAAGGGTGGTTACTGCTGCCGACTTGCTGAACATGAAGAAGCTGAGCGGCAGACCGATGATGGTGAGACCGACGAGCCAGGCCACCTCCAGCCACAACAAGCTGAGCCACCATCCGACAAGGACGAAGTACAGGGCTCGCCAGTGGAGCGGCCTCTGAGTTATCGAGACGGCCTGTGCCATCCATGTGGTGTCGCCCTCACCCGCTGCGGATACCTGCCACTGTTTCGTTTCCCCTCGCAGAGTGAAGACCTGAGGCAGCCGGTTCAGTAGCCACAGACCGAGGGGCAGGCCGATGTGCTCCCGCAGTTCTCTCAGAGCAGGCGGGGGCATCCCCCCGTACACGCGCACCCAGCGGTGGCCGCTCCAGTATTGCCAGGAGAGCTTTCCTGCCGGATCAGGGCGAAGGGTGAGCGTCGGGCGTAGCGCTTCCGCTGCTTCCCTTCTACCCCGTTTGAGGGCCAGCCCCTGAAAGTACAGCCTCTTCTCGAACGCGTTCTTGAAACGGGACAGGAACGCTTCTCGCCCTTTCGCTGCATCCGCCAGCTTCTGCTCCCTGTTGTATGCCCAGGCAGTTAGGCCACCCAGGCCGCCCGCCTGCTGTGGCGTTATCGGGTGGGCCTTACGTGCACTCACCTCAGACTCTCCTACCGCTGCATTGCCTTATTCTCAGGTAGTATCAGAACATCTGCTCGACGCTGGGAAGGGCTTCTCGGCCATCGTGGGGCGTCTGAGGGCGGTTCTGACGGCAAGTATCACCACCCCGCGAACTCGTGCCAGAGCAGGTAACCTACCCGATACCCAGCCCGGCGCGGGACTAGTACTCAGGCATGCAGTAGTCGTCAACGATGTCATCTAGCTGGTTGATCCAGACCGTCCGCTGTGGGTCTGGGTCGTACAAATTCGCCGTTTCCTCACTTCCCTTCCACTTGGCAGCCGTTGCACAGCCCATAGCGAGCAACGACGGTTCTGCCAGGGCGACGCCTTGGCACTGTTGGTCGAAGACCTGCTCCGTTTGCTGGAGTGCAGCCTGTATCTCGCTGGGCGTAGTACCTACTACGCCCACCGTCTCGGCAATGTCCAGTTCAACTTCGTAGAATTCGATCATCAGCGCGGTAGATGCACAGAGGTCGCTCCACGAGTCCGATGCAGAGGGGCAACTGGGGCAGGGTGTGACAGTGGGGCAAGAGGGCTGACTCTGGCCTGCTACCGACCAGTCCGCAGATCGCAGCGCCATGACCCAGTATGCTTTCGCTGGCTCGAAGTGCGTCAACGTGGAGACTTCTGGTCGACCGACGATACAGCGAGTGAAGGTCTGCGAATCGTTGTTGTAGCCGTACACAACCGACACAGCATCGCCCAGATCAGCCAGAGCAGCGGGAGCAGACTGCGTTTCACCCGTCCAGGCGACGAGGCTCCAACCCTGCGCTAGGTGAATGGTTCTTGTCTGCTGAGCGGAGGTGTGAGAGGACAAGAGCCCCACCACGCCAGCGAGCACCACCACCGCGACCAACAGACCAACCGGGATTTTGCTTGTTCTCATAGTACAGTCTCCTTCCCCTATTTGTAGCCACACTCTGCCCATGCTCAACCTGCCGAGAGTGGCACAGCGGCCACATCATACTCGCGGGCGTAAAATCTCGCAAGGGCTGCATCCCCCAGGCTGTTTCTGTCCCACTCACAGGCTGTCCTCGGTCTAGCCTACAGGTGGGCTATTGACCCAGAACAATTGCTCCAACCAGAGGGAACAGCTCTTCCAGCCTCTTTACCTCCGTGGCAGGGCAGGTTGCCCATGTCCGGCTACTCAGCGGTGGGGCAGGTGGCTCAAGTCCGATTCAGGCCGTTCCCGTCCTCCTCAACAGGCCGCCAACGTCTGCTGGGCCAAGGGCTGCCCCAGTCCAGGTTGCCTATATCTGGGCAGCGGGCGCGTCGAGCGCAGAGAGCGGAACAATTGTTCCCGGAGGGTAGGAGAGCTTCAGGGGCGAACAATTGTCCCCGGCTCCTGCACCGCAACGTCTAGAAATTTCCCTGAATTTGCCCCTAGATCGCATTGACAAAGGGTGCCGAAGGGTGTATAAAGGTAATCAGAGGATGTCTTAGGAGTCTGCTACAGAAAGGGGAGAATCATGGCCGACAAGAGCATTTCGCCGGACGGTGTGCGGTCTGCTATTCTTGGTCGCTTCATCGTCCTAGAAACCTTGCGCAAGGCCGCTTGGATCAAGCAAGGGGAATGGGTGCTAGAACGGGATGGCTGCCTCCGAGGCGACAACGGCACCGGGGCAGACACAGCGAGGATTCTGCAGGATGCGATTGAGCACTTGCGGGGGCTGCGTCTTGAGTGGGGTCGCCAGAACCGGGAAGCCCAGGGGCTGATTGCAGACATGTTCCTGCCGGACACAGCGCAAGCCTGGCAACTCTGGAGTCCATATCAGGGCGACGATCTGTTTGACCCCAACAAGGCCGTGCGCATGGCCGCATACACTGAAGAGGTACGGCAGCTATGACAGAATGGCTCACACCGAAGGAAGCGGCAGCCTATATCAAGCTGCACCCGAAGACTCTCTATAAGTACGCGCGGGTAGGCAAGCTGCAGCAATATCGGCCCGCTGGTACAGGTAGGCCACGCTTTCGGCGGGAAGACCTAGACGCGTTTCTGCAGGCAACGGGCACGGAAAAGGCCGCCGAGGGCGAACCCTAGACGGCCCGGATGTCTTCTTCGCCTGCTACAGCGGAGAGACATCTTCAGCATACCCCGGCTTGGCTGTTTCCGCAAGCTGCCGGGGGAGTCCCGACCCTCTTTCCGCTTGCTCTTCCCCTGCTGCTGAGCGGGGAACATTTGTGCTATTTCTGCTGCCCCTAGTTTCTTTATGCGCCGGGTAGGTAGGCGCTAGGGCAAGATCGGAGCAAGTGAGGGAAGAGAGGTAAAAGGGAACAAGTGTTCTACTTCCTGTTCTTCCCCTACTCTCCGCCGTGTGTCCCTGGGCTACCTCCCTGCTCTATACCTGGCCCCTGGCGGCCCTCCCTTCTCTGCCTGAGCCCAGTAATGGTCAATATCTGGGCTACTCCGCACCCGACCCTGGGCTGGGGAGAGCCGGACGGTTGAGGAGAGGCAGGGGAAGAGAACAATTGTTCGGAACCGAAATAGCCCAGGCCCCCCGGCGGCTGGCCCTCCACCTTTGGGTGTGGGGTGATCCCCTTCCCTACCTTTGGCCTCTACCTTTGGCCATATCTCTGGCCGGTGTTGGGGCTGGCTCTGCCTATTCGGGCTATGGCAGAGGATGCATAAGGGTGCATAGAGGGGGTGCCAGGGACACCCAGGGGGAGGGGCCTCGGCTGTGAAAGGGGGGTGTGCTGGACGGGAGACAAGATGGCACATGGAGACTGGCCCAGGGGCTGCCCCTCGGCGCTCAATAGGGGAGTGCACGGATTGAGACAAGGATCGTGTCATGAGCAGGGCACCATGCAGCGGGGAGGTCGCGACGGCGAGCGCTAGGGTTCTTGCAGAACGCCCATCACGTCCAGACCAACGCGGTTGGCAAAGGTGAAGGTTGGGACGGGGAAGTCGAGGGCGAAGGCAGTCTCATCATCGTAGAGCCAGAACTGAGCGACCTGCGTCTCTCCTTCGTAGGGAAACGGACAGCTAACCAGCCACCGCTCCCGGTCGTCACCCCGGCTCGCGGAACACTCCCGTGTGAACCACTCGGCCAGGGAACGGTTCTGTGGCTCTGTCCACTCCATGAGTTCCTGCCTGAACATGTCCAACGCCTCTGTCGGGGTAAGGTCAATTGTCCGAGGTCTTGGAGTCACGCCCGCCAGCATGGCGTCGATTTCTTTCCTCAGCCGCTCCTCTTGGGTTGGGCCTTCCTCACCTAGACCACAGTAGACCATGAGCAGCACGGGAATAGCGATGAAGACCGCGAGGAACACCAGACCCAAAGCACCCTGCCACCGCTCTTTGCCAAGAGTCCTTAGCCAACGCAACCGCCTGCTCCCCTTATGCAGCACCTTGAGGTAGTCCTTCTATACCCGAATCATGCGTTGCCGTCAAGAGGGCGCGGCAGACCGCCCTGTGTGGTGACGGCGAAGAGCAACGCTCCCCTACGGCTTCTCGCGGTGGGCTTTTTCGTCCTCTGTCTGATATCCCAGGGACTCAATGAACTGCCGCCGCTGCTCGCTGGGGATGAGGACGCGCCATAGGGGACTCTCCAGCGTCCGCTCCAAGGCTTCGGGGTGCGTCATAGCCACGTAGGCAAGGTTTTCCGCCAGGCCCGCGAGTCCTGATCCAGTGAGGGAGCCAGCGGCGCTGGGCGTAGTGAGCAACAGAAGCAGCCACAAGGGAGTGCTAAGCGCCTGAGCTGAGGGCTCCAACAGGGGGCCAGCAACGGGGACTTCCCCGATCTTCTCCGTCACTTCTTCAGGGAGTCTGGGTTCCATAGCTGCGCTGAGAATTGCCCCAGGAAGGCCCCACTTCTGCTGCTGCTTGTATTCCCTCTGCAGGCGCTTGCGCCACCACTCCAGGACACGCTGCTCGTTACCGCGAGGGTCAAAGGGTGGGTGAACAACTCTTTCGCGG
>Ga0307438_1001148_pt1 | contig 17505 bp, 13 predicted proteins | sample SalMarWE160110MG_FD_202144 | JGI IMG/M metagenome (GOLD analysis project Ga0307438, IMG submission 202144) | Salt marsh sediment microbial communities from the Plum Island Ecosystem LTER, Massachusetts, United States - WE1603-110 | ecosystem: Environmental > Aquatic > Marine > Intertidal zone >... | reverse complement strand
ATATTAGCATTTATTTATCTGTTTCTGCTTTCTATTTGAACAGGCCTATAATTTGAAAGCCGTGTAACCTGCCCTTACTTTTATGCCGAAAAAAACAGTAATAACGAAAATAGTGTGCGCAGAAAAATATGAGAAGAAAGTGCTGCAAAAACCGTTTTTGTGCGGAGGCTGCACCCTGTGCAATTACAGTTCCGGCAATCACATTGCTGGAGACGGTTATTGCCCTGGCCATAATGGGCATTGTCTTTGCAGCGGTGTTGCCCCAGTTCAGGGTAATCAATAATAGCTGGGACTCCAAGCAGGGTAACGCCGAGGTGCTTCAAAACGGCAGGGTTCTTATAGACCATATAAACCGCAATCTCTCAAAGGCCGTCAAAATAACCGCTGTAAGCGGCCCGGCTGAAACTGACGGCTATATCGAATTTGAGGATAACGACGGCAATAACCTGCGTTATGACATCACTGCCAATAATTATATTGAGTTTGGTTCTGTCGGCGACCTTTCGGATTTGGCCGGGCCGGTCAGCTCATTGCTGTTTACCTGTTACGACAGTAACGACTTTGTGAATCCTACAACAGACGTAAATACCATCCGCCTCGTGGATGTCCAGGCAATCCTGCCCAATCCTTCTGCTCTCAGCCGGGACAAAACCTTTACAACTTCAGTATATCTTCGAACCAACTGGAATTCATCTTCTTCCGGTCTTGTTGGATGGTGGAAGCTTGATGAGACCACCGGAACAACGGCGGCAGATTCCTCAGGCAATGGCAATGACGGCACTTTGATAAATATGGGCAGCAGTAAATGGACAACCGGCGCCGTGGGCGGTGCGCTGAGATTCGACGGCAACAACGACTATGTAAGTTTGCCCATCGGCTCGATTATTAATTCGCTAACCAACTGCACCATCGCGGAATGGGTGAACTGGGATGGAGGCAGCTCCTGGCAGCGCATTTGGGATTTCGGCAGCAGTGAAAGTGTCAATATGTTCCTTACGGTCAACAATGGCGACACAGGAACGCCGCGTTTCGCAATTACAATTTCGGGTTGGACCGATGAGGACCAGGTGACAGCACCGGATGTCCTGACCGGCGGATGGCATCATATAGCCGTAACTATAGACGCAGATAACAGCGTCCATTCATTATATATTGACGGGGAGCTGGTCGATGAGAACACATCTCTAAGATATACACCCAGCGACCTCGGAAGTACCACCCGGAACCGGCTCGGCAGGTCACAATATAGCGCCGACCCATACTTCGATGGCACTCTGGATGACGTCCGCATCTACGACCGTGCACTAAGCGATGAGGAGATTACCCAGTTAGCTGTAATACTTGTGTATAGGGATTTTGAATGGGCCAAAGCAGCCACTGATGTTACAAATCTAACTATTTCAACGCCTGATTCGAATGAAGGCGATTTGCTCATCGCAGCAGTCGCGACAGACGGAGATACCTCGGCTACGATAGAACCACCGTCAGGTGAGGGCTGGAATGAGATTGATATCGGCAGTTATAATGGCGAAGTAACGCTGGGTGTCTGGTGGAAGCTTGCAGATGCTTCGGAGTCAGCCAGTCATCAGTTTTCCTGGTCTGAGTCGGTGGCTGAGCAGGCCTATGGCTGGATAATGCGGTTTACCGGACACGACCCTGATGACCCGATTGATGACTATTCTGTTGATGGTGAAACCAGCAGCACGCCGACCAGTCCCGAAGTAATCACGACGGTCAGCGATTGCCTGATTGTTCGTCTGGGGGCATTTGACGATGATGATATTACAGTTGATGACACCGGACTTACCGACCACTTCACAATTACGATGGATGAGAGTGCCAGTAGTGGAGGCGGCATCAGTTACGGAGGATTAGGCGAGGGAAAGCAGACATCTTCTTCCTGGTGGGCTACATACGTCGATGTTTATGTCCCGAGCGGGACCAGTGAGGGAGACCTGTTAATCGCGGCGGTTGTTACAGATGGAGACACCGATGACGTCCCAAGCCCTCTGTCGCCTCCCGGCGGCCAGGGCTGGGAGGAAATCAGTCTCGAGGATTACAGCGATGAAGTGACACTGGGTGTCTGGTGGAAGCTTGCAGGTGCTTCGGAGCCGACAAGCCATCAATTCACCTGGTCAGGGGGACGGCAGGCCTATGGGTGGATAATGCGCTTTACGGGCCACAATCCCTCTGCTCCTATCAATGCTTCGGCGACGTATGGTAATCGGTCCAGGTCACCGGATTGTCCATCTGTGACCACTACAGTTGCCAACACTATGATTGTCAGGATAGGTGGTTTCGATGATGACGATGTTAGTAGTAGTGGTCATACGGGGCTAGACGAACATACGGATATCACAATGGATGAAAGCAGCACACATGGCGATACCTGTTCCGGCGGCGCCGGATATATTATGCAGGCAGCTATCGGCCCCAGTGGTGAAGAGGATTTTTCGCTTACTGGTAATCCGAGCGGCGAAGAGTATAGAACCGTCACCATAGCGATAGCGCCCGCTATTGGTGGCGGCACGGTCTCAGGCGGGGCCGGATATATCAGGCAGTCGAGCAGCGGCGATAGCGGGACATCTGACTTTTCGCTCACCTTATCAAACGAGGCACAAATGATTACTATAGCAATAGCTCCTGCTGATAGTGACAGCACCGTCAGCAGCGGGGGTATAAGGCCGTAAAAAATCTATGAAAACAAAACGAAACAATAATGGTTCTGTACTTCTGATAGTGGTATTTGCCATAGTGCTGCTGTCTATGCTCACCGTTGGGATACTCCAGATGAATGCCGAGGAAATTCAGCTTATGCAGAATCAAATCCGGGCTGTTGAGGCGCTGGCTACTGCCGAGGCCGGTCTTAACGATGCCTTTTCGAGGATACGGGCCGGCAGTGACCCGAATATCAGCACAGCAGCTTTCAACGGCGGCTCGTATGCCGTGACTGCAGGAGCATCTGCGGTTTCAGATTTATTAGTTACCTCGGAAGGGACAACATCACAGGGTTTTATAGCAAGAGTTAAAGCCGATATCACGGTAAGCAGCAGCAGTCCTTGCATAATAAGAATTGATAACCTGAGGATTAACGAATGAGGCTCAGCCCTAAAATAGCGCTGGGGGTGGATATTTCCGAAACTCTTATAAGTATGGCTTTGCTTAAAAGAGTAGGCAAGAGTTTCCGGCTGCTTAAAACCGCCAGTTGTCCTGTTCCTGATGGAGCGATAAAGAACGGCAGCATCGAAGATGCGAAAGCATTAACGAAAGCAGTCCGAAGATTGAAAAATCGCATCACAATACGCTCGATACCGGCTTCTGTATCTTTGTTTGTGCAGCCGGTGATTATGCAGATTATGGATATATCCAGGGAAGTTCCGAGCAATATCAGGCAATTTGTCCACAGCCAGATGAAACATTGTGTCGCATTGCCAGGCAGGAAAATCGATTTGGATTTTTGCGGGACATCCGGAGTCGGCTCGGAAAGCGGCGTTGCAAGCCGTGTTCTTGCGGTTGCTGCTGACGGCCAGAAGGTGGCCGAGATTACCAGAGTGTGCGGGCGGGCCGGAATGATTGTTGAGGCGATTGAGCCGCCGTTGATTGCATATATAAGGGCGCTTCATTCCAAAAGGATAGTGGGAAGATTTGACTGCAATGTGCTTATCGCTATTTTGCGGGAAAATACCCTGACACTGTGCGTATTCAGAAGGCAGAATTTGGATTTTGTAAGAACGAATAATATCAGCCCGGAAAAATCACAGCCGGGTGAGCTCCGCGCGTGGCTTGCAGAGCAAATAAATACGGTTACACAATTTTACGATGTCGAAGTCCCTGATAGTTATGGAAAGTGGGAAATTACTGTAGTTACAGATGATGTGCAGTTACCTGAGAATGCTGAGGATTCGTTGAGGGCTAATGTTGCAGGTTCGGATTTGCAGGTGCTGACCGGTAAAGATGTCGGTCAGGCAACTGCCGTTAGTCAGTCCGGCAGGTCTGCCGATAGTGACAAGAATAACAGACCTTCGCTTATAGCGGTCGGCCTGGCAATGAAGATTTTAGATACAAATAAACGCGGTTTGAGCATAAATTTGCTTCCGCAGGAAATAACCAGACTTCGAGTTATTCAAAAAGAAGCGTTCGTAACGCTAAATATCATAGCGGCAGTTTTACTTGTTATGTTACTGGTTGTTAATGGACCTTTCTGGAGAATTAAAAGACTAAATGAGAGCATCAAGCACAAAAGAGCCGCTCTGTCGCGCAATACGGATACCCTGGTTAAAGAACGAATATGGCTGGACGGAAAAATCGACACCCTGAACAGAAAACTTGAACAGACAAATAAGATGCTCGGCTCACACAGCACGACTGACTGGCCGGGCCTGATGAGTGACATAGGAAAAGAAATGCCTAAAACAGTGTGTATTACGGGTCTGACCAGCAAAACCGATTCGGCGATGTCCCTGGAAGGCCTGGCGATTTCAAATGAAGACGTCTATTTGTTTGTGGATAAGTTGAATAAATCCAAGTACATCGATTCGGCATCTATTGTAGAGACCGAAAAGGACATCAGTAAAAATGGAGTAATAAAATATGAAATTAACTGCTCTCTGGCTGCGAAAGAAAAAGGGTAGGTAATGATAGCAGGTAATCTTTCCAAACTAAATCGCTCTTCGCGAGGTTCGGTCTTTGCCGCTTTAATTGTGATTGCGTGTGTGGCAATGTATAGCCGGATAGTCGCTCCGCACATAACTTATCTGCATGCGGCGCAAAATTATGACTCGGCTATGGACAGAATTGTGGAAAAGAACAAAGCTGTCACCCGCGAGCTGGAGGACAAAAGAAAGGAACTGAGGGAACTGCGTCAGCAGTATTCTCAGTGCCAGGGCCTTTTGTTTATACCGGACGAGGCAAAAAAGTTTTTTGGAGATTTTCAGAACATTTTTGAAGAAGCTGGATGTGTGGTTAACTCGCTTAATCTCGTTGTTAATAAATCGAGAAGCGCAGGCGGACGCACTGAAGATGTTTCGGGCATGGTCGCTAATAGTGCGAAGATAAGCGTTAGCGGAGGGTATGGCAATATAATGAAGCTGTTGGAAAAGCTTCAAAACCGCCCCCAAAAGGTTTGGGTGGATTCATTTAAGATTGAGGTTATTGACTTCGCCTCTGCTCAACTTAAATGTGATATGACAATTACAATTTATACAATCCAGGACAGGGAGCTTGCCCTATGAATATGCTCAAAAATACAGGAATATCATTATGTGTCGTAATATTGACAGCCGGCGTTTGGAATAGTTATGCCCAAGCCCAGCAAGCGGAGGCGGAAGCCCAACAAAAAGTTGCAGTGGACGTCGAAAATGATAATCCTTTTGCGGCTTTCTTCAGCAACCAAAGTTCTGCTTCACAAAGAATTTCCCAGACTACGCTGCCGGTCGAGGAAAAGCCAGAGCTGTTTCTTGAAACTGCGACGCTTAAATTTCTGGATGCAAGAAATCTCGAAAAAACTTTAAAAAATATGTCCTCGGTGTATGGAATCATAACGGCCGATGCAAAGAACAACTCTTTGATAATCTGCGATACAAATGATACCCTTAAAAAAATAATGTTTGAGGTCAAAAAAGCCGACAAGCTGCCACAACAACTTTTAATAGAAGCGGTCATTGTGGATGTTCAGTTAGATGACGAAACCGAGATTGGCATTAACTGGGATATTCTCTCGGACAAAATGTATGATGTAAGCTACAGGCAGAATCTCGGCTCTCGCCTAAGCATGGTTGCCCCGACCAGTACTACGATAGGTGACACAACCGCTTATAATACTACGAGTCTCTCAGGTATCGAGGGAGGATATTTTGCCCTTATCAGCGGTTCAATCCGAAATACCGTTCATCTGCTTCAGGAAAAAAAGAATGTTGAGATACTTGCCAGTCCGAGAGTAATGGTGGTAAGCGGCGAATCAGCATCGATTGAGACGGTTACTGAACTGCCTTACCGTGAGGTAACGCAAACGTCAGCGGGAGGCGAGCTCTCGGCAACTCAGTTTAAGCAAGTTGGCGTCAAACTAAATGTAACCGCTACACTTACTGATGAAGATTATATTCTTGTTACTGTTGAGCCGGAACAAAATGTCGATACGGGGAAATTCGGCACCACGTCTGAAATCCCTATAATTGATACCAGGAGGGCGAAAACCACGCTGTTGCTCAAAGACGGCCAGGTCGTCATTCTGGGCGGGCTAAGGAAAAAGGAAACAACAAATCAGACAACTCAGATACCGCTTCTCGGAGATTTGCCGCTAATTGGCGGACTGTTTCGCAACACCGAGGATAGTATAAAGAACTCTGAGCTGCTCGTTTTTCTGTCGCCGCATATTTACAAAGACGAGCCGGTTCCCGACGATGAAATGGCGAAGTTCAAAGAACTAAAAGAAAGGCCGATGCTCTCTTTGCCGAGTGACAGAGACGCTAAAAAAGAGAAGCTGTTGGAAAAGCTAAAAATACTGCGGGATAAAAAGGATGAGGATGTTACCAAAGAGCTGTTATCGACTCTAAATTCGCTGGAAAAGATTCTCAGCCAGGAAATGGACGAAGCGCTGAGTGAGTCAAAAACGGCGCTGGCCGACAAGGAGTTGTAAACACCGGCGGCATATTTATAGATAAGCTCAGGCCCAGTAGTTTTAGAATACCGGCCAAGAACCTTAAAAGAGTCAGCTCTGCGCCAGAATCAGCTCGGTTGCATATCTGGATGGGCAAAACAATACTATAGTATTGAATTTGCTTGCAAGACAAAAAGATTTTGTGTAAATTACTGTCGTCTGGCGGCGTAGCTCAGCTGGTTAGAGCATGGGATTCATAAGCCCAGGGTCGTCGGTTCGAATCCGACCGCCGCTATTAAATAGAAAATCGTAAATCGAAATTCGTAAATTATTTTGCCCCCATCGTCTAGCGGCCTAGGATACCGGGTTCTCATCCCGGCGACAGGGGTTCGAGTCCCCTTGGGGGTATTTTTCAGAGCCATCGGCTCTGAAAAATAGAGCAGGCGAGCATTTGAACAGTAGAACAGGTGAGCAGTAGATGTAAAACAAACAAATGCTCAAATGCGGTCAATTGTTCTACTGCTCCACTGTTCAAAAAGGGATTTTAGAATGCCTTTTATGTCAGAAAATGCTCTTGTATATACTGATGCTAACGTTGTGAACTGCAAGAAATAACTTCTACTGCTCAAGTGTAAGGGTTTCTGCCCAACAGGTGAGATGCCTATGTTTTCTGCAATATGGGATGCCATTAAGCTCGCCCTAACCTTGTACCTGGCATTCTTTACGGTGTTTGGTGCACTTTCTGCTTTTGGTTGTCTAATTGGAGTATGGTTTGGCGTGAAGCAAATTCGCTTGGGTGCTTGGGTGAACGCACAGGAAATTGTAACTAATTCGAAATTTACCGATACACGTACAAGAATACAAAATCACTTTGAGAATGAAGAATATGCACCGACAGAAAATGACATAGAGGATGCAAAACTAGTTTGTCGTAGATGGGACCAACTCTGTTGGTTAGTATTTGAAGGATTCGTTAGCAAAGAAAAGGTATTACAGTATTGGCGTTTTCCAATGGGCAAATGCTTTATAATTGTGGAAGAACGATGGAATATTATTAAAAAAGAGCGAAAAATATCGAGAGGTCATCGTGATAAATGGAATGCGTTTTTTGAGCTCGGTAATGAAGCAGCCAAAATTATCAAAAATGAGATTAGGCAAAGAACAAACTGATGAACAGAATATGAAATTGGCCATTGAGCAGGCGGAGATTGCTGAGGAAAATGGCGATGTACCGATTGGTGCGGTTATCGTTTATCAAGACCAAATCATCGGCAAGGCATATAATCAAAGAGAGCAATTAAAAGACCCTACCGCCCATGCTGCTAACGAGCTTCGACCGCGCCGATATCCACCGCGGCGCCGGTGATTCGGGAATTGCCGTCTATGTCGGTTCCGAGGCCGTCGGGTATCGCCTCGCTGTCACCGGCGTCGATGCAAGGCGAACCGGCTGAGAGGCGGTAGCCATCGGCCTCAACATCGGTAATCCGGGGGTCGGCTGCGAGACAATTCTTCCCGCCAAGCTGCGGGGTCAGTCCCTGGATACAGCAGTGGCTGGCCTCGACTTTGATGCCATAAAGCTGCGCCGGCTCGTCGGCACCGTAGCGACTCGTATTACCCCACAGGATGCAATTGGTTACTGTGGGTGTGCTCTTTTGGTTATATACGCCGCCGCCCGCGTAGGCGTAATTTTGCGTAATAGTGCAGTTTACGATTTTGGCCTTGTTTGCCTCGTTGTATATAGCGCCGCCTTTTTCAACAGCCGAGTTTCTGGTGAAGATGCAATTGACCAGGACTGGGCTGCATTCCGCGCTGTGCATTGCTCCGCCGCTGCCTCCGGCATAGTTGTCAATGAACCTGCAGTTAATGAATTGGGGATTACCCTGCCAGAAGTAGCCGGCGCCTCCGTGTCCTGCCGAATTTAGTTTGAAGATGCAGTTGGCAATAGTCGGGCTCCCAGCTTTGCCGTATAACCCGCCACCCTGGTTGGCAAGCTGTGATCCGTTGGCATTTCCGCCCGCTATGATGAATCCGTCAAGCTCGGCAGTCTCGTCTGCTCCGCTGGCCGTAACCACATGGATTGCATTATCAGACCGCGTAGGGTCAGTCAACAGCATCGCCGGATTATTCACCGTGGCATCATCCCCCTTAAAGTCGCCGCTCAGAATCGTTTCATTAACCAGCAGGTTGCTGTCTTCCCACCTGCCGCCTCCGGCCGGAAATCCCCCATAAATTGCCACACCGCTCTTGAGCATAAACGTTGCGGCACGGTTGCCTCTGACTGGTTGCTTGCCCTGATTAGGTTTATAAACGCCACGCGCCACCCAAATCTCGTCGCCCTTCGAGGAAATGGCTATGGCATCCTGCAGGAACTTGAAGGCGTTGGCCCAGCTTGAGCCGTCATTACTGCCGGTTGCACCGGCATCAACGTATATGACTCTGCCATTACTGCTTCGTGGTCCTGGCTCAGGGGTTCTGGGAATTGCGACCGCCCCTGGAGCCGGTTCGACAAGCAGGGTTATTGTTGTGCCATTCGGGTCCCATCCTTCCGCAGATAGCATATGCATTGTTATACCGATACTCGACATATCGTCGCGTCCGACCCGTGTTCGCGAAACAGCCGTATTTGTATCCGCTGGATCCAATGTCACACACTCAGGACGGTAAGAACCATTTATAAGAGCACCCACGACAAGCCGGCCTTTGTAACTTGGCGACGGGTCTCCATCAACGGCCAGCAAAGTGAACTTCAATGCGAACGCATCGAACACCCTGACGTCAGAGGCAAATAATGGGTTATTCGGCTCGTTTTTCGTAGCGACACATTGGAAACTCCGTTCGCCAGGTGTGGTTCCCGGAAAGTAGATGTCAAATTCTACCCCAGGCCCGGGTATGTCTCTTTTTTCGACAATGCTCGATTTTGAGAAGACGTGTTTGTTGGTCTGGTCAAGCATTGTCATCAGTGCGTTGTCTGAGAGAGTGAAATCTTCTGCGGCAAGCGGGCTTATAAAGACCAAGGTTAATAATAGTGCCGTTATTGGCGTTGCCGGATGAGCGATTATCTTCATGCTTTTGCCCTCCGCATAACCTGTCTTCGCTCCTTTAGGGGGCGCATCTCGGTTATGCTTTACCTTTGATACTAACTATACACCGTTGACGCGCATTTTGCAAGACTTTTCCCGGATTATCGTTTTTTCGCCGGCGAACTGATTCGGGACGTTTTATCCAGCAGTTTCTTTCGTTGGAGGATATGGAAGTAGTGCTGGGCGAAACGGTGGGCTTCGTCACGAACGTACTGCAGCAGCTTGCGGGCAGGCGAGTGAGAGGACAATTTCAACGGTTTTGAGCTTCCCTGGAGGTAAATATCCTCCTGTCTTTTGGCAATAGAGGCGATTTTTATAGCCGGTGCATCCATTTCTCTCAATGCAGCTTCGGCAGCCCTTAAATGGCCCAGGCCCCCGTCGATTAAAATAAGGTCGGGCCAGATTTCCTCGCCCCTTTGGGCATATTTGTATCTTCGTTTGACTACTTCAGCAACCATTGCATAGTCATCGATGCCTTTTACGGTTTTTATCTTGAATCGCCGATAGCCGGATTTAAAAGGCTTGCCGTCAATGAATTTAACCAGTGAACCAACCGCCTCCTTTCCCGAGATGTTGGCGATGTCGATGCCTTCGATAATCCTGACCGGCCCTTCGACACGCTCAGGGCGGTGAGCACTGTCGAACCGCTGGGTGCTTTGCAGGATATCTCGTAACTGGAGCAGGGCCTCGGTCGGCTCAGCGGCGAACACTTCCGGCTGAACATCTTCGTCGGGCAGGCCCCGGCGGTCGAGCCGTTCAACCAGCCGGATACGGTCCCGAAACATCGCAGCTTTTTCATATTGGAGCTTTTGGGCTGCCTCGGCCATTTGCTTCCGCATCCGGCGAAGGATTGTCGAACGTTTCGACCGCAGAAATTTTATAAAATCACTAATTATTCTCTTATAATCACCCTTACTTATCTTATCTGAGCAGGGAGCAACGCATTGCTTTATGCTGAACAAAATACAAGGCCGGAAAAATTTGCGCCTGGCGTCATTTTCTCTGACATCCAGCTTACAGGTCCGGAACCTGAATATTTTTTGTAGCTCTACCAGAACCAGCCGCAGTTCCTTAGCGCTGGTGAAAGGCCCGAACAATCTGCTGCCGGTCGTCAGGGGTTTTCGCGTAATATAGACACCTGGAAAGTCCTCGCCCGTAGTAATTTCTAGGTAAGGAAAGGTTTTGTCATCGACGAGGTCTGTATTATAAGGCGGGCGGATGTCCTTTATAAGGCGGGCCTCTTTCAGAATTGCCTCAACTTCCGTTTCGGTTTCCAGAAAGTCGATGGTTCTAACCTTTTCTATCATTTCGACGATTTTTGGCCCGCGCGAGACAACCAAATCGCTGCCTGGCTGAAAATAGCTCGCCACCCTGGAACGTAGGTTTTTGGCCTTGCCGACATAAAGGACTTTGTCCTGTGGGCCTTTCATAAAATAAAGGCCGGGCCCCACCGGAAAATCCTTTATTTGCCGTCGAATCGCCTCAAAACGACCTTCTTCTTTACGTGAAGCCATTTGTGTTGTGCTTTTTGCCAGCCAGCTCGTAAAAACATTTGAAAGTTGTATATACAACAACTGATTTTAACTCCACAGCATATCTAAAAAAAGGATTTTTTGCAGTGTGGATAAGGTAAAGCTTGCCAATTATATACTAAATGATACAATCCGCTCTCCAGTTAACCAACTTGGTAGTTGGTAACTGGTAATTGGTGATTATTTAACCATTTACCATTTAACCAGTTACCATTTAACAACTGTTAGATAACGAGTACTGATTATGCAACATAAAATTCATTTGAAACCCGGCCAAACTATAGTTTTTACGGGCAACAGCATAACCGATGCAGGCAGATGCGAACCGGCTTATAAGCCCCTTGGCCTCGGATACGTATATTTTGTCGGCAATTTACTTTTGGCAAAGTATCCACACCTGAATCTTAATATCATAAATACGGGCATAAGCGGAAATACCATTCGAGACCTGAAGAACCGCTGGGAAAAAGACTGTCTCAATTATAAGCCGGACATCTTAAGTGTCCTTATCGGTATAAATGACCTATGGCGTCAATACGGAGAGCCAGAAAGAATACCCGCTGCGGTATATCCGGATGAGTATGGATTAACATATAGACAGTTACTTTCGCATACAAAACAAAGATGTAACAGCCAATTTGTGTTAATCAAGCCCTTTATGTTTTGTAATGACACAGAAAACAAAATTTTTCAGGACCTTCGGATTTACATTCAGATAGTTCATCACTCAGCGAAAGAATTTGGCGCCGTTTTAGTGCCTCTGCAAGCTCGGATTGATGAACAAATCAAGCAGGTAGCGCCGGAGAAATGGTCACAGGATTCGGTTCATCCTTACAACTGGACGCACGCCTGGATAGCACAACGATGGCCTGAGGCAACAGGTCTATAAAATTTTTTTTCATTAAAAACTTTTTTCACGCTATAGATCCAGTAGTTACAAGGATTAAGAACAAAGGTTAATAAATTAAATAAAAAAATTCTGACTTTGGTCTTTACAGCTTATCGAATTACCATTAGTTTGCCGATACAGACTTTACAGCTTTTGTTACTATATCTGGAGTAATTCCTAATTGTTCCTACTACATATTGTGGTGCTGATGATGTTCGTTTTTGAGCTGGGAGATACGTAAAATGTCATACAAGTTCGAGTCCGAAAACCCCTTTAAGAACCAAAAATCACAAGCCGAAACCTCCGTTAAAAATGACCAGCCGAAGGGTTTGGAGATAAAGCACTTCTTTTCCACCCCCGGCGTGCACCCTTTTGAGCAACTCGAATGGGAGGTGCGTTCAGCCAGGATTACCAGCGATACAGGAGAAACAATCTTCGAGCAGGATAACATCGAAGTTCCGGTATCTTGGAGCCAATTGGCAACAAAGGTTGTGGCAAGCAAATACTTTTATGGTGATATTGGCTCAGGCCAGCGGGAACACTCGATAAAACAGCTTGTCCATCGTGTTTGCAAAGCGATTGCCGACCGCGGCAAAAGAGATGGTTACTTCGCCACCGACGAAATTGCCGACACCTTCTACAATGAGCTGACCTGGCTGTGCGTAAATCAATATGGAGCGTTTAATTCACCTGCTTGGTTTAATGTGGGCCTCTTCGATGTCTATGAGATTGCCGGCGGCAGGCACAACTTCCACTGGGACCTACAATCACAGGCAGCGGTTGCCTGCAAAAACAGCTACGAATACCCACAGGCATCTGCCTGTTTCATACAATCCGTTAAGGACTCGATGGGAGATATAATGCGCCTGGCAACAAGCGAGGCAATGTTGTTCAAGCACGGCTCAGGTACCGGGACAGACCTTTCAACACTGCGAAGCAGCAGAGAAAAGCTCGCTGGCGGAGGAAAACCATCCGGACCTTTGAGTTTTATGAGGGTTTATGACCAGATAGCGGCTGTGATTAAATCAGGGGGAAAGACCCGCAGGGCGGCAAAAATGCAATCGCTAAAGGTCAGCCATCCTGATATTAAGGAGTTTATCACCTGCAAAACAGAAGAAGAAAAGAAGGCCTGGGCGCTTATTGAGGCGGGCTACGACGGCGACCACAACAACGAGGCCTATAGCAGCGTAATGTTCCAAAATTCCAATCTCTCTGTCCGCGTAACCGATGAATTTATGCAGGCGGTGGAAAAAGATGTCAAATGGTCCACTTATGCGGTAACAACAGGTGAAAAAATGCAGGAATACCCGGCCCGCGAGCTGATGCAGCTAATTGCCGAGGGCACAAGAGTTTGTGGAGACCCCGGCGTTCAATATGACAGCACTATAAACCGCTGGCATACCTGTCCGAATTCCGGGCCTATTAATGCTTCAAATCCCTGCAGCGAATATATGTTCATTGATAATTCGGCCTGCAACCTGGCTTCGTTAAATCTTATGAAATTTCACAAAGAAGATGGCTCCTTTGATGATGAGTCATTCAAACGAGCTGTTCGGCTGTTCACTATTGCACAGGAGATTCTGGTTGATAATGGAAGTTATCCGGAAAAGGAAATTGCTGAAAACAGCCATTTGTTCCGTCCGCTCGGTCTTGGTTACGCCAATCTTGGCTCTCTTATTATGAGCCAGGCATTTGCTTATGACTCCGACCAGGCACGAGCATTAGCCTCGGCCATTAGCGCCATAATGACGGGAGCAGCTTATACGACAAGCGCCGAAATAGCACAGATTATGGGGCCTTTCGAGAAATTTGACAAGAATTCCGACACTATGCTCAAGGTCATAAATATGCATCGGCAGCATGCCTGCGATATCCCGGAATCTCATTGTCCGGCTTATCTGCGCAATGCGGCCAAGGATGCCTGGGACCAGGCCCTTGACGCCGGCTCCAAAGTAGGTTTTCGTAATGCCCAGGCAACCGTCCTTGCACCAACGGGCACAATCGGCTTTATGATGGACTGCGATACGACAGGTATTGAGCCCGATATCGCACTGGTTAAATATAAATTGCTGGCTGGCGGCGGAATGCTCAAGCTCATCAATAAAACTGTGCCAATGGCACTGGAACGGCTTGGTTATAGTATCGATGACATCAAATCTATCTGCGACTATATAGATAAAAATGAAACCATTGAGGGCGCAGAAAAACTTAACACCGACCATTTACCAATTTTTGACTGTGCTTTCAAACCGCGAAACGGCAAGAGATTTATTCATTATCTGGCACATCTGAAGATGATGGCCGCCGTCCAGCCATTCATATCCGGCGCTATAAGCAAGACCATCAATATGCCGAAGGAAAGCACTACCGAGGAAATTTCAATGGCTTATATGGAAGGATGGAAGCTGGGTCTAAAGGCGGTGGCAATCTACCGCGATGGCTCCAAGAAACTCCAGCCCGTTTCCACCAAAAAATATAAAAAAGCAAAGGCCGAAGTGGAAGCACCGATTCCCGCCCGCCCGTTCAGGCGGCGGCTGCCGGACACACGCCAGAGTATAACCCATAAATTCTCAGTCGCAGGACACGAGGGCTACCTGACGGTGGGGCTGTATGAGGATGACCAGCCCGGTGAGCTGTTTATCACTATGGCCAAAGAGGGCAGCACCATCGGCGGCCTTATGGATGCGATAGGCACCTGCACCTCTTTGGCCCTGCAATATGGTGTGCCACTGATTACGTTGGTGGACAAGTTCCGCCACGCACGATTTGAGCCGTCAGGAATGACATCGAATAAGGATATTCCCTTCGCCAAAAGCCTAATCGATTATATTTTCTGCTGGCTGGGCTGTCAGTTTATACCTGGCTATGCGGAGAAGAATACTCACACCAGAGAAGCGGTGTCAACGGCAACAAACAAAAATACAACAACTGCCAAACAGCTGGTTGAAAAGACCAAAGACCTCGCACATAAAATTGCTGAGGCGAAAGCCGGCGGAAAATCCAGGGCGAAGGATGAAGACCGGGATATATTAGAGTCAAAGCAGCCGGCAACAAACCCTACACGCAGATTTGCCGGGCTGGCATCTCGAATCAGGACCCTCGTGGGTCCAACTGCTACTGATACATCTGAGCAATTGCAGTCCGAAGTGGAAGTTCTGGAGCAATTTAACGCCCAATTTGCGCATTTCAGCGATGATGCCCCTGCCTGCGATATTTGCGGCTCGATTACCGTCCGCAACGGCACCTGCTATAAATGCTACAACTGCGGAAACTCTATGGGATGCAGTTAAAGAGGAGGCAAAAGGTGGCCAAGCAAAAATACGGCCCAAAACTACAGCAATATCCGAGAATGGAGGCCTCCTTATTAGCAAAATCTGAACTATTTCCACCTTTAGATCCTCCCATAAATACCAGCACAATTACACGGTGTATTGACAGCGCATTTGAGAGATGCAATCTTAAAAAAAGCGGCAAAAAACGCTCCATCGCCGACAGCCCTGAAAAACTTGTCGATTTGTGTATCGAACATTTGAAAACCCGTAGTGACCCCATCATAAGTCCGTATTTTGTAAGTCTTTGTAATATACAAGACCTTTTTGAGCTTGATGCTGTAAGCCATGAGATGCAAAGACACAGAATGAGCATCGGCGTATTTTATCAATATCTTCTACTTGAATTGATGCGCCACCGCTGGCATGTTTTTGACGGCTCAAGAGAAGGAGATATAATAGCAGATGTGGAAACACCTGCTTTTAAACAAGGATTGCGTTTATATATGTCTGTTAAAAAGTCCAAGGATACTGTCGGCGGGCAGGATGTTCCAGGGGTAATCAGGCGTCTTGAAAATCTTGCAAAAGAAGAAAAAAATTTGACTCGACCTTATTTATGCGTTGTCTGTATTGCAACGCCTTCACGAGGAAAACTTTCTTCGCCTCTTTCTGACCGTCAGGTAAAATGCAACCGTTCAGGGAACCCTTATTCATTAAACTGTGAACACTGGGGCCCCGGCTTTGTATTTCCTTATGTAACTGGACGAAATGCGAAAGAAATATACCTGATGGGAATAAAAAGGGTAGCTGACCATCTGCCCTTTTATTCGCTTAAATATAGAGAAGAGTGCTCCATCCTCCTTGCCAGACGATTAGAGAAACTGGGACTGCTAGGTCAAGACGGTAAAATCTCACAACAAAAATTTCTTGCTTTCTGCTGTTCGGAGGTATCCAGATGAGTTCTTCTTCGTCGGGTTCTTTGTTTGATGCTCGTCCGATTTGCGTAATTGTGGCTGAAGACAGTCGAAAAATCCTGCCATCTTTCAAAGACAGTATTGATTTAATCGTAACCTCGCCACCTTATGCGGACTCAAGAAAAAAGCATTATGAAAGTATTCACCCTGACCACTTTGTCGAATGGTTCCGAACCTTTCATGAACCTCTGTGGAATGCTTTAAAGCCAGCAGGAAGTCTTGTTATAAACATAAAGGATAAGGTAGTAAATGGCGTCCGCCATCGATATGTCTGGCACACAATTGAAATGCTATCTTCGCTTGGTTGGTTTTGTATAGATGACTATATATGGCACAAGCCAAATCCGATGCCCGGGTATTGGCCTACAAGGTTGCGAGACGGATGGGAGTATTGTTTCCATCTGGCCAAATCTCCAAAACCATATATCAACCAAAACGCTGTCCGCAAGCCCATAGGCGACTGGGTAAAAGCGAGACTCTCTAATCCGAGCGAAAACGATTTGACCCGCCAGAATTCAGTTAATAAAAGCGGCTTCGGCAGAAACATATCTCGCTGGGCGAACAAAAAAACTGTCTTGCCATCAAACGTTATATCCTTGCCGCTTGTCGGCGTAAACAAAGGTCATCCGGCAGTGTTCCCGCTCGAATTGCCCGATTTCTTTATCAAGCTGCTTTCTCCTCCAAACGGCCTTATCGCTGACCCATTTGCAGGTAGCGGAATGACAGGGCTTGCAGCGATAAACCTCGCAAGAGACTGTATCCTAATAGATAATAATAAAGACTATGCAAAACTGGCCTTTAGAAACTTGCAGGATGCCTGTGCTGATGACAAGTTTGAAATTGAACTACGTCTTGCAGAAGGTCATAATATCTGTTTTCCAAAGCAAAAAGTGTCTCCTCTGTTCGATCTGCAAAAAAGACACGGCCTTGTCAAACGCAGCGCTAGCCGATATGACCGACATTTCCAGCAAGCCGCAGGTTAATAATGAATAGCAAACATTAACAAACCAGCGGCGTATCGGAGACAGTTCTTAAAAACTATTAAAAAAATAGTTTGACAGGCCGGAATTATTCTCTAAAATGTGTTGTTTCTCGTAATGAATTTGAATGGGTTTTTGTGTGAAAAGTTTTTTGGCGAAAAAAGGTGACGTTGAGCCGAAATGGCT
>Ga0307438_1001144_pt1 | contig 17591 bp, 17 predicted proteins | sample SalMarWE160110MG_FD_202144 | JGI IMG/M metagenome (GOLD analysis project Ga0307438, IMG submission 202144) | Salt marsh sediment microbial communities from the Plum Island Ecosystem LTER, Massachusetts, United States - WE1603-110 | ecosystem: Environmental > Aquatic > Marine > Intertidal zone >... | reverse complement strand
GAATGATCTGATCATTTTTATCCTTTCTGAAGAGACTGCACTGCTCATAACTATCTCTACATCATACCCTTTAATAACACCTATCATTGCCAGTCCGATTCCTGTATTACCGGATGTGGGTTCAATGATTGTCTTTCCTTTTACAAGTGTGCCTTCAGCTTCTGCCTGCTGTATCATCTTCAGCGCAATACGGTCCTTAATACTGCCTGTGGGATTATCTCCTTCTATTTTAGCACATATTATAACATTTTTATTAGGATTAAGCCTGTTAATCCTCACAAGAGGAGTATTTCCGATTGTCTGAAGGATATTTTCGTTTATCATATTCTTGTTAATTAGTCCAAATCCAGCCACTATCCAGTACAGAACTGCTTATCATGTCATACTCCAGTTTATCCTTAAGGATTTCCCTCTTTATTTCAATCACCTCAGGTAAATCAAGGTCAAAGTATTCACAGTTACGGTTATCTATTCTCCAGTACCTGGTATCAAAACCACATCCAAGGTTTATCACAGTACATCCCGGATTTTTTGAGATGAATTCATTTACGACAGCATCATATTTTCGAGCTCTAATTGCTATATAACTGGTAAGCGATGGGGATAGCTTTTTAGTAAATATGCCAGGCTTGTCCTCTTCAGATGCAAGTAAAGCAAGCTTGTCAAGACAATAACCTGCCATTGTATCGTTGATTACCGGTCTCTTTTTCTGTGATTCGATTACATGACTTCTAAGAGTAGCTATTGCTGTTTTTGATACGTCAGATAACATCATAACCTGTATATGCTTTTAACGAAATCAAAATTAAACAAATAAATTATTCAGAAAACATAGTCAGCCTGCCAGATATATATTCCTCCATAACCATATCCGGTTCCAAAAGAGGATATACTTTTTATTTGCCTGATATATAATGATTTGTCAGAACACCAATGGACATCCCGTACAATTTATCACCTCTATTGGAATACCTGTGATAAGCATCTTATTATCAAGCTGTTCTTCGGAATGCAATCCTGTTTTTGCCAGTGAAGGGAAATCGCCGCCATCTACAGACAGTTGCTGATCCTTGCCCATTAATGTACCGTCATACCGTTTAACCTTTTTTATTATCTTAGCTTATATATACTATATGATATGAAAAAACTATCAAGAAGAGAATTCCCGGGTAAAAGTGCCTGATTCTCTGAATATGCCCATCGGATTTCAGTAATTAACAAAATATACAATGCTATGAACAAGATTTTCAGACTTATCATTCCGTTGCTGCTTGTCAGCACATTTGCTAACAGCCAGGACACTGTATATATCTTTACAGTGAAAAAAGAGATTGCATGCACGCCGGTGAAGAACCAGGCCTCATCATCCACATGCTGGTGTTTCTCGGGAATCTCACTTTTTGAATCAGAGCTTTTACGCATGGGTAAAACACCTGTCGATCTTTCTGAAATGTATATCGTAAGGCACACCTATGAGAAAAAGGCAAAGATGTACGCCAGGATGCATGGCAGCTCAAATCTTTCCGGTGGAGGTGAATATGGTGACGTGATCGAGGGAAGCCGTGAAGTTGGCCTTATACCTGAGATAGCTTATCCGGGGCTGAATTATGGAGAGACGAGACACAATCATCGTGAGATGGATGGCGTCCTCAAGGGCTTTATGGATGCCCTGATTAAAAACCGCAATCTGACAACCGCATGGATAGAAGGGATCAATGGGATCCTCGATGCTTATCTCGGTGATATACCTGCTGAGTTCAGTTATGAGGGAAAGACATATACACCTGTCAGTTTCATTAAGGAGTTGGGCATTAATCCTGATGATTATATTTGTCTGACATCATTCACTCATCATCCATTCTACGAACCATTTGTCCTGGAACTGCCCGACAACTGGGCTGCCGGATTGTTCTATAACCTGCCTCTCGATGAATTCATGCAGGTTATCGATAATGCTGTGGCTAACGGATATACAGTGGCATGGGCCAGTGATATGAGCGACAAAGGATTCTCAATGAAGGAGGGTGTTGCTATTATCCCGGAAAAGAACTGGAACGATATGACAGAAGAAGAAACTGCAAAAGCCTTCAGCGGCCCCCAGACCGAAAAAATGATCACACAGGAGATGAGACAGAAGGAATTTGACAACTACACCACTACTGACGATCACGGGATGCAGATAATGGGACTTGCAACAGACCAGGAAGGGAACACCTTCTACAAGGTAAAAAATTCATGGGGCATAACAGGTAAATATGATGGTTTTATTTTTGTGTCAAAACCATTCGCTGCCCTGCGCACAACAAATATAATGCTGAACAAGAACGCGATCCCGGCAGCTATTGCAAAGAAACTGGGATTAAAATAAAAAGGTGGTCTTGCAGTCTTGCAGTCCTTCAAATCATAACAATCTGCACGACTGCACGACTGCATGACTTTTATAACACAGTACCGCAGAGTTAGTTAAGAACATGATCAGGATAATCTTATTACATATCTTCTTATTTCTGGTGTATACACCTATACTGTATTCTCAAGATGTGGAAGTTACAATCACAGGTATCAGGTCAGAAAAGGGACAGATTGCTATTGGGGTATTCAAAGACAATGAAACATTTCAGAAAGAAGATGCATTCCTGGATAAGCAGTATATCAAGAAGGACATTTCAGATGGTAAGATGACTGTTAAATTCAATCTCGAACCGGGTATTTACGGTCTCTCCCTTCTGGATGATGAGAACAGCAACGGGAAAATGGAATATAACTTCCTTGGTATACCAAAAGAGGGATTTGGATTTTCAGACTATTATCATACAGGCATCACAAAGCCCAGATTTGATGCTTTTAAATTCGGCATCAGCAACGGTCAGACAAAGAGAATAACGATCAGGATAAGGTATATGTGAGGCTCAGGGCTCAGGGCTCAGGGCTCAGGGCTCAGGGCTCAGGGCTCAGGGCATTATAGCATGTGTTTTTATACCTTTCGCCACATACCGCATGCCGCGTGCCGAGTAATTTGGTACACCTTTTGCTATTGTTTAAGTGAAGAGATGGTTCTTCACAAAACTTACGACAATGAAAAAGTTAATAATCACATCGATTTTCGCAGTCCTGGTCGCTTTTGGGACCACAGTTATGGCGCAGGATTATCCTGAAGAATACCTGGGACTGCCGGGTGATAATCTTAACCTCTATGCAGTATTGAAACTGTTTCAGGAATCTGAAACACTTGAAGGTTTTGAAAGAAGTCTTAATGATGAAAATTCAAGGATAAACAACCTCGACCTCAACGGTGACAATATGGTTGATTATATAACTGTCAACGATTATGTTGACGGTTATGTTCATAATATCGTACTAAGGGCAGTTCTCGACCGGAACGAATACCAGGATGTTGCTGTTTTTACAGTACAGAAATTCCGTGACGGGTCTGTTCAGATACAACTTGTTGGTGATGAGGCCCTGTACGGAGGAAATTATATCATTGAACCCTATTATGAGGAGACCCCCAATCCGGGTTACATGGGTAAAAACACGACAGTGAATGTTACTGTTGTCAGGACTACCCCCTACCAGGTTGCAGCCTGGCCGGTGATAAGGTTCATTTATCTTCCTCGTTATGTGGTCTGGCACTCTTCATGGTACTGGGGTTTTTACCCGCGCTACTGGCGTCCATGGCGCCCCTTCTACTGGCACTACTACTACGGTTATCACTATAACTGGTACCATTATTACTACAGGCATTATCGCCACTGGCCACATTATAGGTACACACACTTTAACAATTTCTACTTCACAAGTATACGGGTACACTCCCCGAAGGTGGTTGTTAATATCAATGAGGGTAAATACAAATCAACATATGCACGTCCGGAACAGCGCAGGGATGGTGAGGCTCTCTATACAAAGATGTACTCCTCTCAGAACAGAAGAACGCCTGAAGATGATGCTCTGGCAAGACAGGTAAACCAGGACAGAAGGTCTGCATCACAGGCAACTCGTGAAAGGGCGGTTACCAGACCGGCACCGGCTCAAAAAGCAGAAACCACAAGGAGATCAACCGGCAGTACTACTGAGCGGACGGTATCAAAAACGAAATCTGAACCTGCTAAAAGAGCTGAATCTTCAAGAACAAGAAGGTCTTCAGCTGCAAATGTAAACAAGAGTACATCGCGAAGCAAGAGCAGCAGCAGTAAAAAAGCAACGACCTCGTCAAGCAGAAGCTCCAGCAAAAAAGAAAAGGACAACGAAAAATCAACAAGGAGAAGGTAATACAGGCCTCGGGCGTCGGGCGTCAGGCGTCAGGCTTCGCCGGAAGTAACTGTTAATTAACCGATTTACTGTTAATTATTGAACTATTACATGTAAATTTGTTATCAATCAAAACCTTTTTCCCAATGGCAGAAAACACAGCAGACAATTCTATCATCATCATAGGTGCAGGATTTGCCGGTCTTGGAGCAGGTATCTATGCACAGATGAATGGTTATAAGACGCAGATATTTGAAATGCACGATAAACCCGGAGGTCTGTGTACATCATGGAAACGAAAGGATTACACATTCGATGGTTGTATACATTGGCTCGTAGGCTCCAATCCGGAAAGCGGTTTTAACCAGTACTGGCAGGAGGTTTGCATAGCACAGGGACGTACGATAATCAACATGGATCAGTATCTTCGTTTCGAGGGATCTGACGGCAGAACTCTTATCTTCTATTCGGATGTCAACATGCTTGAAAAGCAACTGTTAGAATTCTCTCCATCCGACAAAGAACCTATAAATGAATTCATTTCCGCAATACACATGTGCAGGGCTTTTGACTTGCCGGCAGAGAAATCCTCCCTGTTTATACGTCTCCTGCAAAAGATCAGCACCGGTTTCAGGTTCGCTGTAAATGCACCCAGAATGCAAAAATGGATGAAAACTACTGCAGAAGAATTCTCAAACCGCTTCAAGGACCCCCTGCTGAGAGAGGCTATCAAGGAGATCTGGATGCCCGAATTCTCAATGCTCCTTATGTGTTTTACATTTGCCTATCTTCATAATAAGAATGCAGGTTACCCTCTGGGTGGTTCAACACCGATGTCAGAAGCACTTGAGCGACGTTATTTAGATCTTGGCGGAAAAGTCAACTACAAAAATCGGGTCGAGAAGATACTTGTGGAAAACGACAGGGCTATCGGTATTATACTCGCTGACGGAACAGAACATCGTGCAGACAGGGTAATATCAGCTGCCGACGGATACAGCACCATCTTCAATATGCTCGATGGTAAATATGCTGACGAAAAAACACGTGAGCCGTACGAAAAATGGCCTATCTTCCAGCCGTTAATATTCGTTGGAATAGGCGTAAACCGTTCTTTTCCCGATGAACCGCTTTCCGTTTCGGGATTCAGTTGTCCTATCAGCGAACCTGTCGAAATAGGCGACAGGGTCCGGGACAGGATATGGATACACATATATAATCATGATCCATTCATGGCACCGGAAGGCAAGACAAGTATCATTATCATGCTTGAATCAAGATACGATTACTGGGAAAAGCTGTCACAGGATGAAACTGCTTATAAAGCAAAAAAAGATGAGATCGCACAAACACTGGTGGAACTGCTCGATAAAAGGTTTCCTGGAATTGCCTCACAGGTTGAGGTCATTGATGTGGCCACACCCATAACCTTTAAACGATTTACAGGCAACTGGCAGGGAAGCTTCGAGGGATGGCTCGTAACACCTGAAAATTCGTATACCATAATGAAGCCGATGTCGAATATGCTGCCAGGACTAAGCAATTTCTATATGTGCGGACAATGGGTTCAGCCGGGAGGTGGACTCCCCACAGGCATCATATCGGGACGGGGACTGATCAAGAAACTTTGCAAAGAGGATCACAGGAAATTCAGAACTAAAAAAGATTGAGTAGGGATGTACAGCGTTCAGCGTACCCTAAAATTATATCATTTCAAAAAGTCCTCTTCGAGTTCACGGTATCTTTTACCTTGTAAAACAGGCAGCAGTTTCTCTTTATCTTCCGAGAATATAGGGGTACCGCTCGAAATATGGCTGTTGCCCGATTTTACCCACAGCCAGCCGTCAGCTATCCTTATTTCTGCTTCTCCTGAGGAATTAAGATGATCCATCTCACTGCTGATTCGATCTATATACCTGTTTATAAGCTCATTATATAATAAACGAAGAGTGTTGTATGCTTCAAGCATTTCGCTGCAGTTTAAGCATTATTTTCATCAAATAATGATTCTATCGATGTATAAATGTAAGAAATAATATTATTCTTGTCCATGAAAGAAATTTCATAATTCTTTATGATAAAAATGGAAATATAATAAAAAGATATTACAGTACAGAAGTAAATGTCACTGATCTGATCACCTGCCTTAAAAGCCTGTAAAACACATATTTAACCACAGGGTATCACGGAGTGACACTGTTCTTAGTCCCCCTTTGGGGGATTTGTGGGATTATAATACTCCAACACACTCATCGCAAACCTCGCCGAAACAGTTGCCGGTCCCCCTCCCATTTCAATTCCGACATCGATGGCTTCGAGTATTTCATCCTCTGAAGCACCATCATTAAGAGCCTGCTTTATATGCCACTCCATGCACGATTCGCAGTTGACAACCACTGAAATACCAATCGCTATCAGCTCCTTCTGAAGTTTACTGAGCCTGCCATCTTTATATGTATTCTTCTCCATATCAAGGAAGGAGCGGTATACTTTCGAGTGATCGGAATAGAAATTGTGAGCTTTCTTTCTGGATTTTATTATCTGTTCAATCTTTTCCTTGTCAGTACCGTCATATTCACTCATGTCAACTTTTTTATTTGGTCAATTAATACTTATCTGTTCAGGGACAAATTTATCTGATGTATTACCATCACCAAGCTGACCGGCTGTATTTAAAATAAGGTATGTAACATACTATAAGTAAGCGGATAAACCGGTATCTATTATTCCGTCAATAACAATAAAATTAATCCAAATTTATCATTAAAAACCAGAGCATAAAACATTGACTTTTGAATAATTGATGAGTAACTTTGTAAAAATTTGTCTTTAAATGACTTAGATAATACATAATAAAAGACTGTAATAATGAAAAAACTGGTTTTATTACTGAGTATGCAGGTTTTCATTCTAAGTTTATCAGGTCAGGATGATTATCTGTTGTTAACAAGAGAACGCAACCTGAGACCATCAGCAAGCACTCTTGAAGAGGTGCCGGCAGTCATTGTATATGAACTGATTGAAGACCACCTGATTAAACCCAAACCAGCTCAAAGAAAGATTAAAGAAGGGATGATAATCAAGGTAAAAACCTATGCACCTGGCAATACCAAAGTCATGGGAAACCTTGAAATTCTTAATGATTCCATGATCAATGTTGGTTCTTCTTCTATTAATATTAACAATATAAGAAAAATATCAGTCAGAACAACCTTTTCAAAAGTATCAGGTCCAATTATTTCTGGTGCGGGTATTGCAGGCACAATATTCACGACTCCTCTTTTCCTTGAATCACTTACCCTGTTCAGTGGAAATATTTTTATGGTATTTGGAGGACTTATGGTTGTACCGCTTGCTGCAGGTGCTCTTATGGGCTGTGCATGTGCAGCTATCGGTGGAATAATATATTTTATTAAGGGTAATGCATATAATACAACCGGCGCCTGGAAAAACGATTCCGGAAAATGGCAAATAAAGGTTGTGAATAATTATTCAGGACCAGCTCCCTGATCTTCATGATCAAAAAATGCCGGTTTTTTCCCCTTTGCTCCCTTTTTCATGTAATCCGTTAACCGGGGTTTGCATTTCGTAAATCAGTATCTTTTTATGTAAATGTATTTCATAAATTAGTTTCTGTAATGATATGATTATGAAGATACAAATCAATACAGGGACAGTAATAAGAGTATTAGAGTATTAATTAATTATTAAAGCCATGAAAAGATTAATTACAGCAGCAGTACTGATTCTTGCATTCAGTACTGTTTCATTTGCTAAGAAGCAGGTTGTTGCTGAAGGCAAGACGCATTCAGCACTTGGAAATTACAAGATTGAGACTCTCGACGCACCGGTTATGATAAACGGTAAAGAGCTCAAGGCATTCACTATCTCTTATGAGAATACCGTTATGAAGGCAATAGTAGCAATCGATAAAACCTTCAAATGCAAAAAATACTATGTATTGACCCCTAATCTGTCAATCCAGTATGTTTGCAACGGTTATTATTTCGGCGTTGAAAGACTTGACAAAAACCTCGAAAAAGAGGGATACAAGACCTCCAATGACGATCTGGACAATTTTCAGTATTACCATCAGAAAGTGCTTTCCTGCGGCGATAACGACGATCTGGAAAACACAAGACTTATTGCCGCCTATTTCCCGTTCCTGCTCAGGAATACGGAAGAGGTTCTGGCTATGAAATGAAGAGCGCTCTTTAAGCTCTTCAGTACGGTTTAGTTTTAGTTTATTAAGTAAAAAAGGGGCTTTCCACAAGTCCCTTTTTTATTGATTACTATTTTCCCCCTGTACTATTCTTCAGAATTCATCCTTTAAACCTTGACATGTGAACGAGAAACAATTCTTTCCTGTTCCTTGATACAGGAATTTCCGATCCGTCCTGCAATTCAATATAACCTCCCTCCTTCCTGATATACTTCTTAACGTATTTCAGGTTAACAAGATATGAATTATGTGGTCTGAAGAAGTGTCTGTCGCTGAGCAGATCCTGGAACTCCTTAAGATTTCTGGATACCAGTATCTTTCTGTCCCCGGTAAGGTAGAACCATGAATAACTGCGGTCAGCTTCAATACGGATAATTTCTTTGGGATTTAGATATTCCATGCCATCAGAGGTTGGGATAGCCAGGCGCGAAGGAATTGCTGTTCTCAGGTTCTCCAGAAGAGCCTTGATGTTCTCATTACCCCGGAACATACTGTCTGACCTTTTCTGTATCACCTTGTTCACAGCTTCAATGAATTCATTTACATTTATCGGCTTAAGAATATAGTCAACAGCACTGAACTTGATCGCCTTTATTGCATAATGGTTAAAAGCCGTTATGAACACAACATCAAATTCCTTTTCAGGGAAATGTCCCAGCAGATCAAATCCTGATCCATGAGGCATTTCCACATCGAGGAACACAAGGTCAGGTTTCTGCTCCTTAATTATCTGGATACCCTCATCGACATCATATGCCTTACCGGCAATATCCAGTCCGGAACAATACTCACAAATGATTGAGGAAATAAAATCGACTGCATCAGTCTCATCATCAATGATAATTGTTTTTAATTTCCGGCTCATGTCATCAATGGAATATGTATTTCCACAAGTGTTCCAGCAGCCTTTCCTTCAGCATTTTTAAGGTCGGTATAGGTTGTTTTCAGGCTTGATCCGTACAGGGTATTAACCAGTTCAAGCCTTGATGTTGCGATACGCGTGCCAAGTGAGTTATAATTGCTCTCCTTTTTTACTTTTCTCTCACGCGCTTCACCACGCCCGATACCGTTATCTTCAATAGTGCATACAAGATAATCATTTTTAAGCTTAATGTCAATCTTGACTTTTCCTTTTATTTTCATGGGTATAAGTCCATGACAGATGGAATTCTCCACATATGGCTGTATGAGCATGGTAGGCACTTTATACATTAGGGTATCTATCTCATCATCAATACTTATCTCATAATCAAACCTGTCCTTGAACCGTAGGCTTTCCAACTCGAGATACAGAGTCAGGGCATTAAGCTCATCACTGAGAGGGATTGAAGTGTGCTGTGAGTTTTCAAGCACTTTACGTATCAGGCTTGAAAATTTAGTGAGGTAATTATTTGTCGCCAGCTTATCATGCTGGTACATATAATACTGTATCGAGTTAAGAGTGTTGAATATGAAATGCGGATTCATCTGCTGCCTGAGATTGGCTTGCTGAATCTCAGATATATGTCGGTTCATTTCACTTATCCGCCGTTTGGACTTAAGCCTTGTACCCCTGTAAATAAGAAAAGCGATTGCCAGTGTCAGTAATACCAGACTGCCAAAAGCATAGCTGAGAATCCGCTGGTTCTTTAACCTGAGTGACAACAGCTGAACCTCCTTTTGCTGTGTATCTACCTTATACCTGATAGTAGCATCTGATACCCACTGGTTCCTGTTCATTATCATGGTTGAATCACTGTATTGCTTGAACAGGACATAATTCAGATATGCATTTGCAGTGTCTTTTTGCTTAATATACATATTGCTCATATCGTGGTATATCCAGTAAAGCTCGTAGTAGTCGTTTACTCTTTTTGCGTATTCAATCCCCTTTTTATAGTTCGCAACCGATTTGTCAATATCTCCCATATCACGATAGATAGTGCCAATGTTTCCGTAAGCATTGGATAACATTATATAATCACTGGTTAGAATGCTGTATTTCAGCGATTTGTTATATAAGGAGAGAGCAGTCTTATAATTCTGAGCAAGGTAGTTGCTAAATCCCCGGTTTCCCAGGGATCTTGATAATATCATTGTATCTTTGAGTGCCACAGCAAATTCATAAGATCTGGTCAATAATGAATCAGAAAGTTTGAAATCCCAGCTTCTTTCTCCCTTAAGCGTTCCGTAATAATATAATCCCCTTAATGCAGTAACTGAATCATTTTCTGCCAATGATGCTTCTATCATTTTCTTTAAAGATTGCTCATACTCCTGTGTATTTTCCATGGAGTTATAAACATCAGCCTGACCACTATATCCCATTTGTATCATTCCTTTCAGTCCCTTTTGCTCTGCCAGACTGATTCCCCGTACATAAAAATCAAGGCTCTCATTATAAAACCCGGTACGTCTATAATATCCTCCAAGGAAGAACAACGTATTTACCAGAACCATGTCTTCACCTGCTTTTTCAGCCTTCTCCATGGCAAGTGTTGCCTCGCTCGATGCATTCAGGTAATCACCTGTGATGAGATTGTATTCCGCCATCAGAAGATGAAGTTTTGCCGGGATATCAGTCTCTTCCTTCTCACATAAATAGAGTGCAGAATCGATGCAGGTTTTTGCCTCCTCTATCCTTACCGGTTTGGAAGAAAGAAATTTCGTTCCCTGCTCCGTGAGTCTGTCTATCCTGGCATTATGATCCTGTTTGAAGGATAGGATTTTCATCCTGGCTGTTGAAAAAACGGTCTGTACTTTTCCTTCCGCTGTACAGAAAATGAACAATAGACTTAAAATCGGTAATAACCTCACAGCTTTCATATCAATCCCGGTTGTATAATAAAATTATACAAATATAATCAATTCAAAATCAATCAAATAACTCTTCTTTAAGAACACTGCGATCAGGTCAAATTCAATGTTTAAGTTAAACCTTTTGTTAAACAAATGTACAATCTGGTTTACGGATTGCCGTTTTGGCTTAACGGATGACACATTTTGGGCAACAATCTTCATGACATCCTGACAGGAGATACTGAATAAGGATTGGGCAAGAAATGACGATATTCTTTCCATTTTTACGGATTTATTAATACAATGGAAATTTACATAAAAAACAAAGAACTTATTCAGAGTAAATCCGGAGTCAGCCTGCGTTAAAACTACGGCTGATGAAAAAGACACACAGATTCACAGAGGTTTCTGTTATTTCTCTGTGGTACTCTGTGGGAACGTGCTATTACACCGTTGTACCGTTGTACCGCCATACCGTCGCACCGTTTTTCACTTCCCTGTCATATTGAGTACTGCAACATAATACCCCGGATCAACTGCAATCAGGGCATTACCGTATCCAAGCTGAATTGTCTTAAAACTACGTGTTGGTGATATATTCATTGGTTCACCATTAACATATATCCTGAGCGGTATATTAAATCCCTGCACACAGTTATTCCACCTGAAGGAAAGCTCCTCTCCCTTCACATAATATTCAAATACAGGTATTCTGATATCCCGGAGGTATTGATCAAAAAAAGGTTTCAGATCCAATCCGGTTTTCTCAATAATGTAATCTTCTATCTGTGAGCCTTTTACAACCTGATGATAAAACTCCCTGTTCAGGCCGCGCAGTATGCCTCTCCACTTTTCATCATCATCAATGATCTGACGTAGTGTGTGGAGCATATTACCTCCCTTGTAATACATATCACCTGAACCGCTTACATTAACACCATAGATTCCCGTTATTGGTCTGTCGTTCCTGATATTATGACGGCTGCCCAGCACATATTCAGCTCCGGCTTCTTTACCATAATGGTATTCAACAAACAGGCCTTCGGAATAATTTATAAAACTTTCATGTATCCACATATCGGCCGCATCTTCATAGGTAATACTGTTTGCAAACCATTCGTGACCTGATTCGTGAACGATGATAAAGTCGAATTTCTCACCCCATCCCGAGCCGCTGACATCTCTTCCCAGATACCCGTTCTGATAGCCATTGCCGTATGTTACCGAACTCTGATGCTCCATTCCGAGGTATGGTGCTTCTACCAGTTTATAACTATCTTCGTAAAAAGGATATGGTCCGAACCAGTGTTCAAAGGCTGCAAGCATCATAGGCACCTGTTTAAAATGAATCTTAGCTTTTTCAAGGTTTTCCTTGAGAACATAATAATCGCAGTCAAGTTCTCCCTTCTCTCCACTGTAAACTTCTGAGAAGTGAGCATAATCGGCTATATTGATATTGACACCATAATTATTAATCGGGTTGGCAACAAACCAGTTATAGGTTGTTGTCTTATTTTTCCTGTTCTTCACAACGCTTCGCAATCTTCCGTTGGAAACATCCATAAGATTTGATGGCACCGTGACGCTTATCAGCATACTGTCGGGTTCATCGTACATGTGGTCCTTGCAGGGCCACCAGAGGCTCGCCCCGTCACCCTGGCATGATGATGCAGCGAAAGGAAGGCCGTTCTTATCCTTCCTCCATGTAATCCCTCCTTCCCATGGAGGCCTTGATGAAACATGAGGCTTCCCTCCATAGCTCAATACAACAGAATATATTTTACCGGCTTCCTGCTTTTCTTCCATCCGTATCCAGAAGACATTTCCTTCTCTTGAAAAACTGAGCGTTTTGCCGTTCTGTTCGGCTTTAGTGAGATACATTGGTTCCTGCAGGTCAATCTGCATGATATCCGAAGGTTCAATAACTCTGTACATAACTATATTGGTCCCGAAGATAGTGCTGTCAGAAGGCCTCACAGCGATATCAAGATGATAATAAACAAGATCCCACCACGCCCTTTCAGGAGTAATTGATCCCCGCAGGGTATCCTGACGGGTGAATATTCTCTGAGTTGGAGCTATGTACTGGGAATTGACTGGCTTAAGAGAGATGTACATTAATAATACTAAGCTCAAAGCGTTCAATATGGTCAATCTCTTCATAACAGTATATTTTAAAATAAATAAAAATACAAATATTATATATTGGAAATTTTTCTTCGTATCTTTTATCCACTGAAGCTTTGCGAAGGTGGACTTTGTATTTAAAATTATTTACCTTGGAAAACAAAAAAAATAACTACATCATGAAACAGACAATATCATATTGTCTACTGGCTACAGGACTAATGCTCTGTTTGTCAAGTGCAATACAAGCACAGGATTCACCACGTTCGCGTGAATCTTTTAACTATTGACTCGGGTTTTTCACAGAAGAGATTTCGTGTAATTCCGTGTAATCCACGGTAATACTTTTATTAATGTTAAAGAAGATCCCGCATACATATGTAATTGTCTTCAGTATCATAGTACTGGCTGCTATACTTACATGGGTAATCCCGGGCGGAACATTTGACAGACAAATAGTTACAGTGAACGGAATAGACCGTAATGTGGTGATACCCGGCTCGTTCCATTATGTTGACAATAATCCCCAGACATGGCAGATCTTTTCCGCCTTGTTCGATGGTTTTGTTGATAAAGCTGACATCATTGTTTTCATACTGATCATAGGAGGGGCATTCTGGATAATGAATGAGAGTAAGGCTATTGAGGTTGCAATCCGGTCATTTCTCAGATTCACTAAAAAAATGGAGCATAACAAAATCATCTCACATATCGGCATCGATAACCTGATATTCATATTTATTATGACAATGTTCAGCATTTTCGGTGCTGTCTTCGGTATGAGTGAGGAGACAATAGCTTTCGTGATAATTTTCGTGCCTCTGGCGATATTGATGGGATATGATTCCATTATCGGCGTTTCGCTTTGTTTTGTGGCTGCTGCCCTTGGATTTGCCGGTGCTATTTTGAATCCTTTTACGATCGGAATCGCTCAGGGACTTTCCAATCTGCCTCTTTTTTCAGGTATAGAATACAGGATGTTCTGCTGGGTAATTATCAATGCCGCAGGTTTCTTTTTTATCCTCAGGTATGCGAGGAGAATCAAAAAAAATCCAGCCCGGTCATGTGTTGCAGCGGATGATGTCTACTGGAAAAACCTTAGAGAAACCGGTTCGGGACAGATTATCTACCAGACACCTGTGTCGGCATGGATAATGTATGGCATTATGCTGATTATTATGGTATTATTATCGTTCCTATATCCAATGACAAATATTTCGGCTGGAGGTAATGTGATACCTTTTCCTGCAATCCCTGTTATAACAGTGTTCTTCGGTATAAGCGGGTGGCTCAGTCTGAGGAAATCCGTTCACTTTTTTGTACTGCAGATACTAATCGTAACAATATTATTTCTCATAACCGGAGTTATGGGATATGGCTGGTATATAATGGAAATAGCCACTCTTTTCTTTGCAATGGGCCTGGTAACAGGTATTTCCATGAATTATTCCCCCAATAAAATAACCAAGTTATTTCTCGATGGTATTAAGGATATACAGTCAGCTGCAATAATCGTCGGTCTGGCAGGAGGAATAATAATCATCCTGAATAATGGAAATATAATTGACACAATGCTTTATAAACTGTCAGGAGCAATTTCCGAAACGGGCAAACTGGGGGCCGTAAGTATGATGTATGTAGTGCAGACCCTTATTAATCTGGTTATGCCTTCAGGATCGGCCAAAGCAGCCCTTACAATGCCAATGATGTCACAGTTCTCCGATCTCATTGGAATTTCTCGCCAGGCAACTGTGATGGCATTTCAGTTTGGTGATGGTTTCACAAATATGATAACACCGACATCAGGAGTTCTGCTCGGAGTTCTTAGTGTTGCCAGAATACCTTATGATAAATGGTTCAGGTGGGTTCTTCCTCTTATCATCATTCTGACTCTCATTGGTTTTATCCTCCTTTTACCAACAGTATATATGAATCTTAACGGATTTTAACACAATGTTAACTTTCGTTAAAACTGATAATCAGGAAGTTTTGAAAGACTTTTTTTCATAATTTCGCCCCATGAAATTTTGTTTCAGCGAATAATAATGAAATGAAGAAGACTATTATCATTACGGGTATTGTTGTTGCCGTTACCATTGTAGCACTTTTTATCGTCAATAAAGTTTTTACCAGGGAAGATACATCCAGTATCTTCACAGAAGTCTCTGAAGGTAAGTTTGAGATAGCTGTTACATCAACCGGCGAATTGCTTGCTGAACGTTCAGTTAACATCATTGCTCCTGATGTTGGAAGGAGAAGAGGGATAAGATCAAGAAGTATAGAGATCCAGAATATGGTATCTGAAGGTACGGAGGTACAGAAGGGAGACTGGGTTGCAACGCTTGACAGGACTGAGTATGATAATTCTCTGAAAGATGAACAGGAAAACCTCACAGAGATATATACAGAACTGGAGATGGCTCTTCTGGATACAGCAGTGACACTCAGTGGTTTAAGAGATCAAATAGAAAATCAGATACATACTGTCGATGAAGCCGAAATCACCCTGAAAAATTCAAAATATGAACCTCCTACAACAATACGGCAGGCAGAAATAAAATATGACCAGGCAATCAGGGAGTTGGGACAGATGAGACGAAGTTACTCCTTGGCTCAGGCCCGGGCCAAAACGACGATCAGGAATATCAGAACAAGGCTCAACAGGTATGAAAGAAGAGTAAAGGACTATGAAGAGGTACTGGCCAGCTTTGTAATAAACGCACCCTCGCCGGGAATGGTAATCTATTATAAGGATCCCCTGGGGAAGAAAAGAAAAGAAGGCAGCTCTATAAATCCGATGGACCGTGTTGTGGCAACCCTGCCAGACCTTTCATCCATGCTTTCTAAAGTGTATATCAGCGAGATCGACATTACCAAGATTGAAGAGGGACAGGAAGTTATCATTACGGTCGATGCTTTCCCCGACAGATCCTATACAGGTAAGGTTTTTTTCATTGCAAATATCGGCGAGAAACTCCCCAACACCGATACAAAGGTCTTTGAAGTACATATTAAACTGGATGGAAGAGATTATTCCCTGCGGCCAACTATGACCACAAATAACAAGATCATAGTTAAGATACTGGATAATGTCACTTATGTACCAAATGAATGTATACACACAGGTACTGACGATATCCCTGTGGTTTATACAAAGCATGGAATTAAGCAGGTAGTCATTCCGGGAGAGTCAAATAACAAGGAGATAGTGATTGAAAAGGGTCTTGAAGCAGGTACTGTTATCTACCGTACTTTACCTGAGAATCCTGACAATTTTAAAATAAGGGGTACAGAACTAATAGAAACGATTAAGGCCGAAAGGGCCATGAATGAAGTTAAATCAGAGAAAAAAATAGAGGAACCGGGTAAATTATAGAGTATTAATTAATTAAAGGTTAGAACAAAGAAAGGAAGGACTCCGGCGGAGTCCTTCCTTTTTTCCACCATTTTAAATAATTTTATTTCTTATCATATACCATCTTAGTGGTCCTATCACCACCAGGTGTACTCATCATAGTTTTGATTGAGAGTGTTTTGGCATCAGTAAGAGTCCATTCCTCTGTGGAATTCATTGTCCTTGACTCACCGCCCATGTCAAATGTACGTGAAGTGGCAATTTTAAGTATTTTCCCATCAGCTGACCATGTTGCTGTCGATTTACTTTCACCGCGTCCTGTCGAATTAACACTCTCCTTACCGTCAAGTGTGTATTTGGAGGTTGTTGTAAATGACTCACCGTCCGGTCTTGACATTGTACGTTCTACCGTCAGAAGGTTGGCTTCCTGTTTGGCAGTAAAATCACCGCCGAAACCTCCCATCCTGCCACCCTGAGGCGGTTGTCCCTGGGGTGGTCCGCCCGGACCTCCCGGGCCCCCTCCCATTTCGCTCTTATCAGCATTTAAAATCCAGGTACCACTGAAATTAACCTTTCCTGTCTGCCCGTTCAGAGAAAGAGGCATAGCAAGAAAAGCAAGGATTATCATTGCTGATAATGCAACCTGTAAATACTTAACATCTTTTTTCATATCTATTGATTTTATTGGTTGGTTATAATGTATAGACAATAATCCAAAATTAAATATTCCCCGATAATAAGCTTATATTTTCCCGTCTTTTATTTCATCAAGAATTTCCCTCGACCGGCATAGCGATCCTGCATCTCTTTCAACTGGAAGAAATTCATTAATATTGCAAGCTGAAGTTAATATGAAAT
>Ga0307438_1001136_pt1 | contig 17670 bp, 15 predicted proteins | sample SalMarWE160110MG_FD_202144 | JGI IMG/M metagenome (GOLD analysis project Ga0307438, IMG submission 202144) | Salt marsh sediment microbial communities from the Plum Island Ecosystem LTER, Massachusetts, United States - WE1603-110 | ecosystem: Environmental > Aquatic > Marine > Intertidal zone >... | reverse complement strand
TTAATTCACCAGAGAATTATTAATCAAGAGGAAGCAGTGAAAGAAGTTTCAACTGCTTTAAGAAGAGCCAGGGCCGAAGTAACCGTAAGAAAGGGGACTATGGGTTGCTTTTTATCTTTGGGTCCAACCGGAGTAGGGAAAACGGAAACTGCAAAAGCTCTGGCTGAAATTTACTTTGGGTCTGAAGCAAGAATGATTAGACTTGATATGTCAGAATTTCAAAATGTGACAGATATTCCTCGTCTGATTGGTTCCCCTGGCGAAGAAGGATTTTTAACTACTCAAGTTCGAGAAAGACCTTTTTCTTTAATTCTTTTAGACGAAATTGAAAAAGCTCATCCTAATATTTTAAATTTATTTTTACAGGTGTTGGATGAAGGATTTCTGACTGATGGCTCAGGCAGAAAGGTTGATTTCAAAAACTCAATCATTATTGCTACCTCCAATGCTGGCTATAAAGTAATTTTGGAGGCATTAAGGGAAAAAACCGAATGGTCGGGTGTAAGACAAAAACTTTTAGATTATCTTTTTGAAGAAGGAATTTTTAGGCCAGAGTTTATAAATCGATTTGATGCGGTAGTTGTTTTTCGTCCCTTAAGTAAAGAAAATCTTTTAGATATAGCAGAATTAATGCTTCAAAAATTAAAGAAAAATCTTGAAGAAAAAGATATTGAATTCATAATTACTGGAGCCCTTAAAGAGAAGATTGCCGAACTGGGTTTCAGTCCTGTTTTTGGAGCCAGGGAGATGAGAAGAGTTATTCAGGACAAAGTGGAAAATGTTTTAGCTTCGGCTCTTTTGTCAGGCGAGCTAAAAAGAGGAGACAGGGTAGAAATTGAACCAAAAGAGTTTAAATTACTGAATTTTCGCTTGCGGAAATGAAAGTTGAAAGATGAGATTTATCTCATCGCCCTAAAAATTAATCCTTGATTTCCATATTTAATTTGCTAAAGTAAGAAAAGGAGGGAATTTGACCCTCCTATTTTAATAGAGGAGGCTAATAACGCATCTTTAACAATTTTTTTGGATTGAATTCTCAGAAAAGAAAAATAAACAGAAAAGGAGGTAAAAACAGAAATGAAAATCTTAGTTGTTGGAGGTGGAGGAAGGGAGCATACGCTACTTTGGAAGTTTGCTCAAAGCCCCAAGGTGAAGGAGCTTTTTGTTGCTCCAGGCAATGCTGGAACAGCCGGTATTGCTATCCATCTAGGCATTGAGCCCACTAACATTAGCGGTTTGATTGAGGCTAGCCAGATGCACGGAATTGAGTTGGTGGTTGTCGGTCCAGAAAATCCTCTAGCAGATGGTATAGTTAACCGCTTCGGGGAGGTTGGTATTCCAATTTTCGGGCCAACGAGGGAAGCAGCCCAGATTGAGGCAAGCAAGATCTTTGCCTATGAGCTAATGAAAAAGTATGGTATACCTTGTCCACCAGCAGTTAGCTTCTCTGATTTCAGAGCAGCCGTTGACTATGTAAAGAAATTGCCCGAGCTGCCAGTAATCAAAGCCGATGGCTTGGCTAAAGGCAAGGGTGTGACTGTCTGCGATACTATTCCTCAGGCCCTAGAGACCCTGAATCTCTATATGAACAAAAAGATTCATGGGTCAGCCGGCGAGCGAGTATTGGTGCAAAAGCGTCGTTTTGGCCGAGAAGCCAGCGTAATCGGTTTTACTGACAGTTATACTGTCAGGTTAATGCTGCCAGCTTGTGACTACAAGCGAGTTTTTGACGGCAATCGAGGAGCAAATACCGGAGGTATGGGTTCTTATTGCCCGTCAGAATTTCTTGGCTCGGAGAGGATCGAAAAAATCCAGACAAAAATTCTGATACCAGTCCTGACAGCTATGAGAAGGGAAGGTCGTCCCTATAAGGGGGCTATCTATGCTGGGTTAATCTTTCCTGAAGAAAGCCCCGATGAGCCGGAAGTCCTGGAGTTCAATGGTAGACTTGGTGATCCAGAAACTCAGGTACAGCTTCCACTCTTAAAGACAGATTTAGTAGATATTATCTTGGCTGTCATTAATGGAACTCTGGACCAAATAAAGATTGAGTGGTCAGATGAGGCTTGTGTCGGAGTGGTAATGGCTTCCCGGGGTTATCCTGATAGCCCTGAAACAGGCTTTCCAATCTCCGGCCTGGATGCTTTGGAAAAGGATATCCTTGTTTTTCAATCTGGAACTAAACTAGGCCAGAAACCAGGTGAGATTCTAACTAGTGGAGGAAGAGCGCTAACGGTGGTAGCCACTAGTAAAGATATGAGGGAAGCCCGGGATAAGGTTTATAGTAAAGGAGTGTCCCGGATTAAGTTTGAAGGCTGTCATTACCGGAAGGATATTGCCGAGCTGCTAGAAGCGGAATCTAAATAAAAAGGAAGTAGGAGATGAATCCGATTGAAAAGATTCTGATAATCCTCGATGTTGAAGGACCTTGTCTTTTCAATGATAATGCCTACGAAATTCTAATAGCCTTAGCAAAGAAATATCGATTTTGGTCCCGGATTGCTCCACACATTGTCATTACTCCTTTGCCAGAAGAAGAAGGAATGACGCTGGGTGAAATAATTGCTAGTAGATTTTACAGAAGACTCTCCAATATCGATGATATTTGGGGAGACTTTGGAAAAGTTGCGACGATAGATCCCGGTTATTCCTCTGGGCATACAGTGAAGATTGCTTTGGCTTTTGATAAGGCTTTAGGCGGTACGGTCAAATGGATGTATGAATTTGCCAAGGAAAGCATTCGGGCAATGCCTGGCATTATTGAAACCTTAGCTAACTTGAATCGTAAATATGTTGTCTGGATGGTCTCGACTAGTTATTCATTCTTTATCCAGGCCTTTTGTGATTTAGTTGGTTTCGACTTCGCCAGAGCGTACTGTACTTATGTACCAGAGTTTGATGAAATCCCTATTAGCCAAAAAGAAAGCAGGTTACTTTTAAGGTTCATGAAAGAAGTCGCAGCGATGCCAGTTATTAAATATGATGAGAAGACTGGTGACGTAATCGATGAACACCGAATCTACTACGATCGTTTCACTGGTTTCATCTGGCACACTCTTTATAAAATGCCGGTGGGAAAACTGCTTCGGGTGGTCCAACCAGTTGGTCAGGCCCAAAAGAGGGAAGCGGCCGAAGAAATCCAGCAGAAGGTCGGAATGCCAAAGAAAAGAATCATAGGCTATGGAGATAGCCAGACCGATTTTCAGATTGCCAAGTGGCTTAATGAAGAAGGTTTGATGGTAATGATTAATGGTAAGGGCAAAGTTTGTGAGGAATCTCATATTATGTACATTGGTGAGCGAGCTGAGGCAATGGAAGAGGTTGCTGATCTCTTTGCCCGGAAAGGACAACGAGGTGTAGTCCGTCGTTATGCTCAACCTCGGGAAGCACATTACGGAGGCAAGATAGCAGCTGTAATTCCAAACAGGATTGAGGAGCTCAAAAAGGAAAGTGTGGAACAACGAAAGAGGGTTCGAGGTGTCCAGATTGGTAGCCTTAGTTAGGTAGACAAGGTCAAGATTATGCTCAAGATAATCATGGCGAGGGCGAGGTTGTTCAACCTTGCCCTTTTTTATTTTTATTTTCATGGCGGCTGTGGATTAACTGTGGATAAATAAAATGGTTTCATCGTATTTTAATGTTTTTAAGATGGGTTTTGGTGGTTGACCAAGTATATAAAGTGGGGGATAATGAAAGCGAAGTGGGGAAATGTGGATAAAGTTGGGGATAAGTACCCATTTCTGTGGATAACTATTATGTTCATAGGCGAGTACACTTATTCAGTAGATGAAAAGAAAAGGTTGGCAATTCCAGCTAAATTTCGCCAACTTTTAGGAAAAAAGGCCGTAATTACCCGGGGGTTAGACCAGTGCCTTTTCCTTTATCCGGCTAAAGAGTGGGGGAGCTTAGCAAAAAAATTGGCCCAATTGCCTTTATCTCAAGCTGATGCCCGAGGATTTGCCAGGTTAATGTTGACCGGGGCCATGGAAGTTAATCTTGATAATTTAGGAAGAATTTTAATCCCTGATTATTTAAAAACTTACGCTTTTCTCAAAAAGAAAGTGGTAATCGCCGGCGTTTATAATCGAGTAGAAATTTGGGATGAGATAAAATGGCAGGAATATAAGAAAAAGACCGAGACAGCAGTAGGAGACATAGCTGAGAGATTAAAAGAATTAGGAGTCTAATGAGTTTCGCTCATTATTTCCTTCACTAATGTTCGGAGTCTAAAATGCACGTTCCCGTTTTACAAAAGGAGGTTTTAAAATATCTAGACCCTAAACCTAATCAAAATTTTATTGATGCAACTGTTGGGGAAGGAGGTCATACGATGTCCATTTTAGAAAGAACCTCTCCTAATGGAAAACTTTTAGGGATTGATTGGAGTCCAGAAATAATTGAAAATTGTAAATTGAAAATTAAAAGTTTTAAAAAAAGGGCAATTCTTGTTTGTGACAATTTCGCAAACTTAAAAGAAATTGTCAAAAGAGAAAGGTTTCCGGCAGTTTCGGGAATATTGTTTGACCTCGGAATGTCATCCTGGCATTTAACTGAGGCCGGCAGGGGATTCAGCTTTTCAAAAAATGGACCTCTGGATATGAGATACAGTCCTCAGAATCCCTTAACGGCTGAAAAGATAGTAAATTATTGGTCAAAATTGGAAATTGAAAAAATTTTAAGAGAATACGGGGAAGAACGATTTGCCCAAAAAATTGCTGAGAAAATTATTGAAACCAGGACGAAACCGATCAAAACTACGTTTCAATTAGTAGAAATTATTAAAAAAGCAGTGCCTTCCGGGCATCAGCATCAAAAAATTCATTTTGCTACCCGCACCTTTCAAGCCTTAAGAATTACCGTTAACGACGAATTAAATAATTCAGAGAAAGCTTTTCCTCAAGCTCTTGAAATTTTAAAACCAGGAGGAAGATTGGTGATAATTTCCTTCCACTCCTTAGAAGATAGAATTGTTAAAAATTTCTATCGGAGTCGAAGCCCGATAGACCTGAAAATATTAACTAAAAAACCAGTCAGACCTCAAAAAGAGGAGATTGAAATTAATCCTCGAGCAAGGTCGGCTAAACTACGAGCCTGCCAAAAGTCGAAGAGAACTTCATTCTCTTCTTCACCTTCGCCCACTATGGGTGGACTCGGTTCATGAAGAAATTTTTTTTGACAATCATATCTGTCTCAACATTGATTCTTTTAGTTTTTTATATTTTCCAGGTCAATGTCCTGACAGAAGAAACATATTTTATTAAGAGTTGTGAGAAAAAATTAACTCAGCTTTCTCGAGAGAATGAAGCCTTAGAAATTGATTTTTCCAAAGCCGGCTCATTATCTAATATTGAAAGTTATCTTCAAAGTCAAAATTTTGAAAAAGTAAGTCAGGTAAAATATATCTACATTTTGGCAGGCTCAGTGGCAACAAGTCAATGAGAAATTTGAGATTAAATCTTACCTTTTTCTTTATTGTTCTTTTTTCAGCAGTGCTTCTCAGCAAGCTTTTTTTTATCCAAGTCCTTGACGGTGATTTTTACAAAGCTTTAGCTCAGGGTTTAGGCGCTTCTTTGCACGATAACGAAATTCAGGTGGAACGGGGAGAGATTTTTTTTAAAAATGGTGAGCCCTTAGCTATCAATAAAGATTGGCCATTAGTTTTTGCTTCTTCTCCTAAAATCACTGAAGTCGAGGAAGCTGCTGAAATTTTAGCCGGGGTGCTTAACCTCGATAAAAATTTCATTTTAGAAAAACTTCAAAAAGATACTCTGTATTCGCCAATAAAAAAGAAACTGACCAAGGAAGAAGTAACGGCTTTGGAAAATTTAAATTTGGCTGGTATTTATCTTAATTTTGAGCAGGGCCGGTATTATCCTCAAGAATCTTTAGCTTCCCAGGTAATTGGGTTTTTGGGAGCAGAAGGCAAAGGACAGTATGGTTTGGAGGAATATTATGATGAGGTTTTGGTAGATTCGGGAAAGGGTTCTGACCTTGTTTTAACCCTGGATTACAATGTTCAATTTACGGCTGAAAAGTTATTAAAGGAAGCTAAGGAAAATTTAGACATTGAAGGCGGCCAAATTATAGTAATGGAACCAAATTCTGGAAAAATATTAGCCTTGGCTAACTTTCCTAATTTTACTCCTAATCAATATACTGAGCACGCTGCCGCGGGTGATTTAGAAATTTTTAAAAACGGAGCAACTCAGAAACTCTTTGAACCAGGTTCAATTTTTAAGCCAATTACTATGGCTGCTGGACTAGAGGAAGGAAAAATTACTCCCCAAACTACTTATATTGATGAAGGAGTGGTAAAAATTGGAGGCTGGTCAATTTACAATTATGATTTGAAAGTCTGGGGCGAAAAAACAATGACCGAAGTTCTGGAAAAATCAATCAATACCGGAGCAGTATTTGTGGAGAGTAAGCTTCCTCACAGCGTCTTTTTGGACTACCTCACCAAATTCGGGATTTTTGAATCAACGGGAATTGACCTGCCGGAAACTTATTCTGAAAACAAAGAATTTAAAAAGGGTTATGAAGTAAATTTTGCTACCGCCTCTTTTGGTCAGGGAATCGAAATGACCCCCATTCAGACGGTGAGAGCAATCAATTGCATTGCTAACGGAGGGAAATTGGTAAAACCTTATCTTGCTGAGGGTAATGAGGAAGCAATTGAAAATCAACCCAGGGTAATTTCTCAAAAAACCGCCTCTCAATTAACGGCAATGCTGGTTAGTTCGGTGGAAAATGGTTATGCCAAACGGGCCAAAATCCCCGGTTATTACATTGCGGGAAAAACTGGCACTTCTAATATTCCTTTTTCCAGTTTAGGAATTGATAAACCGGGTTATTCGGAAAAAACTTGGCAAAGTTTTATTGGATTTGCCCCGGCTTTTAACCCAAAATTCTTAATCCTGATAAAACTTGATAATCCAAAAGCTGCTTCTTCCAGCGCCTCTACCACTTTGGTAGCTCACGATTTAATAAAATATCTTATTAACTATTATCAAATCCCCCCAGATTACGAAGAAAAGGCCCAAGGGTGAGGTTACAAAATTTAAATTTTGTGATAAATTAGAATCAAAGAAGGTAAATCTTCTTTTTCACCCTTCGCTAACGCTCGGGTAAATAATGGCCCTATCGTCTAGTGGCTTAGGACGCCAGGTTCTCATCCTGGTAACACCAGTTCAAATCTGGTTGGGGCCGCAATCAAAAGTCTCTTTTGAACAATTTACAATGAAAAATTCAAAAAATTCTAAAAGCTCGAGGCGATTATTTAATAAAATTTGAAAAATCATAAGTTATTATGAAGAATAAAACCTTACTAATTCTAGTAGCTTGCAGTTTAGTTTTCTTGCCAGTGGTTAGCGCAGGGATGCAAGTAGCTTCTATTGAAACCGTTGAGATAAACCCAATTGAAGAAAAAGTAAAGATAACAAGAGAGTGTCCCATAGGATGTGTCTGTACCGAAGATACAATAACATGTCCCATTATTGAAGCAGAAATAGAAGAGATAGTATGTCCAATAGGATGTACTTGTACAGCTGATTCTACGATGTGCCCTACCATAGAAGAAAAATCAACAGAAGCTAGTATTAAAGTAGAGATTGAAACGATAGGTGAAGCCAAAGAAATTATCGTGGAGAAAAATGCACCAAACCAGGTATCTATAAAAACTGAAAAGGCAATTGCGATTACTAGCGAGAAACTTATTATTGAAGAAAATAAACTATCCATTGAAACTACAGAAGGGAAAAGGCAAATTAAAGTATCGCCCGAGATTGCTTCAGAAAAAGCAATAGCAACAGGAATTCAAGAGGTGAAGAAAATTGAGCTTAAAAAGGAGGCAACAAAACCTTTATATTCTGTTGAAGGCACTAAAAGAGCTAGATTACTTTTTATCTTTCCTGTGACATTGAGAATAGAAACAAAAATTGATGCGGGAACAAGTGAAGTTATCTCTGTCAAAAAACCCTGGTGGAGCTTTTTGGCTTGGTGAGCTTTACTTTCCGATCTGAATTTTTAATTTAGTTATTCAGTCGTGTTTTCAGGGGTTAGCAGTTTCGCTCAAAATAAGTTCGAGCTAATTTCAGAATATCCCGCAAAAACATTAGTGAGGCTTTTAATCAGCCTCCCAGAGCACATAAATTATGTGCTCGGTCGAGCACATAACAAACTGTTATGTGCTCTGATTTTTTGTTAAAATGAATCAATGGTTCAGATACTTTGGCACAATTTGTCTGAAGAGGAAGTGGTTAAATTATTGAAAACTGATTCAGCAAAAGGATTAAGCGAGAAAGAAGCTCAATTACGCCAAAGAGAATTTGGTAAAAATTTACTTCCGGAAGAGAAACCTCTATCAAGGTTGAGAATATTTTTAGAGCAATTTCGCAGCCCTTTGATTTATATTTTAGTAATTGCTGGGATTATTACTTTGATTTTGGGTGAGTATACTGACTCCATTGTTATTTTTGGGGCAGTGATTTTGAACACCATTGTTGGTTATTTCCAAGAGAACAAAGCTTCCAAAGCTTTAAGAGAGCTGAAAAGAATAGTCAAAATTGAAGCCCGGGTGACAAGAGAAGGAAATCCTAAAATTATAGATTCCTCAGAATTAGTTTCCGGGGATATTTTTATTTTAAATCCCGGAGACAAGGTCCCGGCTGATGGAAGAATTATTGAAGTCCACAATTTGAAAATCAACGAAATGGCTTTGACCGGAGAATGGCTATCCGCTGAAAAAAATCCTGAAATTTTGCCAGCTGAAACCCCAATGGCTGACCGGGATAATATGGTTTATATGGGCACGGTTATTGAAGACGGAAAAGCCAAAGCAGTAGTGACGGCAACGGGAATTGAAACAGAAATTGGCAAAGTAGTTACACTGGTTAAAGAAGCCAAAGAGGAAAAAACACCTTATCAGAAAAAACTAGCCAATTTCTCAAAAATTATTGGGATAATTATCGGGATGATTTGTTTTGGAATTTTTATTGAAGGAATGGTAACCGGGGGAGAGTTTGTTGAGATGTTCACCACGGCGGTGGCGGTGGCGGTAGCGGCTATTCCTGAAGGGTTGCCGGTGGCGATGACCGTAATTTTAGCTCTGGGAATGCAAAGAATTTTAAGGAAAGGGGGGTTGGTTAGAAAGCTAGCAGCAGCCGAAACCTTGGGAAGCACTTCTATAATTTGTACTGATAAAACCGCCACCTTAACTGAAGGAAAAATGAAAGTAGATGAGATAATCGGCGATGAATTGTTAACTCTCAAAGCTGCTGTTTTGACCTCCGAGGCCTTCATTGAAAATCCTGATGACCCGAAGGAAAAATGGATTATTAGAGGAAGACCAACTGATAGGGCCTTATTGGAGGCTGGAATTGAATTAGGACTCAACCAAAAACGAGAATTTAAAAAAAAGAAAATTTCCGAAATTTCTTTCAATCCGATAAACAAGTTTTCGGCTGCCCTGTATAAAGAAAATGGAGGACAAATTTTCTATATTTGTGGGGCGCCAGAGAAAATTTTGGAACTTTCTATTCTAAAAGTAAAAGAAAAAGAGGAATTGAAAAAAAAATTAGACGAATTGGCCAAAAAAGGTTTAAGGGTTGTCGCCACCGCCTATAGAAAAATTGAAAATGGCAAATTAAAAATTGAAAACTTAGAAGATTTTTGTAAAAACCTTATCTTTACTGGTTTTATCACTCTAAAAGACCCTGTTAGAAAGGAAGTAAAAGAGGCAATAAAGGTTTGTCGGCAGGCGGGTATGAGACCAATCATTGTCACCGGGGACCATAAATTGACGGCAAAAGCGGTAGCTGAGGAATTAGGTTTTAAAATAAAAGGGGGGGATATTTTGGAGGGGAAAGATTTAGATACGATTACGGATGAAGATTTTGAGAAAAATTTAGACAAAATTCAAATTTACGCCCGGGTTGAGCCAAAACACAAAATAAGAATTATTGAGGCCTGGCAGAAAAAAGGAGAGGTGGTGGCAATGACTGGCGATGGAATAAATGATGCTCCAGCCCTGAAGCAAGCCGATATTGGAGTAGCCCTGGGTTCAGGAACTGATGTAGCCAAGGAAGTCTCTGATTTAATTCTTTTGCCAGATAGTTTTAATATTATTGTAGCCGCCGTTGAGGAGGGGAGAGCAATCATCGATAACATCAGAAAGGTTATAACTTATCTTCTCTCAGATAGTTTTACCGAAATAATTTTGATTGGCGTTGGTCTTCTCTTAGGTTTTCCTTTGCCGGTGGTCGCTGTTCAAATTTTATGGATTAATCTAATTGAAGATGGTCCCCTTGGACTTTGTTTAGCTTTTGAGCCGAAAGAAAAAGACCTGATGCAGCAGAAATCCCAAGGACACGATATTCCTCTTTTGACCAAGGAAATGAAGGTCTTGATTTTTATTATCGGACTGATAACCGATTTTTTTCTCCTGGGTTTATTTTTCTGGCTGATAAAATATTCCGGATATGAAACTCCTCATATTCGTTCTATAATTTTTTCCGGCTTAACCATCGATTCAATTTTTTATGTTTTTTCCTGTAAAAGTTTAAGAAGAAATATTTGGAAGATTAATCCTTTTTCTAACAAATTCTTGGTCTTTGCTTGGGTTTTCGGTATGATAGCTTTAATTGCTGCTCTTTACCTTCCAGCTCTCCAAACACTCCTAAAAACGATGCCGTTAAATCTTTTTGATTGGCAGTTGGTTTTAAGCATTGGATTTTTAAATATAATTTTAATTGAAGCCACCAAATGGTACTTTATTACTAAAAAACAAACATCATGATTATTTTCTATATTTTTATTTTTATAGCTAGCTGTACTTTGCTTTATTTCTCGGGCGAATGGGTTGTAAGAGGATTAATGAGGGTTGCCAGGTTTTTAGGTTGGCGTGAATTCGTGATAGCTTTTTTTGTTATGGCTTTTGCTGCCTCTCTGCCAAATTTGCTTGTTGGTATCACTTCGGCCTTACGCCAAATCCCTCAGCTTTCTTTTGGCGATATTGCGGGAAATAATTTAGTTGCCCTTACTCTGGGAGTTGCTTTAGCCACTTTTTTTGCCAAAGGCGGTCTTCCGGCTGAAAGTCGAACCGTCCAGACAACATCGATTTTCACGGTGATGGCTGCTGTTTTACCGTTGCTTTTAATTTTAGATGGAAATCTATCAAGAATTGACGGGATTCTGCTGATTACTTTTTTTGTTTTTTATCTTATTTGGCTTTTCTCAAAAAAAGAAAGGTTTACTAAAATTTATGATACTCATAAGATACCTGTTTTAAAAAAATTCAAACTTTTCATAAAAGACTTAGGAAAAGTAATTTTAGGTATAATCTTTTTAATAATTGCAACTCAAGGAATCGTTGCTTCGGCCCAATTTTTTGCAGTAAATTTTAATTTATCGTTAATTTTAATTGGAGTTTTAATTACCGGTTTAGGGAGCGCCTTGCCCGAAATTTATTTTGCTATTGCCTCAGCTAGGAAAGGCGAAGCCTGGATGATTTTAGGAGATTTAATGGGGGCGATCGTTATCCCGGCCACCTTGGTTTTGGGAATTGTAGCTTTAATCTGTCCGATTTCAAATATAGATTTTTCACCATTCGCCATTGCCAGGATTTTTTTAATAGTTTCAGCCATATTTTTCTTCTTTTTTGTCCGAACTGGCCGCGTCATCACCAAAAAAGAAGCTTTCTTTTTGCTGGGAATTTATATTGCTTTCGTTTTGGTTGAAATTTTATTTGGTTGAAATTTCAACCAGATGATGTTAAAATAATTTTATGGATTATCTTTTTTTCGGCATCATAACGGTTTTGTTAGTTGTTATAATTATTTACTTGTTTACCAGAAAAAGCGGGGGAGATGTTAAAATTCTCCAAGAGGAATTAAAAGAAATTCGCGATGAAATAAGAGAATCACGTGAAAAAAATATAGAATCTTTACAAACCCAATTAAAGGAAAGCGGTAAGATTGTGAAGGACGTTACCTCCCAGTTAGAAAAAATTCATTCTGACCACAAACATGTAATAGACGTTAAAGAACAATTAAACAAATTGACGGACGTTTTGGCAAACCCAAAACAGCGAGGAATCCTGGGTGAATATTTTTTAGAGACTTTACTTAAAAACATATTTCAACCTCATCAGTATCAATGTCCATATCAATTCAAGGATGGTGAACTCGTTGATGCTGCTATTTTTATAAAGGATAAAATTATCCCTATTGACGCTAAGTTTTCCTTAGAAAACTACAATAAGATTTTAGAAGAAAAAAATCTGGCTCAAAAAGAAAAATTAGAAAAAATATTTAAGCAAGATTTAAAGAATCGTATTGAAGAAACCGCAAAGTATATTCGACCAGATGAAAAAACAATGGATTTCGCTTTCATGTTCATTCCTTCCGAGGGAATTTATTATGATTTGTTAATTAATCAAATTGGAGGTATAAAGAGTAACACTTATGATTTAATTGAATATGCTTTTAAAGAAAAACATGTTATAATTGTTTCTCCAACTTCTTTTTATGCTTATTTACAAACAGTGCTCCAAGGACTGAGAGCCCTACAAATTGAAGAATCAGCAAAACAAATCATAAAAAAAGTAGAAGACCTGCAAAAACATCTATTAAATTATGATAGTTTCTTGCAAAAATTAGGAAGTAATTTAGATACAACAGTAAATACTTATAATCAAACCTATAAAGAATTCGCCAAAATAGATAAAGATGTAGCTGAATTAGTCGAAACCGAAGGAAAAAAAACGATTAAACCATTACAATTAGATAAATCAACACATCAAGGTTAGTCATTGTAATTCGGGTAATTTATGTTAGCAGTAATTAAGACTGGAGGTAAACAATACATCGTAACTCCAGGAGAAAAAATAAAGATTGAGAAAGTTGAGAAAAAAGAGGGGAGCGAAATAAACTTCCCCGAAGTTTTGCTTTTGGAAAAAAATAAGAAAATTGAAATTGGAACTCCTTTAATCAAAGGGGTAAAAGTAATTGGAAAAATTGTTCGTCATGGTAAAGCTAAAAAAGTAATAATCTTCAAATACAAAGCAAAAAAGAGGGAAAAAACAAAAAAGGGCCACCGTCAGCCCTTTAGCGAAGTAGAAATAACAAAGATAGTTAGTGCTTAGCTATTTACGTCCTTCCAGAGCGCTTCCCAAAGTCTCTTCATCGGCGTATTCCAGTTCAGCGCCTACTGGTAAGCCCCGGCCAAGCCGGGTAATTTTTTTTCCGAAGGGTTTTAACAATCTCTCTAGATATAGAGCCGTCGCTTCGCCTTCGGTAGTAGGATTGGTGGCAATGATAACTTCTTTAATTTCTGGATAGCTTTTTATTCTTTCTTTTAGCTCTTTAGTTCTTAATTTCTCAACATCTGCTTTTTTAAAGGTAGAAACTGTTCCTCCTAAAATAAAATAGAGGCCCTTATATTTTTTTGTCTTCTCAATGGTAAATAAATCAGTTTCTTTTTCAACAACACAAAGCAAGGCTCTATCCCTGGAAGAATCAGCACAAATTTTGCAAAGTTCCCCTTCGCTTTCAAAAGGATTAAAACAGAAAGAACAAATTTTTACTGTTTTTTTAAGGTTGGAAATAGAATTAATAAGTTCTTCTATCTCTTCTTTTGGGATTTTCATTAAATAAAAAACAAATCGGGCAGCTGTCCTTGGCCCGACAGTCGGGAATTTCGAGAACAAATCAATGAGTTTTTGAACAGATGGCGGAAACATTTATTCTTCAGCGTATCCCTTTTCTAAATTTCTAAAACTTACTATTCTTTCGTCAAAATATAATTCAATGCTTCCGACCGGACCATTTCGGTGTTTGGCAATAATTATGTCAGCAATATTTTTTCTTGGAGTTTCCGGTCGATATTTATCTTCGCGGTATATAAAAAGCACCACATCGGCATCTTGCTCCAGACTTCCGCTTTCTCTTAAATCAGCCAGTCTCGGTCTTTGGGGAGATCTTTGCTCTACTGCTCTTGATAATTGAGAAAGGGCTAAGACCGGGATATTAAGTTCTCTGGCTAAACCTTTTAGAGACCTCGAAATCTCAGTTATCTGCCTGACTATCTGGTCAGTAGGATTTCTTGGTTCCATCAATTGCAAATAATCAACAATAATCAGACCTAATCCTTTATCTGCCTGAAGACGCCTGGCCATCGCTCTCATCTGTAAAATGTTTGAGGAAGCGGCATCATCAATATAAATTGGGGCCTCGGATAAAATCCCCATGGCGCTTTGGATTCGAGAAAAATCATTATCCTCTTCGGCACTAGAAAGTCTTCCGGTTCTTAATCTCCATAAGTCAACATTAGCTAAGCTGGCAATTAATCTATCTACCAGCTGGTCTTTTGACATCTCTAAAGAAAATATTCCTACTGGCGCTTTCTGGGAAATGGCGACGTTGGCAGCAATATTTGTGGCTAAAGCTGATTTTCCTAAACCGGGCCTGGAAGCTAAAATTATTAAATCAGATTTTTGAAAACCAGCTAAGATGTTATCTAAGGCAGCAAAACCAGTAGGTAGACCCCGGAGGCCTTCCTGATGCTTGGATAATTTATCAAGCCTTTCAAAGGCATCTTCCAGAGTTGCTTTAACTGGTATAAAATTTTGGCTTAATGACTTTTGGGCAATACTAAAAATTCTTTTCTCAGCCTGGTCTAAAAGTAAATCTGTGTCTTCAGTCTCGTTATAACCCAAAACTCCAATTTCCTGACTGGCATCAATCAAATCTCTTAAAATCCTTTTCCTTTGGACAATCTTGGCATAATTTAAAACATGACTAGCCGTGGGAACGGAATTTATCAGCTCAGTCAAATAGCTATTCCCTCCAATTTCTTCAAGCTGCCCTTTTCCCTTAAGGCGATTAGAAAGAGTCAAAAGGTCCATTGGCTCTCCTTTTTCAAACAACTCTAAACTGGCTTTGTAAATTTCCTGATGAATTCCACGATAAAAATCCCGAGGCTCCAAAAAATCAGCTACTTTAACCAGGGCATTTTTATCTAACATCAGGCAGCCAAGCAAAGATTGTTCAGCTTCAATGCTCTGAGGAGGTAATTTTTCTGGGAGTTCATCTGGCATATAAATCGGAGATTAATAAAACATACTATTTTAACTTAACACAGAACAAAAAGATTGGCAAATGCCCAATTTTTTGATAAAATCATATAAATTATTCTTATATTCGTAGAGTTATGAGAGTTGGTTTAATTTCTTTTCATTCTTTTAACAATCCGGGAGGAGTAAAAAGGCATATTTTAGGCTTGCAAAAAGAATTTAAAAAAAGGGGGATTTATTCAAAAATTATCGCCCCCAGGAGAAAGGAGTCAGAAAATTATGGTAAAGATGTTATTCTTTTGGGAACTTCCTTCCCTCTAAATTTTAGTGGAAGCCAATCAGATTTTTGTATAAATTTTAATCCCTTGGCCATTGAAAGAGTCTTAGAGAAAGAAAAATTTGACGTTTTACATTTCCATAACTTCGGATTTCCTTCGGTCTGGCAAATTTTAGAAAGGTCTGATGCTCTTAATGTTTTAACTTTTCATGCCAACATTGAAGGGAGTGAATTTTTGAAAAATTTTCCAATTTTTCTTTATCTTTTGAATAAAATGGTCCAATGGAAAATTGACGGAGTGATTGGAGTAGCTCCTTTAAATCTTAGAGTTTTTAAAAGTTATAAAGGCCCAAAAACAGTTATTCCTAACGCCATAGACCTTAGGGAATTTAATCCCCGAGTTTCAAAAATTAAAAAATTTCTTGACGGTAAGATTAATATTTTATTTCTCGGCCGAATTGAAGAAAGAAAGGGCCTGATTTATTTACTCAGAGCTTTTAAAATTTTAGAAAAAAAATTTACTAACTTGAGGTTAATTGTGGTTGGTGAAGGACCTCTTGAAATAGATTTGCAAAATTGGGTTAAAAAAAATAAATTAAAAAATGTTGTTTTTGAAGGAGAAGTTAAAGAAAAGCATACTCCTCCTTATTACAAGACTTGTGATATCTTTGTAAGCCCCGCCATTTATGGAGAAAGTTTTGGAATTGTTTTGGTTGAGGCGATGGCTTCAGGAAAGCCGGTGGTGGCTTTTGCCAATGAAGGCTACAGAGAAGTTTTAAAAAAGGACAAAGGAAAAAGATTTTTAGTTAAACCCAAAGATTACAAAACCTTAGCTCAAAAATTAGAAATTTTAATTAAAAGCAAAAAATTAAGAAAAGAAATGGGGGAGTGGGGATTGGAAGAGGCTCAAAATTACTCCTGGTCCAAAATTGCTGACCAAGTTTTAGATTTCTATGAACTATGTAGAAGAAACAAGCAAAAGAGGAAGAAAAAACTTATTTCCCTCAACGAAATCCTGAAGAAAACATATACTCTGGAGAAAACATATACTAAAGACTTCTTTAATTGGCTAAAAAAGCTAAGATAGGGTTTCCCCAGTTTCTCTTTCTTTAGATTTTAAAATTGTTTGCTGAAGCTTTAGCTGAAGCGAAAGAAGAAGCGTGCTTCTTCGCACTTTGAATTTTTTCTTGAAATTTTTCAGGAGAAGGAATAAAATGAAAAATAATTTTCCCCAAAGTTCCGGCTGATTCAATCTCCAAATCTCCGAAGCCAAAAATTCGACCTATTATTCCAAATTGACATTTTACATCTTGAATTTTATTTAAGGGAATATTGACAATTCTTTTCCCAATCACTCCTCTTTTTTCTACCAACTTTAAATTGGTTAAATAATATTCAGTACAAATCCATTCCAGGAAAGTTACAATCATCAAAAAAACCAGGGTTCCGGCCAGAGGAATTATAACTCGGGTAGAAATGCCAAGAATTAAAAGAAAGGGAAAAAGGTACCTGAATACAACCAACCCGAAAAGCACAATAAATGCCTCAGGAAAGACCGACAATAACCGATGAGGATTGGTTTTAAAAATGATTTTCTCTTCATTCATAACCTTTTTAATTTTGGCCCCTTTTTGGTGTCTTCAACCCAATAGCCAATTTTTTTAATTTTTTCTCTGATTTTATCAGCCAATTTCCATTGGCCATTTTTTCGATATTTTTCTCTTTCTATTGATAATTTAATAACTTTTTCTGGAATCCCTGTTTCCTCTTTTTTTATTTCTAAAAGTTTTAAACCAAAAACAGAGTCAAATTTATTTATTAGATTTAAAATTTGTTTTGCCGTTTTACTGTCTACTTCTTCGATTTTGTTTGCTTCTTTTATTAAATTAAAAACGGCGGATAATGCTTCGGGCGTATTTAAATCATCGTCCATTGCTTCTTCAAAATCTTTTTTAGCTTTTGAGATTAAACTTTTAATTAATTTTAAACTTTGGGATGGGGTTTTGCCTTTTGGTCTCCGACCCATTTTTTCCATAAACGTTTTAATCCTTTCTATCGCTTTTTCTGTACCTTTGAGTGTCTTAAAACTGAGATTTGTTTTTTGTCTATAATGACTGCTTAGTAAAAAATAGCGAATAGCTCGCCAAGTATAATCTCTTTTTAATAAATCTCTTAAGGTATAAAAATTACCCAAAGACTTACTCATTTTCTTTCCCTCCACTAAAAGATGCTCATTATGAAGCCAGAAGTTAACGAATTTTTTTTCTGTATATGCTTCTGATTGAGCAATTTCGTTTTCATGGTGGGGGAAAATAAGGTCAAC
>Ga0307438_1001132_pt1 | contig 17740 bp, 16 predicted proteins | sample SalMarWE160110MG_FD_202144 | JGI IMG/M metagenome (GOLD analysis project Ga0307438, IMG submission 202144) | Salt marsh sediment microbial communities from the Plum Island Ecosystem LTER, Massachusetts, United States - WE1603-110 | ecosystem: Environmental > Aquatic > Marine > Intertidal zone >... | reverse complement strand
ACAGTATCAGTAATGTGTAGGGCCGCTTCAAAGATGATGCCAAATCGTCTTTTATTTGGCGAGAGCTTTGACCGGCCCGGCAGCAGCAGCGAAACCTTTTAGTTTTAGAACAAGCAATCTCCCTCCCTCGAAGAGGGTGGGCAGGGAGATTGCGGTCGTGCGAATAAGATGGATGCTTATGAGCAGAAGGCGGTTTCGTTGAGGCGTCAGCTTTTTATCTACCCTCTTTGGTTCCGGCTACGCCGGGTTAGGCCTTACGGATATGATCTGTATAATCTTAGCTTTTTCAAGGGCTTGCGCTGCAAGAGGTTGCTTTTTATGGTAAACTCACGCTATAGTACTTTTTAAGTGTTTTTTCTTTGTCAGAGCCCAGATAGATTATTTTTCCACCCCGTGTGTCACATAATACTGTTTTGTGTGCTTGTGAAACGATATCGGATTTGATGCTGGTTTACTTCTTGACATAATATTTACCTCCAAAACAAAGTTAAAAGTGTAGTCATAAGTGTAGCACAGCATTTGCTGAGGTAGATGACACAGGAATGATTTTTCACAAACCTTTTAATTCCAAAGATTTGGGGAAATCGGGGTGATAGGATTCGAACCTACGGCCTCCTGCTCCCAAAGCAGGCGCTCTAGCCAAGCTGAGCTACACCCCGGCAATCTTAACTGTTGTTCTTCTCAGAACTTACGAAGCCCCTTCTTTTTTGTTCTTGTGCCTTCATACAATTTGTGCCAGTTTTTGTGCCAGTTTCAACCTCGTTTGTGAGGGCAACTTTCCTGTAGAGCTCCGCTGGAACTTGAAGATAATGACGGGCAGACACCTGAATGTCATGACCAATCCATACTGATACTGCATACTGGGGATATCTCTGTGCCCAATCAGTCTCACAGTTTCTTCGCAGAACTTTGAAAGCATCTTTCCACTTCTCCAGACCAGCCCGCTCGCGATAAACCTGGAAATTTCGCCACAATCCATGTTGAGAAATATGGCAAATTCGCTCCTGACCCTCTTCGGCTTTGTCAAACGCATCAAGAAGCAATTGATATAATTTGGGTCCGATTGGTACCACTCTGCGTCGACCGGTTTTTTCTGCAATGACGGTAAAATGATGTTTCTCCCAATTGATATCTGACCAGAACAATCGCAGAGCCTCGCCCCGACGCAAGCCAGCAAGCCGACACAGAGCAATTAACATTTTCCAGCCTACATTAGGACAAGCATCCAGCAATTTGTCAAGTTCTTCTAAGCTGACATATTTCCAATCCTTGTCTGGTTCGGCAGCAGTACCCTTAAGACGGTCGAAAGGATTAAGCAGAATCAGGTCGTCCCTTACAGCGTGATTGAAGATTGTCTTGGCGTTGCGAACGTGTATACACACTGACGCCTCAGCCATTGCCTCTCCTTTCGGATCAAAGCTCAGCTTGCCTGTGGCCATGGCGGCCCTCCAGTTGGATCCCATAGCCCGGGTGATACGGTTGATATAGATTTCGGCCCCGAAGAATTCCTTTAAGTATTCACCTGTTAACCGGTGTAAGCCCAACGTGGCCTTACGAAGGTCTGTCCGGCTGTCCAAATACCGTATGAGCAAATTACCTAATTTGATGGGCCGACCAGTATCAGCTATGCCAGGGTTAAGAGTTAGTTGGGCTGCCAAACGGTTGCACTTGACCTTTGCCTGTCGTTTAGAAAGTTTTTTCTTGGAACCCAAGCTTTTTGTCCGACGCTTACCTGCGCTGTCGTAGTAACGTGCCTGCCAGTAATTACCGTTGCTGCTCAGTATTACCATTTTGTCTCTGTCCATCCATAATCCTCCTTATCCTAATTCTTATCTTTCCGACCTCAACTTGTTAAGCATGAAAGAGGCAGCATAGTGAACTGCCTCATGTTTACTACATTTTGTAAAACGGTTTTCCTTTTCTGTGATGGTTTTCGCCAACTCATCTATGACCTTCGCCGTTTCCTTTCGGATTGCTAGTGAAGTCCAGTCTTCATACTTGCCCTTTTTCACTTATCTGACCCCTTCTTCTTGCGACGAAAAGAACTCATATTATACTCCATGGTCGATAGATAGTCAATAGAATATCTATAGACAGAGATTTTTGCAAGCAGTGTTTGAGGTTTATCTTGGATTTTCTTCAGTTATTTTCGCTAGGAAGTTTTCCAGTTCCACTCTCCTATAGCGGATGCATTTTCCAACCTGTGTAGCTTTTAGGAGCCCCTTTTTCCGATAATATCGTAACGTTCCAGCCGGGTCTTCAATGCCAACCTCGTCAAGCCGAAGGAATCTAACAGCTTCATCTTCTGTTAACAAGTCCGGGCAAGGCGTGAAACCACCGTTGCCATCGGGCAAGATGGCCGGCGTACTGAAAGAATATTTAGCTTTTTGCTCGCCATTCGACGACATCGGTGTTTTAGGCCTCTTATCTTTTTAGCTTCACATACAACCAACCGTTTCTGCGGCACTACTTCTGCAACTCGTCGCGTGCTGAAATCCCGAGCCGCATAACCAGATTTTGCGGGCCTCTTGATCTTGCCGGGGTCATGAATCGGATTTCCATTGTCAATTCATTCGATCTCCTCGATCACACCCGTGAAGTCACAGGTTCGAGTCCTGTCGGTGTAATGGCTATAAGTTCAACATGCATCTTGCGACACCTCTTCAGAGATTATTGAGGAGCTTATGAATTTATCCACACTTCAGGTACCCGCAGTCATCGTTGTCACAGAAACTACAGCCAGCCTCTTTTCTCAGCGGCTGTCCGCAGTCTGGGTACTTATTAACGGCAAAAATTTCTGCGGTTTCGCAATTTTCTTCCAGGGCGTCCTCGATTGCGCGAGCTACGGCATCAGGACAGGAGAGCACATCAATATCTTTGTTGGTTTTTCGTCGAGTGATTGTGGAAAGACAGCGTATACCTTTCAATTGTTCTATAAGCACTTTCGGGTCTACACCGCATCGAAGCGCTGCGGAAACAGCCCGGCACGTGGCTTCACTTTGTGAAGGACAGCCACCGGCTTTGACAAGATTAGCAAATACTTCACAAAGCCCCTTAGCATCTTTATTAACACTGACAAACAGCGTACCACAGCCCATTCGAAATTTAGTTGTTTGACCTTTTGTCTTATGAGTCCTTGGTCTTGGAGAAAGCATATTGGTATGAACCTGAGTCACTTTGTCAGATGCAGTGATAATCTGTTCCTCATCCACGCGTGAGGCATCTCTATATACAGTCGTACCTTTGCAGCCAAACTCGTAAGTAAGCCGAAAGGTTTTGTCGACATCCTGTTCAGTTGCATCTGATGGTAGATTGACGGTCTTGGATACAGCGTTGTCGATGTATTCCTGGAAGGCAGCCTGAATCCGAACGTGCCATTCGGGACTAATCTGGTGTGCCGTCAGTAACACTTCAGCAACTTTTTCAGGGATTTGAGGAATATCTTTGGGTGATACGCCTTGGCTTAGCAAATTACGGACCCTATCCGACAGCCATCCTTCTTTTGCTCCCAATTCTTCAACAAGGGGATGCAGTTGTATAAAGTCCTGACCATCCTGCATCTTGTGTTTCTTTACTATCTTAAATATCGGCTCAATTCCGCCATTACAACCGGCGATGAGGCTAATGGATCCGGTTGGAGCGATTGTTGTTACAGCGGCGTTTCGCATTGCTCGATTGTGTTTTTTGTCCCAGATACTGCCTTTCCAGTTTGGGAAACAGTCTCTCTCCTTAGCGAGTTTTTCGCTTGTCTGATGTGCACGTTTTTGAATAAAACAAGCCAGTTTCCCTGCGAATTTAACAGCTTCTTTGCTGTTATATCTGATACCCAGTAAAATGAGCGTATCGGCAAAACCCATTACACCCAGACTGATTTTACGATTGCCGAGCGTTATTTTACGGATTTCCTTGATGGGGTAATAGTTGGCCTCGATCACATCGTCCAGGAATCTGACAGCAAGCTCTATTGTTTTTGCCAGTAATGTCCAATCCAAATCTGTTTTATCTTCAAGGACAAACTTTGATACGTTAATTGAACCGAGATTGCAGGCCTCGTATGGAAGCAGGGGTTGTTCACCGCAGGGATTTGTAGCTTCGATCCGGCCAAGATTCGGAGTTGGATTGTCTTCATTGATTCGATCAATAAAGCAGATGCCCGGCTCACCGGTGGCGTGGGCGTTGGTGATGATAAGTTCCCATATGTGCATGATGGTATAGCAATCCGTTTCTGCTTTCTGGTCCGCTGGGAGCAAATCATCTATTGTGTAAGTTTTTATGTTTACAGAACAGGGAATGACATATTCTTTCTTTGTTCGTGGATTGATTACGATATGCGGCGCCTGGGGGTCGTTTTGGAGTTTCTCCATGAAGGAATCCGGCACGTTGACGGATATATTAAAATTGGTAAAGACATCAAGGTTCCGTTTGGCACAAATAAATTTTACTATATCCGGATGTTCGACACCCATCATGCCCATATTCGCCCCGCGGCGAAAAGCTCCCTGTTGGATGGCATCAGTGGTCTCAGCAAAAATGTGCCAAAAACTTACTGGCCCTGATGTTGTACCACCGCTGGAGGCAACGGTATCACCTGTTGGACGAAGCTTATCGAAACAAAACCCGGTTCCCCCACCGGCCTTTTGGATAATCGCGGTGTTCTTAACGGAGTCAAAGATTCCATCAATACTATCCTCAACCGGCAGAACAAAACAGGCACTTAACATGCCGTTTTTGCGCCCTGCATTCATCAGAGTCGGGCTGTTGGGCAGGAAAATACCATTAACCATTAGCTCATAGAACTTATTGGCAAGGGTTTTTACCTGTGAGTTGGTTGCACCATATCTGGTCTCTACTTCCGCGATAGTATTTGCAACCCGGCGGAACATTTGCTCAGGAGTTTCAGTTACCTTTCCGTCTTTATCCTTCTGCAGGTAACGCCTTTTAAACCAGTGTTGCTCAAAAGGTGAGGATGTGGTCTTTCGAGTTCTTTTACCCGGCACTGTTATCCGCATCTTCTTTGGGTGTTTGTTCTGCATTTTTTTGTCCTTTTGGTTTTGACTTCGGCTTGGTTTTATATGCCTCGCATTCCATAAAAACGCTCAGCTTCATAAAGCCAACTTTGTCGTTTGCGAATAATTCCCCACCATACATGTTATCTATCTTGTCCTTTAGGCAAACCCGTTCTTTTTCGTTTAGGACGCAAAATATGACCTGGTCCCAGCCGGCCTCCAGATCGCAAACAAGGTTATTTAGCTCTTTTTCCATATCATTAAGTGCGATTTCCAAAGCCACTTTTTTCTCATGCCATTCGACGCCTACATCAACGCTTTTATTGTTCTGCCATTTTTCAATTTTTGCCGGGAAGCCCTTTTCTCCGACTGCCCAGCGAAAGGCAGCGCATTGCCAGAATTTGTGTTCCACACCTCCATGACCGAGGGGTTCAGGATGCTTAATATTTAACTTATCAACGATTCGCTGGCCGGCGTCTGTTAAGACGACGACTGAAAGAGGACCACCTTTCTTCCCTGTCGTAATCCTGTGGGTTTGAAGCAGGCCGGGGCCTGTATTGGCAAGCTGGTCCCGTAACGAGTCTGATTTATACGAAGTAAAAGGACTGATTTCATTAAGCTTGGTGACTGGTAAAAGCGGATTTTGCACAACAAGTTCAAGGTAGTCCAGGTGGGCTTTTGTAAGCTTGTAGTGTGTAAATAGAGCGTCCAACCGGTCAAGAGACAGCTCTTCTGAGAATAGTGAAGGTTGATCAGGCTCAGGTTCCAACAGAGAATCAAGAATACGCTGAGTTTCTTCCCTTCGTTCAGCCATCTCCTGGTCTGTCGCTATGTGCAAATTAATCTCACCAACATCGGCAAGAAAAGCCTTCGGGCAGATTTTGGTTTTGCAGACAACGTATCTAAGAGGCATTTCCATCAGGTAGCCGACCTGGTCATAATTGAGTGTCAGGTTTTTGGAAAGAATTTCCAGCGAGTATCCTTCGACGGGCCTGTACGCCATCCAAAAGCAGCTCAGGTTCGAAAGTATAACATTGGGAACGGTATAGACACTTTGTGTGCCAAGCAACAGAGATATGCCCCGTTTCCTAAAAGTTCTGATAGCATCCAGCATGTATGGTTCCTGGATGTCCGCACGTACACACCGGCTAATATTACAGATGTGTGTGAACTCATCCATTATTAAAACAAGCTTGAGTGTCGGTTGATAGCAGATTGGCATGAATTCTTTAAGCCATAATATCAGGTCTCCTACAAAGGTTGCTATATCGTCGGAGGACAAGCCGTGCAGCATCCAAACAACCGACCTTTTCGTCAGGGCAGCCAGATCATGGCTTCTGGTGGTATCATAAACCGAGCCCATATACTCGATCGCGCTTTGGAGGCGATTGCGTATCGATTCCTGACACTGCGATTCACGGGAGCCGCGTTTGAAATTCTTTGCAGCAATGTGTTCGAGCAGTTGTCGTTCGTTAAAAACGCCCTGGCGGTTAAGCAGTTCATAGCAGGCGTTTTTTAGTGCATTTGCGATGTAGTCCCTGTAATACCTGCACTCTCTGTCCTGGGTGATCAGTTTGGAGATATAGCGTTTTTCATCTGTTCCCGGCGGGCCTTTGTATCTGTTACGTCGAAATACGCGGGGGACATCAATAATCAAAAAATCCTGGCAGCCTACAGCAGTCGGCGGTGATATAAATGCAGGTATTTGCCCTTCCGTGCAGAAGAACCATACAGCAACTTCTCTTTCACCGGTCGTGGGATTAAGGCCCTTGCGATGAATCTGCTGGCCGATAGCAACTAACCATGTTGTTTTTCCAGCACCGCTGCTTCCCACAACTATCCCGTGCTCGGTCAGAAGGCATTTGCTGATTATCGCCGGGTATTCGGAACCGCGACCGGTAACAACCTTGAATAGCTCGTAATCGCCCTGGCCGATCAGCTCGATAGATGGGGCTGGAAGAAACGGATGGTCTTCCTTGACATTCTGCTGGATTTTTATGGCAAGGTATTTTTCGAGCTTCTCCCTCTTTTCAGGGTTCTGCAGGAATAACGTAGAACTTATCGCCTGTTTAACCCAGGGGATGTTTTCTACACCTCCTTTGGCCGCGCGCTCCCTGAGGTACTTCGTGTCCTTGTAATCACCGTACATTATCTGCCTTTTTCTTCAAGATGGGAACAACACCCGAAGCGCCGTACTGATGGGCTTTACCGCCACTAAGCCACCGATGAAAGCAAAAAGCGGTTTGACAAACCGTTGAGGGCAGCCAAGGTTTTCGAAGAAATCAAGGTTGACCTTTAACGCGGTTAAAACATTTACCATCTGCCAGCCAACAAATGCCCCGACTAAAAATCCTACAAGCACAGACCAGAAGGGTTTTAAGATGCCCATGTGACTACGCAGCAAAAGCAAGATGATCGCAACAAGAAACAGTTTTACTAACATTATTAGCTCCTCTCAAAACATGATTAATAGATAGGTGGCGGCAGCCACCAATAGCCATTTAATGATTTGCTTGATAAGCTTAAGACGTAGCGTGGTTTTTACGCAGGCCAGGCAGACAAGCCTATCTTCGCCATCGATTCGTCGTTTTCGCCGGCACAAATAGCAGCATACGGAATTACATACAAAACAAATATTATCCGCGTTTTTTGCGCACTCACTGCAGAGGATTAAAGGTTCCTTGTCCAACCTGCCACAGGAGACGCAGCGTAGGCCTGCCTCATTTCCGGTGTGCAAAACGTGTCCACATCCACTGGCGGTTTTGAGCTTTATGTCGACACTTTCAATAAGGCCGTCTTCGGCGGTTGTGGATTCCGTCTTATTCACGATCGGCTCGCCCGGTTCGCCCCTAAACTGGCCATCCAGGGAAATAATTGTCCTGGTTTCTATCGCACCGGCAGTATCGGTGACGTATTCAACATCGTCGTCGTGCTCTTGCCGGCCGGCAGGCCTGGCATTGGTGATCTCGCCGTTGACTCGGACATCGTCTTCCATCTTCTTGCTCCTTGAACTAAGAATCAATATTGCCTTCCAAATCGGTGTTAATTGGGAAAACGCTAGGATCAGGTGTGCCTACAACATCAAGGGGGTCTGGCTCGTTTGACGCACTGGAGGTGGCTGCGTCTGACAGGAGGAATTCAAGTTGCCCATTTGGTCCTATCACCACTCCGGATGGAGCACCAATATTGGCCAGGGCAGCCTCTCGCTGATCGTTCGGTGCTAGTGGGAAGAAAGGATCAACACCCAGTGCTTTAGCTCGTCGCAACAAGGCCAGAATGTCCTGCTCTGACTTAGGCGGCCCTTTGGGCCAGCCGTAAAAGAGGTCTGTACACTCTGCCAAGACACTGATTCTCTCTTCTAGTTCATCAATAGTCTCGCTCTGTGGAAGTTCCTGTGGCAGGTTTTCCTGGCCAGCAAGAACATTACCGCTGCCATCAATATCAAAATGAGATGGCTGTTGTACAGAGTCAGTTTCCTCTCGCGACTTAGGTATCATATCGCCTTCAGGGTAGCTTGCCATTGGTGTCCCCGGCTGAGGTAAAGAAACTTTGTTTAACGAAGGTCGACCACCACGGCCTGGTCTTGGTTTTCTCAGTGAGGTTTTCTTCAATTGGTATCGAGGGTGTATACGCTTAACACGTCGGGGGCTTTTGACTTTGCCACTACCGCGACACAACGGACAGACAGCATTTTCCGAATCAAAACCACAAATATCCGTATCATCACGTTTACGGCTGACCTTGCCACTGCCCCCACACAACGGGCAGGTCTGTGGTTTAACATTATTGTTCTCTTTCTTATTCTTGTCAGTCATAACTATCACCCTTAATATGTGGTTACCGATATACACCTGTTGTTGATTATTCTTTGTTTATATCTGGACTCATCCTCCTTGCCAACCAGAACAGCAGTGTCCCAACCAGCACAACAACCACACCAACTGTCAAATAAAGCGCCAGTTTCTTGTATAGGGCTTCATAGGTTACAGTTACATCTATTACAGACCCCACCATGGTACCTGGAGCAGCATTCTCAGGCAGTACTACCAGGTCTCCCGTTACCGTTACATCACGCCAGATCCTGCCGCTGACAGCGGGATTAGTCGGCTGCATCGACCAGCTGACCCAATCATCTGCCCCGGCCTTCGAAAAACCCTGTCCACGAAGATGGCCCCGTAGAAAGCCCTTAAAATGAAGGTTTGCTATGGCATACTGGGCAAAGGCACCGGCAAGCTTTACACAGCCGGTTCCCGATACCGCCTGCTGGGGCTTATTGCCGCGGTAAACACAACCGGTTAGGATGCCAGCATTGTTGCTAAGAACCGTCTGTACCGGCTTGGGAACGGTGAAGCTTAACGTTACAGGTGGCGGTTCAACATAGCGGATGCCACCGGACGACAGCGGCGGCTTCAACTTCAGAGGCCATTTAACCAGACTGTTGGCAGAATCCACCCTACCGGTCAGAATGATATCCACCGTGTGTTGGCCTGCGTAAATAGTTACAGGGGTACCGTCCACTTTTACCACGTCCCCGCAGGGTTCAAGGGTCAATACCGTACCCGGTGCCACTATCCCATGAGAACGGATATCCAGTTTTACCAGAACACTGACCAGACCCTTGGTCAAGTCCGCCCACTGTGGTTTTCCTACAAACGAGATTCGCTGGTCGATTCGTGTTAATTGTATGGGAGGCAATTCTATCTGAATAGTTGATACAATACGTACGGACGACAGGGCTAACGTTTTGGGCTTACTGGCCACTCTTAATTCAATCTGCAGCTTGACAGGTCTGTTTTGTATAACCTGTTCCAACGAGATTTTTTTGGTCAGGCTTATATCTACTTCCTTGGATTGGCCTTGTAATATGAGGGGGCCGCTGGTTGTAACCTTAACACCATTTAGCCCAAAAATATTCAATTTGACTTGTTCGGGCCAGATAAACTGTGGCGTGGTCTTTGTTTCCAGCCGCAAACGCATAGGCCAGACAACGATACATTCGTCCATGTCTTCCCAGCGCGGCTTGCCCTGCCCGGAGAGTTTAGCGGAAATAGTAACATTAGGGCGCACCTGACCGGCTGGGAGAACACAGTATATCAGAATGGGATTGACAACCGGCACCAGTAAACTCTTGCCGGTAGTTATCTGGCTTGGCCAATGGAACTGAAGCGGTAAGCTGTAGTTTTTTGTCAAATTAAACTTTTTGGGGTCGAGCTCCACCAACAATGTGAATGTTTGTGTCTGGGTTCGACCGGCTACTGCCATCGTAGGTTTAGTCAGCCACCGGCAGCTCGGCAAGGGGCAGCTTATTTTTATGGTGCTTTTGCCAGGCAGGGTAAACTCACTGCGGTTGGCTACAGTTACATCGAATTGGACCTTTGCCAAACCAGAAGCAGCATCATGCCATTCAACAGACCTCAGCCTTACCGAGGGAACCAGGGTTACCGTTCGCAATTCGAGCTGGCCGGCATCGACAACAATAACATACGGATTTTTCTTCAAACGGGCAACCAGCTTACTGATGACCCCGCCCCAGCGTTTTACCACCACGGTCTGGGAGAGACCTTTGCTGGCACGAAAGCCAAAAAGCCTGTCCAGGTTGTCTTCCTGCTGCTCCAAAAGCTTTTTACTTCCAGTGTTATGCTCGCCATCTGAATAAAGGTAGATCACAAGATTTTTGGCCAGTCCTAACTGGTTTATCCGTTCAATAGCCCTGCCCAGACCTGCGGCAATATTTGTCCTGCCATCGGGCTTGATCTGGTCAAGGGCATCTGCCATCGCTTTCGTGCTGAAGTAGATACGTTCAAAATCCTCCTGAATCTTATGGCAGAACGGAACCAATATTACAGGGGTCTTACCGCTGACCGGCAGTTGAGTCAATGACTCCTTTATTTCTTTGCGTGCCGTGCCCAGCCGGGTTAAGGGTTTCGTATCTTTACTGTCCATTGAACCTGATACATCCAGCACCACAACACGTAGCAGATCCAGGTCTTTGTCATTAGGCAGCATGGAAATGGTTTGCTTGGCCTGTGCCGGCGAGGCCATAATCGCCGCTGCATAAAAACAATATGCTAAAATCACTGTTAATCGCTTATCCATAATCCGCTCCTTTCGTTAAGCTGAAAAAAACAAAGTTTCAAATTTACCTGTGTTATTTATCAATACACTCTGCATCTCCTGGAAATTCTTCCGGGCCGAAATGATTTTCAGGAACATCATCGCCGTCATACCGGCCCGTTTCCTTATTGAAGTCAAGATTGTTGACTGCATAACTCTTAAAAAGAGGGTAATTGGCCATCCATTCCCAGGCCACAAGGCCATTTGCCTTACAAACCTGCTCGATTGTTGAAAAAATCGCTCCGGCAGTGTTTCCAAGCCCCAGATGGAAGAAGTATTGATGGCCCATGCCGCGTTTTTCCAGTTCCGCCAATTCCGTGCGGCTTGCATAGATGTTGGCTAAGATCCGGTCCCTGGTTGTATTGTCACGCTGCTGAAGGGCGTGTGCATAGGCATCAACCACAAAAGCTGTGGGCCTGAGGACTATTTCAGGCTCCAGGCCGAGCACGATCTGACTTTTCCTGGTCGACTCCATGAAAAAATACTGCAGGAGAATGACGGCTGCCGAGCCGGTTCCACCACCGAGTGAGGCCAGAATTACCGGCATGATACGCCGAAATTGCCCTATCTCCAGGAGGGAATGGATGGTCTTTTGCAGGCCTTCTATTATTCTCTTGTCGAACAGCTCAAAGGCTGCCTGGGTAATAATCCTGTGGGTTCTGGCACCCTGCCCAAGCGTCTCAGAATTCAGAAGCTCGGGATATCGCTCAGCAATGACTCTGCAGGCAGGACCGTAACGTTCAGGATTCTTTTTCAGGGCACTGACATCTTCCTGCATCGGTGCGATGTCGATCGCGAAATCAAAGGTATCAAAATCCCTGCGGTCAGTGTCAATCGCTGCGGTGTAAAAAGGAAAAGGGTTGGCTGCGGCCTGATGCTGCTCTATAGCGCTCTGCAGGGCTAACTTTCCCGAACCGCCTGCTCCGATACCCAAAAAACCCAAATCGGACTCTTGCTTTGAAAGCCTGTTATTTACTGCCAAATTTTTTGTTGCCATTTTCAGTTCTCCTTAAAATTAAAGTTTTAATAATGCAGGTGAATGTTTGCCGGCATCAGTATCGGGTAAGATCCCGATCAAATGCGGTAAATGATTCAAAGCGGTATCTTTATATGCTTTATGCAGTACCGTATTACCACCTTCGATACCTATGGGCCAGCCGGCATAAATTCTTAGAACAGAGATACTGCGGGCCTGGCTGTTGTTGAGGATATTGTGGAAACCTGCTTTCCTGAAAAAGGATTCAAGCAACTCCTTAATCTGTATTTCCTTGGGATTGGTGGCCTTTGGCATCCGCACCATGTAAAATTCAAAAGGAGTTATCCCAAACCTTGGGTTATCACGTCCGTTGAACCAGCTCGTAATGTGTGAGCGCTGCGACAATTCCGTAACCAAACGCTCTAGTCCGTATGCCTGACAAGATTCATAGAAGCTGCAGGCGTCGGAGATGTTTTCCAGAATAAGGTCCGTGAAAGCATCCACAATATCGTTTACCGGCAGGCCCAGTACAAGGGCACGAAAGGACATCCGTTGGGCATTTCGCCGGCCCATCCCCCGCTTCTCCGCTAATTGACGCAGGCGTTGTTCAAGTTCGCCACGCAGGTCTTCTATGAGTTCGGCCTGTCCACTAACCTTTCGATTGGCCCTGAGTGCCGCCATAAACTCATCTTTGCTGGCTTCGCTAAGAATTACCTGATTGCCGGATTTCAGGATCGTCAAGCGTTCTTTGGCAGTTTGATAATTCCGGCTGCATTGATCGCTACACTGCCTAACTTTTGAGGCAAAGGCGCGTGAATTCTGGCGGTACTTTTCAAAGCGGTCCCTTACCATGTCGCACTCTTTCTTCCAGAATTGCTGAAAGTAGCTGTCAGTCAGCTGATTGAGGACATCCAGGTACTCATTTTGTGCTTTTTGTAAGAGCTGATTTTTTAGCCTTCGAAAGGTTGTATCCTTCATCTCATTCTTTAAACGTGACAAACTCTTTAACTGGTCTGTCCGTTTTTCGAAACATGTAAGGGCACCACTATCTTTACTTTTGACATGGTCCATTCCGTCAAGACCATCAACTAAATCATTGATGGCCTCATCCACCTTTGATGGTGCTTTAGAGCCCGCCAGATCAAACTGCTCACAGACGCGCTGTCCTGCTTCGTGACAAACTGAGCTTACAGACCTGACCAGTTCCTCAACCAGCTGCGGTTTTTGCCCGGTGTTTATTGCGTTCACCAGCTTCGATTTTTGCATCACAACCTCTGGGGTAAGGTCTGATGGCAGGCTAAAGTCCGAAATGGCACGAACGGCATTTCTGGATTGTGCCAGAAGGCTTGCTGATTCCAGGTCACCGAGCATACGACGGTCACATTGTACCATCTTGTCGGCATCCATCTCGACGACTTTTGGAAAAATGGTGTCTGATACTGCTTCAGCTGATGCCGAACTCATGGTTGTGCTTGCCACCATAGCATTACAATGATTGCATCTTTGCTGGCGGATGCCCCACATCAACAAATAGGGGCAAAAATCATTAATATTGTTTTTCTCGTTATTATTCATAATTCGCTCCTTTCTCATTTAAAGTCACATGGTTGTGCCACATTATTACCGTCTGTGATAGTGCTGCTGACAGAAGGAGAGGGCTGATACGTCCAGTCGGTGCTACCATCTGCCGGTGTTGGCGGCGATGTTGTTGGTAGCAGCGGCAAAGGAATCGACGGTGGCAGTTGTCCGGCTGCAGCAGAGCCAGTGCTGCCCGGCGAAGTCTGTGCCATCATCACCGGGTTGACATTATTAAGCATAATCACCGATGTCACAGAGGAGACGATGCCCAGCGACAGGATAAGAACCGCCACTGCAAAGATTACCGGCCGGCCGCGACCGGCCCTCTCCCTTGCTTCGGCACGTTTTCGCCAGATTTGCAGGTCATCTAAGGACCAGTTCCAGGAAGGTTTTGCCTGATGGTTTGTAAAGATTTCGGACTCGGTTTTCTGATATTCCTGGATTGCCTGAGCAGGATTTCTGAAGCTCGAAAAAGCCTCCAAAAGTTGGTCTTCGGAGTTGCGTTCAGCCTCCAAAATCTTGTTTGTTCGATTGTCGAATTCCTCTGATACCTGCTGTGCCAGATCAGCGAGGCGCTTTCGGCAGAAAGCAAAAATCCCAAGGCACAAGGCGGCACAAACAACCCAAATTAACGCGATCCACAAACTCATTTTCGTTCTCCTTTCTGAGATTCATAATCTCGGGATAAAACATAAACATTTGTAAGATTGGTGGACACTTGCGGCACTGCTGAGCCGTAAGTTCCTTCACGCTTGTTACAATTCCTCAATACTTTCATAACTAGAAACCTTTCAAAACCGGTGTTCTAAAAATTGCTCGACAACTAATCCTCATGTTCTACAATGACTACAAAGGCAGCCTGCTATACCGCAATGACGGTGGCTTGGTCATCTATATAGTGAGCCAGTCAGATCCAACCTCAGGCTTTAAAGGCGGTCTTGAGAGGATCAGCGGGCTGCCTTGCTGTGTTTTACAATGGTTGTCACTATTTCTGGTGGCCCCCTGGCCCCAAGCAGCTTGTTTGTAATATTTTTGTTACTCATTTTTCTCACCACGCTGGTCTTATTTTCTTTAGGACAACGTTAAAGCCTCTCATGCCCAGTTCCCAATAAAGAGTTTTAACTTTTTCAAGGGCTGGTTCTGGCAAACGGTTTTTCTTTGAGTCGTATCCTATCCACACCATGCAGGGATTAATGCTCTCAATCGAGGCAATCATCACATCAGCGTCAAAATCGAGTACTGGCTCTATCGTAACCATCTTTACAGGGTGCTTCACTTTCAAGAAATCTCTGTATCGCTGCGAAGGCTTGGGAGCTTTTGAGATCTCTTCATAAGAGCGATCTCGATTTGTCTCTAACGTTGTGCCGAGAATCACATTCTTAGTAAAGTCGACCCTGTTGAAAGTCTTAGGGTTTTTTGACTGGATCAGAAATGTTTTATCCTCTTGACTTCTTATCCTGCTTATTATCTGTTTCAGATAATCGGTTGGGCAGAATGCAATATCACCGCTAGAACAGGTAAAAATGAACTGCATGTATCCAGTTTTTGGCAGTTTTTGATTTAATCGCTCCGGGTGTTCATGAGGAACAAATCCATAACATTCAGGACAGTTCTTTTTGGCCCATCTTTTCAGTTGTGCTTGAAAAGAAGATGGACAGTAGACACAGTGATGTCCGCAGCCCACGAAAGGATTCCACTGTCTAATCGAGTATCTGTACATATTGTATTTAGATCTATCTGTCATTATAAATTCCGTAAACGTACGTAACTCTAAGACTACATCTTGTCTTGTACAACTATAAGCGTTTCTCAACGGGGGCCGTTCGACGCGTTGCTAGCACTGTTTGTTTTCGATAGTGGCTGTGTCGACCGCTACAACTCTGAAAGACGGTTCCGGACATAAAACCTCGCCCTTGGTTTTCATGATTTTACCTCTTTCTGATCTACCATAGTCTTCCTATCGCTCGGGTTTGTCGCCCAGTTAGCGATATTGTTTAAAGCTTTTCAATCCACGATAAACGGGCATTTCACTCCTTCCTTTCAAATATGTGACCACAGACTAAACATTTTGCAAGGAAATCAGTTCGGGCAACCCTGACCCTGACCGGACATTTACATTGCCAGAGCTTGAGCTTGGACGAATTAAGCCGGGTTGTAGTTATGCGCTGTTGCTCCACGGGAGGCAGAGCCGGAACCTCCACGCCATACTGGGCGAGCAATGCCAGAAACGGTGATTTTTCCGGTGCATAGCGTTGATGTCCCCACCTGTCCACCACCAACCCAAACGCCAAAGCTTTGTCTCTATACTGCCGGTTATGGTAGTTGAAATTGTTATTACTTGGCGGATTACCGTGCTGTTGCTGCCAGAGGTGAATTAACTCATGCAGAAGTGTACCAAGAGCCTGCCAAAAGTCACCCGATGTTGCGTGAACTCTATCTATCGCAACTTCGTCCTTCAGGCCCCAGGCATTACGTCCACTTCTGAAGTGTCCAAGGCACTGACCCCGTAGGCGGTCCAAAACTATCGCCGGCACCGGAATGTTAAGTTTAAACCCAACATTAAACCGCTCTGCCCAAGTGTGAATTTCTGCGAGAAGTGCCCGGTATTCCCAGTCCTTTGTCGAAGTCTGATGCTGCTTGAGCGCGACGTTAATCGGTTCCGTTGCCAATCCTGCAATGTTTTGTGCTTCACACATCTGAATACTCATGGCTTTGTCCATTTGGTCGTCTCCTTCTCAATAAACTTTAACTTTGGGCAGTATTTAACATCTGAGCTATCGCTTTTCCTTCCACTGTTAGAAAAACTTCCTTTACATAGCTACTGTGCTTGACCAGGTTCACCAATCCTCGCTTTTGAAGGCGTCTCAACGCCCGCGAGAGTGCCGGCTGAGCCCGGCGGTACCGGCGTTCGTACTCTCTTTTTTGCTTTCCGCGAAGACACAGGTCTGCATCGTATCCACAATATCTTCTCTCGAGGTGATAGAACCGTTCAATCACTGTTCCCTGCTCAATGCCATCGCCAGCATGGAGCAAAATGAACTTCATCAAGGGTGACAGATGCTTTTGGTTAACTTTTTGAAGTCCACAAAGAGCTTCTGATGGCCTATCTGCCAGCATAGTGATTTTCTTTTGCACCCTGCCCATGTCAAGTTGGGTTGTACTACTTTGCCCAAGTTTGGTTAATGGGGGTTCTCCAAGTCGTTTTGTTTTAAATAGTTCTGCTTTCATTCTTACTACTCACATCTTTGCTTTGCACCGTTCTTTGAAGGGCTTTTGCGATTTCTTTTACCCGCTTGGATTTCCATTCATCCTCCATTGCTTGGCGGCTTGCGATGAACCAAGCCGTTGATTTCTTAAGGACTGTAGCAATAGCCTTCTTGCCGTTCGCTTCTGCTGTTAAAGCCGTATCGACTATATCAGCCGAGATGTTCTTTGCCTCAGTTTTTCCAAAAGACAGCCTCACCGTGACTTGTGAACCTGTGGTCTGTTCAAACCACGGAAAGATCTGCAGATTGGGAGCCAAGGGCGTTATTTCTTTGTAGTAAGACAGGTTCTCAAAAAAACGCCGAGTCAAAAGGGGAAATTCCGACCAAACCAGTAAGCCGGACTCCCATTTTTGCTTGAGTAACTCCTCAACGTTCGTTATCTCTGACCAAGCCTTGGGGACAAGGAGCTTGATCTTTATATTTCCAAAGCCCAGGTCAAGGACGAACACACACTTACTGCCTGACTCATTAACCCAGTCTGCCCCACAGATTCCGACATCTGCTTCGCCACGGCCCACAGCAACAGCAATCTCGGGAGGCCTAGCCAGCCGAGCCTTTAACCACTTTTTCCGTCCAGTTAACTCATATTTACGCTTGGCTGATAGACCACTGCCATCCAACAATCCAGATGCAATCAGTAATTCAACTGCCACAGTCTGCAGGTGCCCGTCGGGCACCCATAAATTTAGGTGCTGATTCATCTTCCTGGCTACCCTTCCTGAATAATGCATCTTCTACTTGCTATGCTTACTATGTTAGGTTGGACCACTATTTCGAAAAAAATTTAACTCTCTTTGTTG
>Ga0307438_1001129_pt1 | contig 17746 bp, 18 predicted proteins | sample SalMarWE160110MG_FD_202144 | JGI IMG/M metagenome (GOLD analysis project Ga0307438, IMG submission 202144) | Salt marsh sediment microbial communities from the Plum Island Ecosystem LTER, Massachusetts, United States - WE1603-110 | ecosystem: Environmental > Aquatic > Marine > Intertidal zone >... | reverse complement strand
ATAAAAGTGTTGGCGGAATAAAAGCGTTCTTGACATTCAGGGCTAAAGCATCTATAATAGGAAATAGGAAAACGAATAAAAAAGTGGTGGTTTTAGAAAAGGCATTTGGTTAATAATGAACCAGATAAGACAAAACAAAGCGTTCACTTTGATTGAGCTGTTGGTTGTCATTGCCGTGATTGCGTTATTGATGGCGATTCTGATACCCGCATTGTCGGCTGCAAAGAAGCAGGCGCAGGCATCGGTATGTATGGCCAACCAGAGAGGATTGATAACCGCATATATCGCCTATGCCCTTGATAATGATGACCGCCTTCCCAACGCCGATACTTTCCCACCAGGCAGCAATAGCGGTGATGCTGCTTCCGCCTGGGCTAAGGCACCTATACTTGCAAACGGTGATTACGAAGGGCATGCAGGTGTCAATGTAACCGAGGAAGACCGATTCCGCGGCATTATGGCTGGTGTCCTGTTTCCCTATATCAAAGATGTGAAGCTATATCATTGTCCGGCTGATAATCGTCACATAAGGGGGACGATTGTCGATCAGGAAGCAAAAACTACCCCGGCCTATACTATGTATCGCAGCTATGGTATTCAAGGCGGGCTTAATGGAGAAGAGAGGGACTGGAGTGGTTTCGCTGTCAAGAAGCTCTCAGATATAAAGTCACCAGGGACGACTTATGTCTTTGTGGAAGAATATTACGACGGGTGGGGGTCTAACTACAATGGCGGTTCCTGGCAACTCTGTCGCCGTGAATCTAAGCATCCCAGCTGGTGGAATGTTATGGCGATTTGGCATGTAAACAGCTACACTTTGTCGTTTGCTGATGGTCATGTCTCGAAAATCAAGTGCAGAGACAAACGAACTCTTGATTACTCCAGAGACCGCTGGAATACTCCGGACCATCAGCCGGACAATCCCGACCTCGAGTTTATGGTAGATGGGTATGCAGTGCCCCTGCCGCGCAAGTCCAGCGGGAGTTAGCAATTCGATACGTGCAGATTTCTGCTGCGGAGATTCTGGAATTCATACCTTATGAGATTTGATGTGCTTTTGTATTACTTCCATTTTAGCTTTGTGCTGTTTCACTAATCCAGAATAACTTTTGAATGTTTGTAGTTTAGGCAGTGTTTTAGAATTTAAAGTTATCTTTGAAGTCGGTTTTAAAATCGAAGACCTCGTTGAAGTCATCAATTGAATCGGTTGGCTGGGCGGTCATCCAGTTGTGCTTAACAAGCAGATAAACGATTTCCCCGAAATCACGGGTTGTATTGACTCCCCAGGTATTGAGCACCAGCATTGCCAATCTGCCCCATTTTTTTAGAGCCAGCTTTCTCAGGCCTTCGCATAATGCCTGTCCGCTGATGTGCCTCGGCTCGGCGGTGATTTTTCGCGCGGTGTAATTCAGGCCTTCCTGGACGAACTTAACGGCCTGATAGTTGTATCGGCCATCTTCCCTGGCGAGTTGTTCGACGTTTTTCTTCATCTTCTCTCACTTATTACTTTTTGAATAAGTAATGGAACACACGAAATGTCACTCCTGCGGAAGCAGGAGTCCAGAAAACTATCGTAAAAGGGCTGGATTCCCGCCTTCGCGGGAATGACAGACAACGAGATATGTATCCAGGTTTGCTCCATCGGTCATTGAAAGCTCAATAAATTCGCTGAGAATACAAAAATTCATTTTGCGTAACAAGGCGTTTTACATTCTCTGCGGTTAATTTTATCAAAGCACCTTCTGGCCGGGTTTTGCTCCGGAATCGACCGAGAGCATATGAATATCTGTTCCGCCGGCGCCTGATGCAAGAATCATACCCTCGGACAGGCCAAACTTCATTTGTCTTGGTTTAAGGTTGGCTATATAAACCACGAGCTTGCCGGTTAGCTCCTCGGGTTTGTATGCCTTTGCAATCGCGGCAAAACAAGTTTTTTGCGGGCCGCCTACGTCTAAAACCAGACGCAGTAGCTTGTCCGCACCGGCGACGGGTTCCGCCTTTATTACCTTAGCGATTCGAAGGTCAATCTTTGCAAAGTCATCAATTGTGCACTCGGGCTCGAATGGTTCGGCGGCTGGTGCCTGTCCGGCATTCGACGGCTGAGCGCCCTGGGTTTCTCTACTTTCATCTGTCATCATATTCACCTGTTCTTCATCAATTCTTTCAAATAAACGCTGGAAATTGTTTATCCTGTGGTTCTGCAGCACATTTTCGGTATCTGCAAAACTGAGTTTGTCGATGTTAAGAAACGCTTCTACCTTTTTTGCAAACTCCGGCAGGATGGGTTTCAGGTAGATGGTCAATATACGCACGGCATTTATTACTGCTGTTAAAGTGGCTCTTGTTTGCTCAAGGTCTGTTTTTATGGTGGTCCAGGGTTGTTTCTGTTCGACATACCGGTTTGTCTCGTCGGCCAGCGTGGAAATTGTTCGCACGACAGCTGCAAATTTAAGATTTTCATAGTCCCGGATGATTTGCTCTTTAGCTGCGGCGAGCTTATTTATCAGCTCGCTACCTTCATCGTCCAATTGGCCGAGCAGGCCATCAAGTTTCCTTGTAAGCATCGGGCCGGAGCGAGATGCAAGGTTTGCATATTTGCCGACAAGGTCGGAATTAATTTTTTTTATGAAATCTTCGATGCTCAAGTCTATGTCATCAATGCCGTCGGTCAATTTGCCTGCGTAGTAATATCGGAGAAATTCGGGGTCGAGGTATTTTATGTAGGTGTCTGCCTTGATGAAGGTGCCGCGAGATTTGCTCATTTTTTCGCCGTTTACGGTTAGAAAGCCGTGAACAAAAAGCTTGTTGGCCGGTCTAAATCCGGCTCCGATGAGCATTGCAGGCCAGAAGAGCGCATGAAAATACATAATGTCTTTGCCGATGAAGTGATAAAGCTCGTACTCATTGCTTTTATCCGCCTCGGGATTAAGACCCGGCCAAAGCTTATCGAAATCGATGTTGTTTTTATCGCAGTAGTTTTTTGCTGATGCCATATATCCGATAGGAGCATCCAGCCAGACATAGAAGAATTTATTTTCTTCTCCGGGTATTTTGAAGCCGAAGTAAGGCCCGTCGCGGGAGATGTCCCAGTCCTTAAGGCCTGCCTGGAACCATTCATCGAGTTTATTTGCCACCGATTTCTGGATGTGTCCTGAATAGATGAGGTTCTTCAACTGTTTTTCATAGTCAGACAGTTTGAAGAAGTAGTGTTCCGATGTTTTTAGAACGGGTTTGGCTTTGCAGGTTGCGCAATATGGATTAATAAGGTCAGTGGGCTGATAAGTTGCGCCGCAGACTTCACAGGAGTCGCCATACTGGTTCTCGGCTTTGCACTTGGGGCAGGTGCCGCGGATAAACCTGTCGGGCAGTGACATTTCGCAGGATTCACAGTAGGCCTGCTTGACGTTCCGCCTGACAATGGAGCTGGCTTCGTTTAAACGGCTGAAAATCATCTCACTGAAATTTTTGTTTTCCGGCGAGTGCGTTGTGTAATAATTGTCGAATTCGATATGAAAGCTATCGAAATCGGCTTTATGCTCTTTATATATCCGCTCGATTAACTCTTCCGGGCTTATACCAGCCGAACGAGCGCTTATCATAATTGGAGTGCCGTGAGTGTCATCGGCGCAAAAGTACAGACACTGATTGCCGCACATTTTCTGAAATCGCACCCAGATATCGGTCTGCAGATACTCGACAAGGTGTCCAATGTGTATTGGGCCGTTTGCATAAGGCAAAGCCGAGGTTACAACAATTTTCCGAGGCATTTTTTCACCTGATGATTACCGTTCTTTATCTTCTTCGTCAGTCTGCCGGCTGTCCTGTGAAGTTTCATCCTGGTCATCTGATGTCTCATCGAAGGATTCCCTGGCTGCATTTGCAGGGGGAGATATTATCCCAAGCTCATCTACCGGAGTAGCGATTTTTTCACCATTTTCATATTCGACCACAACGAGCTGAGTCAATATTTGAGTGTCAATTACTTTGCCCTGGCCGTGTTTGCTCTTTACTAACGTATTCTTTCTTGGCAACCGCTTTTTAAGTTCGGTATAAGTTTTGTCTTCGTAGCGGAGGCAGCACTTCAATCTGCCGCAATAACCGGATATTTTCGAGGGGTCGAGGGTCGCTTTTTGCATTTTGGCCATTCTCATATTTACCGGCTTTAAGAGTTTGAGAAATCTTTTGCAACAGCATTCCTGGCCACAGCTTTCTATGTCGCCGAGCAGCTTTGCTTCGTCACGCGAGCCGATTTGGCGCATTTCGATTCTTGTCTGATATTCCTGAGCGAGTTTTTTTACGAGCTCTCGAAAATCTACCCGGCCGTCAGCCATAAAGTAAAAGATGATTCGTTCGCCGCCGAGTATGTGCTCTGCGCCAACTATTTTCATCGGCAGTTCCAGTTCCCTGATGAAACGCTTGCAGCATTGTATTTCTTCTTTTGTGATTTTCTGCAGGTGTCTCTCCTCACTAACATCATCGTCGGTTGCGAAACGAACAAATTTGCCTGCCTGTTCACAGGTGAAGTCAATTTCGCTATTATCGAAATATTCTTTTATCTTATCCTCGTTTAATCTAAACTGTCCGCCTCTGTAGCCGGCGAGTTGGCCTACGAGATGACCTAATTCAAGGCCTTTTTCGGTTTTTACCACTACGCGAGTGATAACCTTTGGTATTTTTGTTTCGTTGTGCTCAAAGAATCCGAGTGCGCTCATCCTCCCGTAGCGGACCAGCATGTGTTTCTTAATTTTGGTCTGCTTGACCTTCTTTGCTGAAGATTCTGCCATTTGAGCTACCCAACCGAACAAACTGCGCTAAACTTTTATACTGTTAATCCATCATTATATCAGAACCGGCGAGGTTTAACAATAACTGTTCGAAAATAAGCTTCTCGTTTACAGACGAATCAATCCAGCGCAGTGTTCTGTAGCAATCGGCTATCTTTTTCGAGGCCTCTTCGGAATCGAATCGTTTAGTCAGCTTTTTTACTTCTGCTTCCTGGTCGAAGTTTATCAATTCTTCGTCCGCGCCGACATTTAATTTCATTGCATCGTGCAGGGCGGATATGATTATCTGTATAAGGGTCTTTGCAGCTCTTCGGTTGATGTCTGTTTTGCTGGTGTTGCTATCAAGGTTGCTCCAGACGCCGGCGATTCTTTTGCTTTCGTCCAGAAACTGCTCGGCCAGGTCAACCGAGTCGGAAAGTTCGTAATCGGCCAGAGAGCTTATTAGTTTTTTCTTTGTCTGATAGAGCTTTGCATCCGCAAGCTCAAGTTCCGCCCATTGACAGCCCTGACCTAAGCTGCCCTGAGACAAGCGTGCAAAGTATCGGGCCCGGTTTTGTTCGATGCCGGACGCTTTTAGCTTCTCAATTATTCTTTCTTCGTCAACAGGGTCAAAACGGACTATCTGGCACCTTGATTTGGTGGTTGGCAAAAGCCGTTCCATCCGGGTGCACAGCAGGATAATGCAGCAAAATTGGGGCGGCTCTTCCAGCACTTTTAACAGGCAGTTCTGTGATGAGGCGTTTAGCTTTTCCGCTTCATTAACGATGAAGATTTTCCTTTGCGACAGGGTCGGCTTCGTTGGAACTTTCTCAATCAGGAACTCCCGGATAACATCGATTGGTAAATCGACCGGCGTGGTTTTGCCTTTGCCGTCCTTGGTGAATTGTATCAATTCTTTATAAATGTTGTTGAAGTCCGGGTGCGAGCCGGCTTCAAAGAGCCGGCAGGACCGACAGGAGCCGCAACTGTCGGCGAATCCGTCTTGTGCAATTGCGCTTGTGCAAAGCAGAAGCTTTGCCCATTCTCGGGCGGTTTTAAATTTTCCGACACCTTCGAGACCGGCGAAAATATAGGCGTGGGGGACCTTGTTTGCCGTAAAAGCGCTTTGCAGAATCGAAATCGCTCTGTCCTGACAGAATATATCTTTGAGTGACATAGTATAAATCGGCCACAAAATCTGCGGCTAAAAAACTCTTTTGACCTCCTCTGTTATCTTTTTGTGGATGGATTCAATATCACGGGTGCCGTTGATAACGATAAAGTTTTCCTGCTGACGGGCCAGCGCCAAAAATCCCTCGCGGACTTTTTGATGATACTCGGCTGGTTTTGCCTCCATCCTGTCGGGTTTGCCCTTCAGCCGTTTAGAGCCGGTTTTGATATCGACATCGATAATGATAGTCAGGTCAGGCCAGGGCCTTGCCAGGGAATCCATCGCAAGCTTTATAACGTTATCCACTCCGAAGCCGCCGGCATGGCCCTGATAGGCGCAGGTGCTCGAGACCCATCTGTCGAGGACGATGCATTTTCTGTTTCGCAATACAGGCACTATTTTTTCCTGCCAGAGCTGTGCCCTTGCTGCCATATATAATAACATCTCTGTGCGCGTGCTCATTGCGATATGTTCGGGGCTTAGCAGGATTTGCCTGATTTTTTCGCCTATGGTAGTATCGCCCGGGTCGCGAAAGCTGCTGACAGGAACGCCCTGACTCTGAAGCCATCCGGTCAGGAGCTCTGCCTGCGTGGTTTTGCCGCAGCCATCAGGCCCGTCAAGAACAATAAATTTGTCCTGCAATTTGCTTTTGAGATTATCATTTTCCAATTTTTAATTTCCTATTTTAGTTCTAACAGTTTTTCGGCCTGTTCTAAGTTTTCGACGACATTTTTTAAAAACTCTTTCTGCGAAGTCATCTATTTAAGCCCCTTTGCTGCCATTATTTTACGGAAAAGCACGTCGCCCACTGTTCTTCGGAGCAATTCCATTTTTATCTGGGCCTCTGTAAAATAAGGATGCAGTTTTTTTATTCCGGCTATTGCATTTTCTCTGACATTATCGCTGAGCTCGAAGGATATAAGCGCCCGCTTCTCTGGAGACAGTTTCCGCAGGATTTCAAACTGCTTCCTTGCAGCTTCTATAGTTGTATCTGCTGGTATTAAATCCATCTTACTTTTAAAAACTTTCAATTATCTAATTCGTCCAGCCTATCAAGAACGACAAATTTGCCTCGTAATTTACTTTCAAACGCCATTCTTGCTTAGTCTCTTGCTTAATGTTCAAACAGACTTCCTGAATTCAAAGAATCTCTATGGTCATCATACACCAAATCAAGAGAGGCCACAAATCTTACTGCGGTGACGGCTATGATTAACCCAAGAACGCAAACTATAACTGTGGGAACACTTCTTAAAATGTACTGCGAACTTGTTTCAGGATTATAAGGTACTTGTAAAAATACCCAGAGAAAGGGCAGTACCATCCGGAGACAAAACAACGCGACTAATTCTTTTGAATCTAATAGTTTGCATTTTCTTAAGAACTTGAAACTCTCAAAAACCCGACAATCTAAGACAAAAATTAATGCAGGGACAAATAGTACAAGTTTTATTAGAATTAACATCGGGGCAACAAAACATAATTGGTATAGCCAAGGGGCAACTTTGGCAGTTTCAAAAAAACCTGTTTCTATGGATGTGAAATATTTTATTATTAAAAACACAAGCCAGACTAAAATAAGATAAGGAACTACGCAAATCAAGCTAAATCCAACCATACGCCAGAAGAAGTGTTTCCCTTTCTTTAACAAAGCCATAGGCGTTTGTCTTTTTTGCCCTTCCAAGTACACCGTTCGCAGAAACCCATAATTTAGTATAGTTGAGACTACCATAAGACTCAGCAAAAAGGGCATACATAGTAAGGCCGAAATTTTCGTTAAATCATGTCTTGTGAATCGAAATAGGCTGTTTGAAAGGACAGCCAATGCATAAAGCCCAACGATGAGAGTTACCTCTGGCCAGCGAGCTTTTAGAATTTGTAATGTTTTTTTTATTTCGGTCATTTTACAAGCTGAAAGTTTTCTTCGCCGACGAGCTGCCGCATCTTTCTGCAAAATTCAAGGTCTGGATTGACGGAAAGCCCTTTATCGGCTGCTGCATGGACCCTGCCCTTGTCGGTCCTTATCGCTACGTAAACCGGACTTTTGCCCCTGTGATGCTGACAAATACTCTTTATCTCGGCCACCTTCTCTTTGGTAACGTTTTCGGCATCCAGCCGAATCCTTACTTTTGCAGCTAATTTCTCCCTGACCTCTTCGAGAGTTATCAACTCCGCAGCCAGGATATTGGGCTTTTCTCTTCTGTAATCGAGCTTTCCCTTAACAAAAACAACCGTATCCTGCACTAAAGCGGCACTGAATCTGTTCAGGACATCCGGGAACATTACCACTTCGGCCTGGCCTTGCAAATCTTCAAGTATAAATACAGCCATTTTCGAGCCGGCGTTTCGACCGGTCTTTGTGAGGTTGTATCTTATCTTCGCTATCATTCCGCCGATTACGATTTGTTTATTCTGAGCTGCCTGGTCCAATTGAGAGCTGTTATGTGTGGAATAAAGACTTATCGTTTCCGCATGATGGCTCAACGGATTGCTGGTAACATAAAAGCCGAGGACCTGTTTTTCAAAGGCCATCATTTGCGGTTCGGGCCAGGGTGCGACATTGGGCAGGTGATGATAGTCCTGTGCATAATCGGCCTGTCCGGTCATTTGAGTAAAGAAGCTCATCTGGCCGTTTATTTTGTCTGCCTGTAGAGTAGAGCCGTATTCCATTGCCTTTTCGAGTCCGGCCATCATTTGTGCCCGGTTGCCGCCGAGCCGGTCAAAAGCACCGGCTTTTATCAGGGATTCAATGACCTGTTTATTGGCAGCCCGCATCTCTACATTTTCACAAAAATGGAACAAACTCTGGAACCTGCCGATTTTTTCACGGGCGGCGATAATTTGTTCCACCGCCTTTTCTCCTACACCTTTTACGGCAGCCAGGCCGAAGCGTATAACCCCTTTTTCCTTCTGACCGTCGTTCGTATGTTCGTAAATCGGTGTGAAATCAACGCCGCTTTCATTTATATCGGGCGCTCTAACCTCAATACCCATATCAGAACATTCGGCGATATACTCAACGACTTTGTCGGTATTGCCCATCTCAAAGGTCAGAAGAGCAGCCATAAATTCGACAGGCCAATGGGCTTTCATATATGCGGTCTGGTAAGCGATAAAGGCGTAGCGGGTGGAATGGCTTTTATTAAAGCCGTAGCCGGCAAAGCGTTCGATAAGCTCGAAAATCTGCTGTGCCCGCTGGCTGGGCAATCCCTTATTGATACAGCCGGCTATAAATCTTTCTTTTTCCTTGGCAATTGTCTTTGCTTTCTTTTTGCTTATTGCCTTAATCAGGGTGTAGGCCTCGCGCAGCGGTATATCGCCGAGCCGATTGCAGATGCGCATCACTTGTTCCTGATAAATCATAATGCCGTAGGTTTCGTTGAGGATTTCGGCCATAATCTGATGGGGCAGATTCCATTTTGCCCCGTGTTTTCGCTCAATATAATCAGGGATGAGTATCATCGGGCCGGGGCGATACAGGGCATTTGCCGCTATAAGGTCTTCAATGCGGTCGGGCTTCATCTTCATTAAAAGACTTTGCATTCCGGCTGACTCAAACTGGAAGACTCCTTTTGTTCTGCCAGCTGCGAAAAGCTCAAAGACCTTTGGGTCGGTAAGGTCGAGTTTTTCAAGGTCGATGTCAACACCGTGGAGCTCCCTTACCAGCCGGCAGGTGCGCTCCAATACGCTCAGGGTCTTCAGCCCCAGAAAGTCCATTTTTAAAAGGCCTACTCTTTCAACCGTAGGGCCTTCGTATTGTGTTATGATATCATCCGAACCCGGGGCTTTATACAGAGGTATGAAATTAGTCAGCGGCTCATCTGCGATAACGACGCCGGCGGCGTGGACCGAGGCGTGACGAGCAAGGCCTTCGAGCTTTCCACCAATATCAATGACCTTCTTTGTCAGCTCACTTTGCTCATAGGCACGTCTGAGCTCCGGCTCGGTTTTCAGGGCTTTGTCGAGAGTCATATCAAGCGAGAAGGGAACGAGCTTGGCTAACCTGTCGGCCTCACCGAGCGGGACACCGAGGACCCTGCATACATCACGTATAACGGCCCGGGCTTTCATTGTTCCAAAGGTTATAATCTGTGCGACGTGCCCGTATTTGCGGCGGACATAGTCGATGATTTTTGACCGGTGCACCTGGCAGATATCAATATCGATATCAGGCATTTCATTTCGTTGCGGGTCCATAAAGCGCTCAAAGAGCAGGTCATAGCGAATGGGGTCAACATCACATAATCCGAGGCAGTATCCTACGATTGTGCCTACGCCGCTGCCCCTGGCGCCGATGGGGATATTGTTCTCGTGCGCGTATTTGCAGAAGTCCCATACGATGAGGAAATAGCTGGCAAAGCCCTTCGATTCGATTACTTCCAGCTCCCTGTCGAGTCTCTCTTTTATCTGGTCGGTGATATTGCCATAGCGCTTTCGGGCTCCTTCATAACATAATCCGGCGAGAAACTCTTCGGGTGTTGTGTTATCCGACGGTTTGAAAACTGGTGCGTGGCGTGTCTTCAAGTCAAGCTCAACATTGCAGCGGTCTGCAATTATCAGAGTATTGTCACAGGCCTCGTCTGCCTCGGGGAAAAGCTCGCGCATCTGTTTTGGGCTTTTTAGGAAAACATCCGGCGGATAAATCATTCTGTCGGAGTCATCGGCCCTTTTGCCGGTGCTTATCGCACACAGGCAGTTGTGGGCTTCATAGTCCTCGGCCTCTAAAAAGTGCACATCATTTGTCACAACCAGGGGCAATCCCATTTTTTCAGCGAGGTCAATCAATCCCTGCCGAATATACGGCTTATCATCTTTGTGCTTTTGTATCTCGATAAGGAACCTGTCTGGGCCGAAAATCTCCAGATAGCTTTCTATGGCCAACCGGGCTTTTTGTTCATCGCCGTTGGAAAGAGCCATCGAAATCTCGCCTTTGACACATCCTGAAGTAGCTATCAAGCCCTCGTTCAGCTCAGCCAGAACTTCCTTATCTATTCTTGGGCGGTAGTAAAAACCGTCAAGATAGCCGGTGCTTGACAACTTGAGCAGGTTCTTGTAGCCGGTATTGTTTTGGGCTAAAAGTACCAAATGATATGCGGCATCAGTGATGGTGGTTTTTGTCTTGTCGAACCTGCTGCGTGGGGCGACATACGCCTCTATGCCGATGATTGGCTTTATATGGGCTGCTATGGCTTTGGTATAAAATTCAACAACTCCGAACATATTACCGTGGTCGGTTAAAGCCACGGCGTCCATATTAAGCTTTTTGCACCTTTTAAAAAGCTTTTCGAATGTTATGGCTCCATCGAGCAGCGAATATTGACTGTGAAGATGGAGGTGCGTAAATCCTTTTGCAGTCATAAATTAAGCCATCCTCAAATCCTTTGGTTACTGTTTGTATCATATTTGAAAAAATCTATTATGTCAATGACTGCTTTCTGTGTTTGTAATATAATTGTAAAAAAGCTTGTGGTAATTTCTGCACATTATTAAAATATACCATAATAAAAATTAGATGAGCCAGGGGTGCCGGATGCCGTCCGTTCTCCGTTCATTAGGAATTGCGAAGGATGAAAGTGAACGGCTGAAAGCTGAGATTACCCTCTGAACCTGATCAGGTTAACACCTGCGAAGGGAGGCAAAAGAGCGTAAAACCTAACAACGTAAGAGTTAAAGCAACAAAAAAGAAGATTCAACAGTTTTTAGTTTTACGCTTTTAGCTTTTAGTTTGTTAAGCACTCCTTTTGTGGGAGTGCTTTTTGTTTTAGTGTTGAGTTGTTTTTTAACCATAAGTAAGGAAAGGAAGAGAAAATGATAGAGACAAATATTTCCAGGGTTATTATCCAGGAGTATAACAGGAGATTAACAGAGCATCTTGAGAATGATGTTGTTATAGTTGGAGCCGGCCCTGCAGGATTTGCAGCCAGCTATTATCTGGCTAAAGCAGGCATTAAAGCCACCATAATTGAAAAAAGGCTCTCCGTAGGTGGCGGTATCTGGGGAGGGGCAGCCGGTTATAATGTGGTTACCTTCGAAGATAATGATATCTTAAATGAAATCGGCGTAACCGCAGTAAAACGGGAGAACCTATATATTGCTGATGCTATAGAATTTGCTGCGGCTCTGGCTTACAAGGCCAAACAGGCGGGAGTGGAGATATTTAACTTAACCCAGGCAGAGGATATCATCCTGAAAGATGAGATTGTTCAGGGTATAGTCGTGAATAATGGCGCAGTCATGTCGCTTGGTTTGCATGTTGACCCATTTTGTATCTGTGCAAAATACACGATTGATGCCACTGGACACCCGGCCGAGCTGGTCGGAATGCTGAAAAAGAGTAAGCCGAAGCTGTTTCCGCAGCAGTTTCAGGAATATTTTATGAACGTTGAAACGTCAGAGACGAGCGTTGTCGAAAAAACAGGTGAAGTTTTTCCGGGCCTTTTCGTTGCCGGGATGGCTGTCTGCGATGTATATAATCTGCCAAGGATGGGCCCGATATTCGGCGGAATGCTGAAATCCGGCAAAAAAGTGGCTGAAATAATAATTAAAAGACTCACCGCAGAAAACGCGAAGAGCACTGAGGATACTGGTTAAATGGTAATTGGTTAAATGGTTAAATAATTACCAATTACTATATTGCCTCTGCGAGCTCCGCGGACTCAGCGGTGAAAGAAAAATGAAAAAATATAAACTGCCAACGCGTGAAAAGTGCTTTGAGATAATAAAAAAATACCACGTTCCGCCGCACATCGTAGAACATAATTTAACTACGGCCAAATTAGCAGTATTTCTGGCACAAAGACTGGAAGAAAGGGGCGTGGAAGTGGATGTCGAGCTTGTGGACAGGGCCTGCCTGCTGCACGATATGGCCCGTTTTTGTGACTTTAGTGAATCAGATTTAAATAACTTGAAGCCGTTTATCACAGAGAAAGACAAAACGAAGTGGCAACAACTGAAAGCAGAATACGAAGGTCTTTGCCATGAAGAAGTTGCGTATGAAATTCTGAAAAATCAGTATCCGGAGCTTGCTTTGGCCATAAAGAAACACAGATATATGGGTATTCTCGACGAAAAAGAAAAGCCGATTACCTGGGAGGAAAAACTCGTTTACTACGCAGATAAAAGGGTTATGCACGATAGAATTGTGCCATTAAAAGAGAGATTGGAAGAGGCCCACAAAAGGAACGTCCATTTACACGGCACACAAACTCAAAGCGATATTAACACGAGTAAAGTTGACCCTTTAATATTTGAGCTGGAAGAAGAAATCTTCAGTAAGATAGACATATCCCCGGATCTCCCGGACTTTGCCTGAGCGAAGTCCCGATTCGCAACCTTTAGATTACCCTATTTAGTTTTCGAAAGAGCGTTATTTACTAATGCGTATTTGGAGTAGATTCGACCACTTCGACAAGCTCAGGGCAGACAGGCTCACTAAAAATTGGGTTTGTTTTGGGTTTGTTTTTGTCTTGGTAATTTGTAACTGGTAATTGGTAACTTGTTATTTGAGCTATTGTTAGGTTCATTTGGACACTTGGTGAAATTGGGTTTGGGATTTTTGGGCTAAAAATCGATGTTCATTTTCATATCCCTTTGAATTAGAAGAGGTTACGTTCGGCCTATTCTTAAGAAAATTGGGTTTGTTTTGCATAAAAGAGTTCATATTTCAGCCACAGATTACACGGTTTTTTTGTCAACCGCGGATTACGCGGATTACACGGATTTATAAGTAAGTCAGCCTCGGCAAAGCCGTAGGTTGCTAAACGCTTGATATTAACCATTGGCTAATCCTTAATAGACAATACCCTATGGATAAATTTGGCTTGGGCCTTAGGCCCGTAAGACTTGTCCCACCGGGGACTAACTTGTGCTGCCTGAGCACATTCGGTATTATACCAGAGGAGGGCGGTTTTTCAAGCAGAAATAAGCTTTTTTATTAATATTTTGCCAATAAAAGGCACAAGAGGTTGGCCACGAAGGTGTTAGGCCATAAAAAAAATTTAACCACGAAGTTTGTTCGTATCTCGTGAAGCGTGAAAAGTAAATGAGTGAATGCGGAGATGTGTGGAAGCGTAAAGCGGATTGGTTGATTAGTGAATTAGAGAATTGAGATACTCGATACTAGATGCTGGATTCCTTCGATTTCACTCAGGACAAGTTTTGGATTGCGTGGAATGGTTTTTTGTGATAAATTATATTTTGGAAGAAAAAGGCAGAAAAGAGAGTGAAGATATTGAAAGAATTGACCAAAAAGATTTGCGGGGTGAAAATTTAGTCTTATGCTTAGACCAGTTAAAAGCAAGCACCGCCCTGCGAATAAAGGCGAAAAAGATGGATAAGCCGATAAAAAATAATCCATAGAGGTCAAGATATGGAAAGTAATAAAGCACAAAAACCTAATGAGATTGTTAGATATGTGAGGTTGGAAAATCTTACTGTCTATGAAATTTCAGCAGATGAACTTAACAATTTAGAACATGGTTCACCTGCCCCCTTATTATTAAGTATCTCCCTATTTCTTTTGGGTATAGCGATAACGGCGATGATTACATTATTAAGTGTTGATATACAATCCACGAAGATTTTTTGCACATTTATGATTTGTATGATAGTTGGTTATATTGTAGGGGGTGTCTTGCTGATTATTTCAATTATCCAAATCAAAAAAAATAAATCTGTCGGTAGTACAATTAGAAACAGGGCAGGAAGATGTTTTGCTGATTCACAACAAGTCATTGGAGGAATAACGGAGGAAGGGAAATGAAATTTCTGCATTATCAATTTAATGCTAATTTAGGTAATCGTGTTGAAGTTGTCCTCCGCGGCAACGCGGCAAATGTAATGCTGCTTGACGATGTTAACTTTAACAACTATAAAATAGGCGGCCAATTCAGATATTATGGTGGATATTACACAAAATCACCAGTTTTTATAGCAGTTCCTAATTCCGGACATTGGAATCTTGTTGTCGACCTTTGTGGGGCGGCTGGACATGTAGACGCATCTGTACGTGTGATTTAATCTTAATGTAACGATATTCGTTAATAACCGGAAAGAAGCAACACTAAGTAAAATAGCAAACTTTAATCTCGTTTCGAACTTTTTGTGCTAATCATTTCACGGACGATTATTTTCAAAGAGTTTGTATATCTTCGTATAATTCAGGGAATTTATTCTGCCTGAGCCGAAATTTCGTTCCGTGATTGTGTCCCGTTCTTGCGTCGAAATCTACATAGACATACCCTTTTTCGATGGCTTTGGTAAAAGTACGGATACTGAATTTTCGCAGCATTTGAATCTTTTCGTAAGAGAAATATTCTTTGCCTTTTTCAGTTTTAGTCCTGGCCTGAACATAAAAGCAATTCAAAAGTTTAGTGCCTGCCTTATGCTCAAGGTCATCAAAGCCCCAATATGGCTGCGGTGATAATTCACCAAGACCGATGTGTTTATCTACCGATTTAAGCCATTCGGAATGTCGAGGGTCAACGGATTTTGCATCAAAGGAAATAAGCACCTTTCGCTGCTGACGGTAAACAACCACCTTAAAACCTCTATCGCTTCTTACTGGGCCTGTTATCGTTTGTCTGAAGCTCATTTCCGTTGCAGGATATTTAATCCCGGCTTCTTTATGTTTCCATCCATATTTTAGCAAAAGAATCTGCGGGACGAATTTCATAGCACGGGGGGAAGGTTCCATATGAAATAAAGTCGTAAGGGAAGTTGTTTCTATTCTTTGGCATTTAAGCTCCCATTCGGCCGCATTAGGTATAGGCAGGTTATTTTCTTTAATCCCGAGCAAATCCTCCAAGGTATTGCCAATTCCGCCGACGTTGCCTTGTCTGGCTGAAAGAATCCAGCCCATATCTTTAATTTCACGCAGTTTTTGAATCAGTATTTCTTTGGTGTAAATATTCATCAACGTCCCTGTTTTTAATGTTTTGCAGGCGGCCTCCAGAAATCGAGCAAGTATTCAAAAGTAACTCCCATAGTTATATAATTGCTCGGCCAGCCGAATATGCCTATCTGATTTACGAGGTTGGTTCTATCCCAAATAATAACGTTGCGCAGCTCGTAGCCGCGTTTCCTGAGTTCTTCAATTAAGGAAACGTGTATCGTTATGCGGGTATTTTCCCACCACATATCAGGGACGTTAATAACACAGTGCCCCTTAGGTCGTAGTAAGGGAAGCAATTGTTCATATATATCACCCATTGACTGAGAATATTTTTCTAACGATAACGTTCCTAAGTCTCTCGGGTCCTGGGAATATTGCTCAACCTTGTTAAGCTGGCCATTATTTCTATAGCGCCTCGATTTATTCTTTCTTTTGCGATTAAGCAAATTGGCATAAGGGGGGGAAGTCCAAATGAGGGAGATAGAACCTTTGTCAAAATATTTCGGTATGTTTCTCGCGTCATCCTGAACCGCAATTTGTTGGGTTTCATTAAACATATTAGGGTCATCAGCCAATCTCCTACTGCAAAGCTCGACATACGATGCTTGTAAATCGAACCCAACACTGTTTCTATTAAGGTCATTAGCTGCTATTAATGTTGTTCCGCTTCCGACAAAAGGGTCTAGAACCAATTCTCCTTGATGAGTGAAAAGCTCGATAATTTTCTTGGCGAGAGAAATGGGAAACGTTGCGGGATGAATCGTTTTATCTCTTATATCTCTACCTTCATAGTAAAATTGCCAAACGCCCAATTGACTTTTCAGCCATTCCTTTGCGGTCATACAATTGATATGAGTAGGGCCACATTGACAGGTTCTTTTATGACCAATTGGTAGTTTTTTGCCGAAATAATCATTTCCATCAAGAATCGCTGTTGGTAGCTTTATTTGAGTGGATTCTATTGTTGATGATGTCGATTTGTTCACAACCGTAATCCTTTCTATAATAGTATGCGTTCCATCCGATAAGGCAATAATCCTTACTTTTTAACATTATAGGATTTTGATGCTGATAGTCAATAATCGCTTTTTGCTTTGATTATTAGCGAAATCAGCGTCTAAAGCACACCGGAACTCGGACGACTTACATGTTGGTAAATATGAGCAGGTGAGCGGATGATTAGCGGGGGATTAATGGGCGGCGGCTTTTTTCCAGGAGCTTCGTTGAGTTGCCCGCAGGCCGGAGATGACGGTAACAATAAGCATAATGGCGAAAGTGATTGTCGTGAACCAGTATCCCCAGGCGGCGGTCTGCACATGAGTCATTTTTATTACCACGGTGCCGATTGCAAAAGATTGTATAAGCATCTTGACTTTGCCTGATACAGTCGCCGCAAAATCAATACCTTTTGCCTCAGCGATATGACGCAGGACTGTTACATAGGCCTCTCTCAGAATCAAGACAGACGTTACCGACCAGTGAATGACCGCCAGTAACTTCGGTCCGAGGCCGAAAAGTTTCGGCTCGCCGATAAGAGCAAAACAAATAAATGCTCCACAGACTAAAATCTTATCAGCCAGGGGGTCTATCATTCGTCCGAATTTGCTTGTAACATTGAGTTTGCGAGCCGCTATACCGTCAACAAAATCAGTAATTCCCGCAATGACAAAGATGACAAAGGCGGTATCGAGAAACAGTGTTCTGTTTTCTACCTGTGGGGAATAAAAAATCATAATCAGAAATACGATGGTCAAAACAAGCCGACCCAAAGTCAATATGTTCGGAATAAATCTTAGCATATTTGAAAGTTTACTTTTGTTTTATAAAAATTCAACACAAAATTTACTCTACGACCAAATCGTAGTTTTTTGTCCCGACGACTCTCGTATTAACAAATTCCCCGGTTTTTGTTGGGCAGTC
>Ga0307438_1001128_pt1 | contig 17756 bp, 10 predicted proteins | sample SalMarWE160110MG_FD_202144 | JGI IMG/M metagenome (GOLD analysis project Ga0307438, IMG submission 202144) | Salt marsh sediment microbial communities from the Plum Island Ecosystem LTER, Massachusetts, United States - WE1603-110 | ecosystem: Environmental > Aquatic > Marine > Intertidal zone >... | reverse complement strand
ATTTTATTTATGTAAAGTGGTACTGTTAAGTAAGATAGATAATATCATGATTATCAGAATATATTAAAGTATCACTTTACATAATCATCAACTTTGCATAAAAGCTGTTATGTAAAGCTTTTCATAAGTTCTTTAAGGCATTGAAAACTAGTGGTTTTAATATTGAAGACACCCATCTGGCTGATATTGAACGAGTAAGTAAATTGTTGGCACTGGTTTTAATTGCTTTTGCATGGGTTTATAAGGCAGGAATATATCTTGATGCCTTGCGGCCTATCAAAATTAAAAACCACGGAAGACGGGCTAAAAGCCTGTTTAAATATGGCCTTACTTATATTGCCACCTTGCTTTTTAGCAACGATATAGATAAATTTAACCAATGTTGTAAATTTTTGTCATGTACTTAGAAAATTCAGACAAATTCTAAGTATTATTTGTGAATGAATGATATTACGCCCCTACGGGGCTTATAATGTAAAAGGCGATAATAAGGCAGGGCTTCGCCCCTGCCATAAAATATACAGGGCCTACGGCCCGGATTTCCTTAAACGGCCTTCGCAAACTGACAGAGCTTTACCCAAATCATAGAAGCTCATGTTTTCGTTACACGTAAAAAAATCTTTATAACTCTTTAATATACCAAGATTGATTTTTCTAATTTGGGTGCTGCATTGCTGAATTCAGGAAAACGACTGGCATTTATATTAATTATTATATCTGCTTTTTTTACAAGTGTCGGATTATTTATCGAAATCTTAAAGCGAAGCAAACGGAATTAGAATAGATTCAGGGATGTTTGATGTATTATTAACCATTTTACTCTGTTTCTTAGTCAGTATACAGGTTTTTGATTCTCGATGTAAATATAACAACATAGTAGTTGTTTATTTAATGAATTGAACAAAACCCACGGATTACTTCGTCTTCCCGCACTGCGAGACTCGCAATGACTGTGGCATTAAGATTGTTTTGTTTATGTAGTATTGTTTAGTTGGATTCATTAATATCGTAAAGGGTTGCTTCGCCATGTTTCTCATGGCTCGCAATGACCTGTATGCTTTAGCATACTATGTGGTTTCCGTTTGGGTTTCATCCTGAATCTTTCTTATCTGCACTGTCATTGCGAGGAGCCCAGCGACGAAGCAATCTCCCGCAACCGTACACAGAATAGGCTTGCGAGATTATTTCGTTTGCCGCAGATAGATATGTAATAATAAGGTATGGTTATCCCGGCATGATTGTAAGAAGTCATTTATGAAGTACTAGGGAAAACATTTAATGAATATCTGATTTTATGAGTAACAAATACAGCTAAGTATACTTTTGACCAGTGAGTTAAAGATTGCTTCTTCCCGCCCTGCGAGACTCGCAATGACCTTGTAATTAAGAATGTTTTGTTTATGTAGTATTGTTTTAGTTGGATTTATTAATATCGTAAAGGGTTGCTTCGCCATGTTTCTCATGGCTCGCAATGACCTGTATGCTTTAGCATACTATGTGGTTTCCGTTTGGGGTTCATACTGAATCATTCTTATCTGTACTGTCATTGCGAGGAGCCCAGCGACGAAGCAATCTCCCGCAACCGTACACAGAATAGGCTTACCTGAGTATTAGGTCTGAAGCAGATAGATATATAATAATAAGGTATGGTTATCTCAGCAGGTTCTTCATAGAGACAGTCCAGATTTATTTTTACTCTTAAAGCAAATGCTGCAAGGCAGAAAAGATCCGGTACCAACTCCGCCTTTTAAGGCGGAGTAGTCGGACCAAGCGCAAACCCGGGCTTCAGCCCTCAACATTGCTTTGCCGGTTTGAAGCGAAACAATAACCTGCTTAATTTCGTTAAAAAGTTAAAACATATATGCTATGTACCGACTGATCTGTTTTACCTGTTTTGTCTGTTTGATGATTTCATGCGAAAATGGGCCGGAATTTAAAAACAGCCTGCTAGAAGCCGAAATAAACGGGCAGATCTATTCGTTCACCGGAACAGCAAAAAGATATACCGATTATATAAACGGAGTAAAATCAGGATACGAGTACAATATCTTCAACGTTGATAAACAATCATTCTTTATCGAAGCTTACGACAGTACCTTTGTAAAGATCTGCTTCACTTTTCCCGATACTAAATTGAGGTATATTGTCGATCTGCCAGGAGGATCATCCAAAACCTATGACTCTACGGAAGGGCAGTTCAGGATACTGGAAGATGATGAGGGCATCCTGCGGGGTGATTTCAGTTTTAAAGTGAAGAACATAGCTGATCCCCTGGATTCAGTCATGATAACAAACGGATACTTCGACATTAAACTGGAAAAGAGCGACAGATCGTTTCCGTAGTTCAATTTTACAGCGACCCAACAACCTAACAACCTAACGACCTAACAACCTAACAACCTAACAACCTAACAACCTAACAACCTAACAACGTTATGGCGTTAGGCTATCGGGCCGTGGTGATATAATAAGTAATGTATACTACATCGTCTTTATCACATCTCAAATAATACACCACAAAACATCGCCTGTAATACATAATACATCCAAAAAGATTCCCCGGAAGTGATTTAAAACCCTCCCGGGGAACTGCATTTAAGGTCGGGGTGACCTTTCCGTCAGAATGAACGGATAATCAAGCACTCGATGCAGCGAGATTAGCCTGATAAGCACAGTGATGACTTCATAAAATCATCAAAGAGGAAATTGCTGCGATAGATCCTTCGGATGCTGACATTATTTGCTAAATTAAAACCCATTCGAATAACAAAAGCTTTCACACTACAAAGCAATTTTAATAAGTCCCGGGGACAAAAAAATGCACAGGCCATATGTTATACAACATATTATTGATAATTTTCGCCCGTCACATATGTTCTCCTTACATGACAATATCCTACCTCATAACCATCTTCCCTTATCTCCCTTATTATCCTCTTGACAGTTCTTTCACTTATCTCAAGTCTAATGGCAAGTTCAGATGGTGTGCCGGTGCTTTTTAATGCAGCAAGTTTTAAAATCCTGACCTTTAGATTTTCTCTTTCACATCTTGTCATAATTGTCAGACTAGTGATATATTTAATGGATATCGGTTATTAATAATAACTTAAGCGCTAATGGTATCATTTTTTACCCCCATCCCGACCTTCCCCCACGGGGGAAGGAGCTATCAGCTTTTTTATCATTTCCCCCCTGGGGGAAATAAGAAAGGGGGTAAACAAATCTTAAAAAATAGTTATATGCTTATAATTAATGTTATATATGTGATCTATTTTTTTTTATTATTAATAGCCGATACTCATTATATATTTTACTACATTGACTTATTAATAAACTAAATAATTATTTCATTATTTTCCAAATATTTTTAGAAAATTTTGACGAAAAATTGGAATTTTTTTTCTTATTTCTTTCTGAAGAGATAAAGGATTTTCCCAAACCGGTGTGGATAGAAAAGTAACGCCTTCCATGTGCTTTTGCACCTGTACCTATTCTTCATGAAACTGATGGTGGGGAAAAGATCACCTGTGAGAAAAAGCAGTTTGCGGTGATAACCGGGGATGTCTTTAATTATCTGACGGTAAAATTTAGATTTATCAGTAACCGGATTTTCCTTCGGACTTCTAAGAAAGAAAATAAAGCTGTCTGATGAATCCTGACTGATCCACTTGCCAATAAACTCATTAAGCCACTCAGGAAATCTAATTCCCCAGAATCTTCCTGTCGGTTCAAGCCGTTGTGCAAGAATTTCTTCCATGCCTGCCTGTGTAACAAGTGAAAGAAGCTCCTGATTAATGATCTCCTCCCGGTGATTATCCATAAGCACAACAAGATCGGTATATAACCTCAATTGTGACTCTTTATTCAGCTCATGAAGAAAAAGATGCTTAATAAGATAAAGGAAGAATATCTGTGGTTTTGGAATAAAGGTCTTTTCTCCATTGATCTCAGTTTCATAGCTGCTTTCATAAAGATAAGTTGTCAGTTTTGAAGCTCCGGCGCCAAACAATTCAGTATGTATTTCAAAAGAAGTGCCTTCCCTTATAAGTGATGGCAGATGTTTACCAACGGAAGAGATGATTGATTTATAAATAATACTTTTTAAAGGAAGAGATACAAAACCGTTACTGAGAAGTGTTTCTCTTGCTTTTATACTCTGATCCTTTCTGATGAGGACATCTATATCGGTCATTTGCCGTAGTCCGGCATTTCCATAATCAGTCAGCTCCAGGGCAAGTCCTTTCAGCATGACTGTTTTAATATTTTCGCTGTTCAATAGCTTCAGGATATCCTCCATTACTTTGATATGGCTGGTATTACGGCTCAGATTAAGCATCAGGGCATTCCTCAGACCTGAAGTAACATCAACCGGGATGTCAGCCAGAAGGTCGTACTTTTTTAAATTATGGTAAATCAGAGCTTCCACCCCGTGTTTGTTGGCAAGAGATCCGAAATAATTCCAGTCAGTTACTGCAAAAAAAAGCTTCCTGATCCTTTCATGCATCTCATCTGTAAAAGCAAGCCTGCATAATTTCAGCAAAAGGGCCTCTTCGTTACTTATATTATAATCGGGATTCATTTGTTAAATCTGCTGCTCTGTTTCCTGTACATTGAATAATAGATCCCGTCTTTTTTCATCAGCTCATCATGAGTGCCGGTTTCAATTATTGCTCCTTTATCGAGCACTACAATTCTATCTGCAATACTGACATTTGTAAACCGGTGACTGATGAGTATTGATGTCCTTCCCTTTACTAATTCACTGAACCTGTTGAATATATCATATTCTGTATTGGCATCGAGTGCGCTGGAAGGTTCATCCAGGATCAGTACGGAAGCATCCCTGAAGAGAGCCCGTGCCAGCGCAATTTTCTGCCACTCACCCCAGCTGAGCTCCCGACTGTCATCAAACAGGGTACCTATTACTGTGTTGTACCCGTTGGGCAGGTTGCTTATTATTTCATGAACACCGGTTATGGAAGCAACGGATTTTATTTTCTCATCAGGCTCATTTTCGTTTATGTTGCCAAGCCTGATATTTTCCCCGGCCTTCAGATTGTACAACATGAAATCCTGGAAAACAACCGAAAAATTACTCCGGTATTTCTCAGGATCTATATTCCTGATATCATTCCCGTCGTATTTCACTGATCCTGAATCCGGATCATAAAGTCTGGTCAGGAGCTTAACAAGAGTACTTTTACCGGCTCCGTTAGGGCCGACCAGGGCAATTATTTCTCCCTTTTTAATTTCAAAGGTGATATTATTAATTGCAGGTATATTATTGCCCGGGTATGAAAAAGTCAGATTATCTATAATTATACTTTCACTTAAGGGAGAAGGGATTATTTCAGGATCAGAAGCGGTCACAGTTTCCTTCAGCTCCAGAAACTCAAAAGTATCGGTGATGAAAAGGCTGTCTTCATAAAGTGCTGCAAGAGAACCGAACAGGTCTTTTATATAAATCATTCCCTGCCTGAAAGCGAGCAGGAACATTGCCATCTGACCAAGAGTCAGTTTTTCATTAATTGTTTGACGTGCGATAAACACAAGGATTATGAGAATGACTACTGCCTTAATCAGATCGGATATAAGTTCTATCAGGGTTCTTTTTCTAACAATGTTTAACTCTTCTTCTTTTTGCCGGAGAAAGGATTTTCTGAAGAGAGAGATAAAATAATTCCCAAGCCCGAATAATCTTAACTCTCTTGATGGTCTGTATCCCGTCAGGAGCCAGTTGAAATAAGCTGATTTTCTGGCTTCAGGTGTCTGGTCCCTCTGAAAATTATAGAGGATATCAGCATAATGAAGACGCAACCAGATACCGGGGATATTAACAACTATCAGTGCTGCTGCAACAGTCCAGTGAAGAGATATCAGAAGTCCGGCCATCAGTAGTAATGACAGGAGTCCCCTGAACATTGAGATGAGATTATTCAGGATGCTGTTCGGTCGCCAGGGAGCTTCCCTTGAAGCACGTGCAAGGCAGTCATAATAACCGGGTTGTTCAAAATTGATCAGATCAAGTCTTACTGCTTTGGCATGCAAGAGACCATACATGTGAGCTTCAAGCCTGAATGACTGTTTTTTGCGTACAAAATTGCCAAAATCAGCGGATGCTTCGTCGAGAAAATAGACAACCACAACAGCAATGATTATCCACAAAATATTACTGAACGGATTGCCGGTTCCTCCAGAGACATACGAAGTTATATTGTCTATCAGGATCTTAATCAGGTAAATAAAGGCAAGTGGTAAAAAGCTGCGAAGGACAGATATTGCAGTATTTACCGCTGCCCAGCCCGGAGCGCTACTCCACACAAGCTTTAACGATTCCCTGAACAGTATTAGTTTTTCCTTCATTTAATAGATTTACTCAGGTTTGGATTAAATACATTGTTTAACAATCTCCGGATTCTTTTAAGCTCAAGTATGAGCCAGACTCTCAGCCTGTTAATTCTGTAATTGATTACTTTTAACTGATTGATGCTCACGATCACCGGTTTTAGACCGGGATTTTCAATCCTGAAAACCCTGCCGGCTATTTGATCTGATGTAACCGGCTGGTCCTCATTTACGACACTATCTCCGCGTGTTATGTACAGAGTTGCTCTTTCATCAGAAGCTATTCTGATAAGCCTGTGCACTACCAGTCCTGATTCCCTCTTCCAGGCAATTATATCTCCCGGAGTCAATGAGGTACTTTCATCAAGAGGCTCTATATAAATAATTGAACCGGGTTTGATAGCCGGATACATACTGTAACCATCAGCTTTCACTTTAATGGTTTTTCCCTCTGCCAGCAGGGTAAATCCAATATCTTTCACGACTGAAGGAACAGTATTTTTATTATTCATATTCAAGGATATAATCTATTATTCTTCTTTCAGGCCTGAAAAACAGTTTTACTGTCGGAATCATTGAACACATTGTTGATACAGAACCAAGAAGAGGTGCAATTACTTCCGGGTCCCAGTTTTGCTGTATGCAATTTGCCATAACAAGGGTAACTGCTGTGGCGCCTTTTACCGGGATTATTTTGTTTTCAGTTCCGTGCTCTATAATAAAGATCTTGTTAAGCGGGGATTCCCGAGGTTCGTCATCCCGGTATACAGGAGTGTTGAACATCCGGTAAGTCCCGTTGATATTCCGGAGGATAAGCCTGTCGTCGTGAATGACTTTTGCTCCTGAATCTTCCCAGAGTTCTGCAAGGGTGGTTTTTCCCTTACCTGAAGCTCCGCTGAACAGATATCCATTACCCGCATAGTTTACACCCGAGGCATGTATCATTATATCGCTATGAATGACAGTAAGATAATAGAGAACTAAACTGTCGACCGGATATTCAAACGGGTCGGTAATCTCGCCGGTTCCTTCAAGCCATAGATCCCATTCCCTCAATGTAAGAGAAAATTTAAGCAGTGCCTTTTTCCCGTGAGATGAATCGGGAAAGTTGGTAAAGATATAAAGATCGGAATGGTGCTTGTATACGCTCCAGAAGTGATCTCTTTGTTTTATCTTCATACCTTTTACCTCTATAATATAAGGCGCAATAAATACCCTGTCGGCTTCTTCCGATAATTTCAGGGTTCCATGATGCACTCTGATCAATATATCATAATCCGGAGTCTGAATGATATTCCTGAGAAATCTTTCGGATGGGATCAGTTCCGGACTCTCTTCCGAAGCTTCAAATCTTATGTTGTATCCGGCTATTTTCAGAGTATAATCCTTCATACATAACTTAGTGAATCTTTGTGTCTTAGAGTCTTTGTGGCAAGAAAATATATAATTATAAATTCATTTATTTTATTATCAGGTATTTGCTCATGTCTCTGATAAATGAATAAACATCTGAAGTAGCAGTCTCAATATCAATATCATATTCCTTAGTAACCGAATTGATAATTTCCTCAACGCTTTTTTTGCCATCAATGAGTTCCCAGATGAAAGCCCCGGTTTCATTCAGGGTATAAACACTGTTCATATCGGCTATATTATCTGTAACCGGAACAAGAACATACTCATTCCCCGTTTTTTTTGTGACCATTTTAGGATTACGGGAAAGTATAGATTTCGGATCTGTCATGACATACTATTTTCATATATCAAATGTATTAAAATATATGCAGCCTGGATTTTCCAGGCTACATGGTTTTCTGTTTAATAACAGCCAATAGGTATTAAATCACGCAATCGTATTTGATCAAGTCTTTGTATTCAGGTAGTCTGTTACTCTTTTCCTAAATCAAGTACCGCATTTGCCAGAAGAATATACTCTGCACAAATGTCAATGACATATTCATTTTCACCCCACAGGAATGGCCAGTCTTCTTTGTTTTCGGGGAAATCCGGTTTAAGCACAAGGACTCCCGGAGCAACACCACCGGCAATAAAGGTATAGTCAGCACGATTATTACCGTAAGCTATCTTTTTTGAACGTGTGCCTATACCGGATACAAATGAAATATCCGAGCTTGGATGGCAACCTAAGATATAGTTGATTCCGCGATAGGTATATTCAGGACCCATCAGTTCCGGAAATGCCTTATGCAGGAGATAGTTGGTAACAGCCCAGGATATCACAGATTCATTTCCCGCCCAGCCTCCTGTTGTTATGATAACTCCATATGGATTCTGCTTTAATATTTCATCATTTGATGCTTTATACTTCTTAACGAATGGGAGTAATTTTTCTTTGTAAGCTTTGTCCATGTAAGGTACAGCCCGAACAGCATTTTTCATATTGAAGTTGAAACCTTTTTCCATGGCTGGCCACAATAATTCTTCAAATCTGGTGGCGTATTGTTTGTTTTTCGTGCAAATATATAGCTGAAGGGCTGCTTCCATTTCTCCGGTTCCACCAAACATAAATCCCGGGCGGCTCTCCTGTTGAGGCTGCTTGTGCTCGTCTGTCCATACTTTTTTTGCAGTTGTCAGGCATTCATCGGCAAGAGCGTCGTTGTACCCGCGCAGGGCGCGACTGGCAGCTGCCAAGGCAGTCGCTGAGGTATAATTATTACGTGAAGATTTATTGGTAAACGCCCACCGGTCATCTGGTGTACCGCTGGAATAACCATCCGATTCATATATTTTAAGATTTGGATTGTAATTAAGATTATCTGTCATGGTTGATCCGTCGCCAAGGTGGTGATACTGATGCAGTTTTGGCACAATAATTCCGGGAATAGCTCTGCCAAAAGCACGATGCTGCGCGATAAGGGCAAGTGTGCCATGCTCAATCTGTTGTAAAATGTCTGGTTTGCCGTCCGGATGATGAATATCAACATAACGTTGTTTATGATCAACAAGTGTTTCATCACGCTTTATACCGAAATGCTCCCATGAATCCACAAAATGTATTACTGTATTGCAATGTGAGCCTGTTCGAATATCATAGTCGCCTGCGTCAAACCAGCCTCCAATGTTCAGTCCGGGGATGCGTTCCCCCGGTGTGTACCTGGTTTCAGTACTATCTCCCATACGATAACCATCAAAATGTTGATGATTTACCGGTGCCTGTAATGCGTCGTCAAGGTGTGCGGCGCCATGCCAGACTCTGTAGGCTTCATTAACGAACATATGGTCCATTTGCACGGGAAACCAGATGTCGAGTGTTGGTTGCCAGGCATTATCATAGATATGGGTTCCTATCTGAAAAGGATCTGATCTCTGGTCACCGTACTGAATAACATATATCCCGCGGTCACTCACTGAGGAAAAATCAAATTTTATATAATGATATCGCATAAACGGGCCCCATTCCTTTACCTGATCGTTGTATTTCTCGGTAAATTCACCCCTCTCATTTAATTTCAACAATGAAGCTGTGGAAAGTGGCGTATCATTTTTATCCAGTTCAATAACGGCTATTTTTTCCTGGTCGGGATAATAGCCTACCTGTGAATGACCGATCACCGGAGTTCGTGTCCAGTTCGGGATTGTGTTAGGAGTCAGGAGCCATTCGACTACCTTACCGGTTTTGTTTGCCGGAATCAGTGTTCGCACAACAAACCAGCCGTTTTGAGCAACATTGCGGCCATCCAGTAGCATCAGATTGCCATCCAACGACTGAATTTGGATGTGATGTTCAGGATCTTCAGGTGCCAGGATAAGTGTTTGTCCCTCGGAAATGGGTTTTGGCTCAACATATTCGGACCGGCCACGATCATCGAATGTGGAATGATCAGCAAACTGGCCTAACTGGGTATTGGCAGGCATGACTTCCATTGAGCTCGATGGATAAAGCGGAAAGGTGCCGGTTCTGCCGTCCATTAAGTATGTTTTTTCAAAATAAGCAGAGGGCAAAAACTCAAGATTGAAACCAGCACGTCCTTCAAGTTTTGCCGGAAGGGGTTTATCAATAGTAACGGTGAATAAAATACCAGTTCCCCGAGGTTGAACATAAACCCGCGTATCAAAATCAAAATCTTCATAGCGTAATAAAACATCGATGCTATTATTTTCCTTAGTTACATTTCGTTCAACGACAAAAGGTATCTGATCCCACTGTTCCGGTGTGGGCTTTAACCTCACTGCTCCACCTGTTGCTGTTCGAACACCATGATGAATAAGAAGAATTCCGGCTGTCTTTTCATCGAAAAACATACCATTATACCTGTTTTCAAAAACCAGGACATTGAATCCACGCGTTTCAAAATATTCCCTGTCATTTAATTTTAATCTGCTATCCTCGGGGATAACATTGTTGCTCAATAACATGAAAGAAGTGGCAATCACAAACAGAACGACTGGCACAATTACTTTGCTTTTCAAAAATGCATCCTTTTTCATTTTTTCTCCTGAATTAATATTATAGTTATAACGAACTGCGCGGTTGAAGTTTTAATATATTGTTTATCAGGTTATTAATATTATTTCACAAGACAAAAAGTGTATATTTATTCTTTCAATAATTGTTAACCTCACAATACATTATAATTAATTCAATATCAAAAATTAAGCTTCTAAAACATATTAATGCAACATATCTAAGACTACTATTATAAATATCATATACAATATAAGACACATAATTCAGAAAATCAAACTATAGATACTGGCAGAATCAAATGGTATGAACCCCAGAGCAAGCTCTGGACTCTAAAAACGGTGCAAGCACCGAGGAACCGAGTTTACGAGCTCGGCGAAGCCAATTACACCTGTCCTTCGCGTCCGCCGAAGCTTTACGCGAAGGCGGATTAAATTTGCAGATCAGGAATTTTTATGCCAAGGAAGCTTGCAATTGACTATCGTTAGTGTAAATTGAAACAATACCGATGTCATGAGGATTATTGCGTAAGCAAGAAGCAACAGTGGTATTACTGTTCGTTTTAATTGATTGTCCGGGATAATTGCATTTATGTATTATAATGTATCAGAAATTATAGTACCTTTTGTTACCTTCGCAAAAACCAGAATTATGAGTAAGAAGGGAAAGGGAAGAGGAAAATCCGGTATTTCAAAGCACTTCATAACTGAACAGATACTCGCAATTTTCAACAAACACCCCGAACAGGCATTCAATTATAAACAGATTGCAAAAAGACTTAATATCGCCAGTCACGATGAAAAACTGGAAATCTCTGATATACTGAAAGATCTCAAAAGAGCAGGAAATATCAAGGAAGTTTACCAGGGGAAATACAAGGCTAAGTTAATCAGAGGTTATATAACCGGTACTGTTGATATGACAAGAATGGGGTATGGCTTTGTTATATCTGATGAGATTGAGGAAGATGTATTTGTAACAGCTAAAAACCTGCGTACCGCACTTCATGGTGATAAGGTGAGAGTATGGCTTTTTGCCAGGAAGAAGGGTACAAGACCCGAAGGTGAGGTTGTTGAGATTATTGAAAGATGGAAAACATCCTTTGTAGGTACGGTTGAGATCATGCCTAATTTTGCTTTTCTGATCCCTGATAATAAAAATATGCCGTTTGACCTCTTTATTCCTGCTTCGAAAATAAACGGAGCAAAACAGGGGCAGAAAGCAGTGGCCAGGGTGATTGACTGGGATCCCAAATCAAAAAACCCTGTTGCAGAGATCATTAATGTACTGGGTGATCCGGGTCTGCATGAAACCGAGATGCATGCTATCCTTGCGGAATTTGAACTTCCCTATCATTTTCCGGAAGAGGTAATAAAGGATGCTGATAAAATACCGGGTGAGATTACCAAGGCTGATATAAAGTCCCGCAGGGATTTCCGCCAGGTTCCGACTTTCACTATCGATCCGGCCGATGCACGTGATTTTGATGATGCTCTTTCCATCAGGCAACTTGATAATGGCAACTGGGAGGTCGGAGTTCATATAGCTGATGTTACTTATTATGTAAAGGCAGGATCCCTGACTGAGGAGGAAGCCAGACATCGGGCTACATCAGTATATCTGGTCGACAGGGTGGTCCCTATGCTTCCGGAACGGCTTTCAAACAACATATGTTCTCTTAATCCATCCGAAGATAAGCTTACTTACTCAGTCGTTCTCGAGATGAATGATAAATCTGAAGTACTTTCTGAATGGTTAGGGAGAACTGTCATTAACTCCGACAGACGGTTCTCTTACACTGAGGCTCAAAAAGTTATCGATGATGAAGAGGTGGATATGAAAGAGGAAATGCTTACGCTTCACCGGCTGGCACAGAAACTCAGAACAAAAAGGTTCAATGCAGGTGCTTTTAACTTTGAAAAAATTGAAGTGCAGTTTGATCTTGATGATGAAGGCAAACCTCTGGCCATACGGTTCCGCGACATGGGTACGGCAAATGAGCTTATTGAAGAGTTCATGCTTCTGGCAAACAGAAGGGTGGCTGAATTTGTCGGGAAGGAACTGAAACGAAGGACATTTGTTTACCGTGTTCATGATAAACCCGATCCTGAAAAGATCAGCAACTTCAGGCAGTTCATCAAACGGTTTGGCTATAAACTTCCAGAGGATGGTAAAACATCACTGTCAAAAGCAATGAATAGTCTGATGAATGATATTGAAGGCAGAAATGAGCAGAATTTAATTGAAACCCTCGCTCTGAGGGCAATGGCCAAAGCTGTCTATTCAACAGATAATATCGGACATTACGGACTGGCATTTAAATATTATACACACTTTACATCACCAATAAGAAGATATCCCGATATGATGGTTCACAGGCTTCTCACTGCTTATCTTGCACATGAGAATCCGGGTAAGAGAGATAAATATGAAAAATATTGTGACCATTCTTCGAAGATGGAACGGCTCGCCACAGATGCGGAAAGAGCTTCGATCAAATACAAGCAGGTTGAATATATTAGTGATAAAACAGGAAAAGAATTTGAAGGGATAATCTCAGGGGTAACTGAATGGGGAATTTATGTGGAAATTATTGAGAATCAGTGTGAGGGAATGGTGAATATAAGAGAGCTTGCAGATGATTACTATGAATACGACGAAGATAATTACTGTATACGCGGACGTTCTACGGGGAAAAAATATACACTTGGCGATAAGGTAACGATTGAGGTGGTTAAAGCAGATCTTCAGAAAAAGCAACTTGACTACAAACTTGTTTGATCATCCTCAATTACTTTAAGCAATTCTTCAGCAGCATACTCCTGTGGTACGTTCTTCAGGACAGGTTCTGTACCTTTGTAGATATGTACCTTCCCTTCAGAAGCTCCCACGTATCCGTAGTCAGCACCTGCCATTTCACCCGGTCCGTTGACAATACATCCCATAACTGCTATTTTGAGACCTTTTAGATGAGCTGTCAGGGATTTTACTTTTTTAACGGCATCCTGAAGGTCGAATTTTGTGCGGCCACAGGTCGGACAGGAAATATAAATTGTTCTTGTTATACGTGCTTCAGTACTCTGAAGTATTGAAAAACATAATGAAACCGATTCCTTAATGCCTGTTCCTTTTTTATTTGTGATGCATATACCTGCTATGTTTCTGTCGGTAATATAACGTCCCAGAAGAGCTGCTGCCTTGATCTGAATATTTTCAGGATCGCTTTCGCTGAAAACCGGATTAAGGATAATATTGAAGGCAAGATTATGTTCATCAAGCTCATTCAGGAAAATATCTGCAGCATACCTCTCTTCTTCTGCATCAAACTGAAACAGAAGCAAAGATTTTGCAGTGTCAATTTTTTTTATCAACTCAATATTATAATCCGGTCCGGAAAATACAAGGTTAAGGTCATCTGATTTTTCCCGGCTCTCTGAATAACTTTCGGATGAGAACAGAGGATAACATCTTCCTGCATTCCGGTTTTTAATCCACTCATTAAAAGGCAGGACAATAAATCCGTCACGGGGCATTTCACCAGGTAGCCTGTTTGTAATTAAAATATCGGCGGAATTGTCTGTTCCGGTTACTTCACCAGTTGTTTTATCAATATTGTACCCGGCCTCTGCAAAGGAATTATCATCAATAAAACTTCGGGATGTCAGATCTGCCACCACTAATGGTCCGCGTATCCTGCTGATTATGGCTGGTTTATGAGGAGGAGTCCGGAATGATAATTTGCCGGCGGGATTTTCAGCAGCGATTCTCTTTGGGAAAAATCCGGCTAATTTTTTTGCAACAGGTATTTCATTTTCAGGTGGTTCAGATAAAGAGACTCGTATAGTATCTCCGATTCCTTCTGATAGCAAAGTGCCGATACCCGCAGCAGATCTTATTCTTCCGTCTTCCCCTTCGCCGGCTTCGGTAACACCGAGATGAACAGGATAGGTCATGCCTTCATCCTGCATAAACCTGACAAGCATTCTGTTGGCCTCAATCATTACTCCCGGGTCTGATGATTTCATTGAAAGGACGAGGTCGTTAAAATTCTCAGCCCGGAATATCTCTATGAATTCCATTGCTGATTTGACCATACCCGAGGGGGTATTTCCGTAACGTGTCATAATCCGGTCTGACAGGGAACCATGGTTAATACCTATACGGATAGCTGTTTTATTTTGCCGGCATATCCTGATTAACGGAAGAAGCCGTTCATGGATACGTTCGAGCTCCTCGTTATATTGTTTTTCTGTAAGCTCATTCTTAATAAAAGAGGCTCTCCTGTCAGAATAATTACCCGGATTTATCCTTACTTTCTCCACTATTCGTGCAGCAGTCTCAGCAGCAGCAGGATTAAAGTGAATATCTGCAATAAGGGGAGTAAAGAAGCCGGCCTTGTGAAGCTTTTTTTTTATGTTTGCCAGGTTTTCCGCTTCTCTTCTGCCCTGAGCAGTAAGCCTGACATAATCGGCTCCTGCTTCGATAATCCTTATACATTGAAGTACAGAAGAGTTGGTATCTAGGGTATCGGTGTTTGTCATCGACTGAAGACGGATAGGATAGTCGCCACCGAGGGGGGTGGAACCGATGAATACCGGAGTGGTACTGAAGTAATGCCACCTGTTGTCATCATTGTGAGTAGCAAAGCTGCTATTTAAAAACTTACTAGTCATTTGTTAGACCCCCTCACTCCAGCTCCCAGTTTACTCCATCTTTCAGGTCTTTTAATATTATCCCTGACTTATTCAGCTCCTCCCTTATCTTATCAGATGTACGCCAGTCTTTGTTGTTTCTTGCAGCCTGCCGAAGGTCAATTATTATTCTCATCAGTTCCCCTGTAAGTTTTTCATCTCCTTTTGATGCTGTTTCATCTTTCAGGCCAAGAATTTCAAAAACAAATATCTCGAATATTTCTTTTAAATAATCGATATCTGAAGAGCTCAGTTTTTCATTTCCATCATGTACAGAGTTAATATATTTAACTCCTTCAAAAAGATGTGCTATTAATACCGGACTATTAAGATCGTCATTAAGAGCTTCATAACACTTCTCTTTAAAGTTGCCGATATCGACTGTTGAAGAATCAGCCGGTTTCAGTTCATTAAGTGTATCGATGGCTTTCATCAGCTTCTGGAGTCCTTTTTCTGCAGCCATCAGTGCTTCGTTGGAAAAGTCGACGGTGCTCCGGTAGTGAGCCTGAAGGATAAAAAACCTTATGGTCATCGGGCTGTATGGTTGCTCAAGCATCGGGTGATCACCGCTAAATAGCTGATCGAGTGTAATGAAATTACCGAGCGATCGCGCCATCTTCTGGCCGTTGATGGTAATCATATTATTATGCATCCAGTATTTAACTGATTCCTTTCCGAGAGCTGCAGTGGACTGTGCAATTTCGCATTCATGATGCGGGAACTGAAGATCCATCCCTCCTCCGTGAATATCAAAGATTTCCCCAAGATATTTGGTGCTCATTACCGAACATTCCACATGCCAGCCCGGATATCCTTTACTCCATAGTGAAGGCCATCTCATTAGATGTTCGGGAGTGGCTTTTTTCCAGAGGGCAAAATCTATCGGATTGCGTTTTTCATCCTGCCCTTCAAGTTCGCGGGTGTTTGCCTGGAGTTCATCAATAACTCTTCCCGATAGTTTCCCGTAGTTATATTTATTGTTGTATTTAAGTACATCAAAATATACCGATCCGTTAACCTCGTAGGCAAATCCCTCCTTAAGGATTTTCTTAATAAATTCCTGTTGTTCAATGATATGTCCTGTAGCTCTCGGTTCAATTGAGGGGGGCAGAGTGTTAAGTTGAACCATGTTCTTATGATAGGTATTCATGTATTTCTGCACAACTTCCATAGGTTCAAGGTGTTCAAGACGTGCTTCCTTTTCAATCTTATCCTCCCCATCATCAGCATCATTCTCAAGATGTCCGACATCTGTAATGTTGCGCACATACCTGACTTTATAGCCCAGGTGCAAAAGGTAGCGAAACAAAAGATCAAAAGTTATTGCCGGCCGGGCATGACCAAGATGGGCATCGCTGTATACTGTCGGACCGCATACATATAAGCCGACAAAAGGGGGATTAACTGGTTCAAAGTGCTCTTTCTGCCTTGAAAGGCTGTTAAATATGGATAGATTGCTTTGCATTGAAGATTTATTATTTATAACAAAAGTAAGTTAAAATGAATAATTCTCCATAATTCTTAAGGCCGCCAAACCTGTTCAAGAAAGATTTTGCCTTTTAGATTTATGCCCCCAACCCCCTAAAGGGGGCAAAAACTATAAAGCAGGGGGGTTGGAGGCAGAATAGGGTTGGGTGGCAAAAAGGGTTTGGAGGCGTATTTTTTTTGTATTCAAGGGAAACATTTATACATTTACAGTCACAAATCAAATAATCCTGCCGTTTAAGGGTGTTTGGTTTTTATTAAGAAGGGTGGAGAGATTAGGCTCTGCGAAACCCTGGCAACCAATCCGCCAACTGGAGGATAACGGTGCCAAAACCTAATCCCGTAAAGCCGGGAGATGATAAAAATTAACACAATAACAATGAATGCATTTCATCAGATTCACAACAACTTCATAATGCCGCTTATGCCTATGCGCATGTGCTGGTAATGTTCCAATTTACGTCCATAGCATCAAACCGGAGATTTATTTAAGGTATCCGAGCGAAAAGGACAGGTAATTATTTGGATTTAAGGAAGTGTCAGAATATTTTAGCGGGCACTTAAATTATATATTGTCGGAGTGGTTAATCCTTTTGCTTCAGCCCGCGGACGGCAACAAACAAGGAAGCAAAAGGAAGAAAAACTGAACTGAAATTAAGAAAAATGATGAAAAATTCTCTTGAAAATATTATACAACAGAAGATCCTGATCCTTGATGGCGCTATGGGTACCATGATCCAGAAAAACAAACTTCAGGAACAGGATTTTCGCGGGGATAGATTTAAAGATCATTCACGGCCCCTGAAGGG
>Ga0307438_1001111_pt1 | contig 17932 bp, 11 predicted proteins | sample SalMarWE160110MG_FD_202144 | JGI IMG/M metagenome (GOLD analysis project Ga0307438, IMG submission 202144) | Salt marsh sediment microbial communities from the Plum Island Ecosystem LTER, Massachusetts, United States - WE1603-110 | ecosystem: Environmental > Aquatic > Marine > Intertidal zone >... | reverse complement strand
CATCTGCTTCTATAGAAAGGAGATTAAAAACTTCGGAGTATATTCTCGCGGGACCTCTCTCTATTCTTTTATCTTCCGTTTTCCAGGAAACGTTCATATACGAAGCAGGTGAAAGATAGCCTCTTAATACAGTATGGCCTTTTGCTTCTGTTTTTCTGACCTCCTGAGTATTTTGTATACTAACTTCAATACCCGCCCTTGGAATGTCAAGAGTTAAGTAAGTAATAGGCGTCTCCGGAATATTAAAACTCAACCCCGGACTTCCCTTATCCGGTGAAGAGTTAACAGAAAATCTCACACTCACTGAATGCCGACCAGTGACATTTGTGGAAAGATAATGCCAACCTCCTTCGGTTATCATAGAAGCAGGTCTTCCGTCAAGCTGAACTCGTGAAATAGCCAAACCTTCCTGAAAAAGAGGAATCTTCAGATAGGACTCTTTGTCTCTTTTAAAAATCTCGAAATCCAGGGAAACGGTAAAAGTAGTACTCGCATCTCTCATTACACCATTGTACCTAGCTCTTGTTATTATATACTCTCGGGGGGCTTTGAGGTCTACAGGGGAAGGAGGTTTCATTCGGTCAAGAAGTTTTTTAAATTCCTCTCTTGTGAGCACAACTTCCCCACTTTCCACCCGGTATTCGGGCTTGTATGTAGCTCCTGTCTGCTCCATCAATTTGGAAAATTCCTGCCAGGAAAGTCTTACCTCATCAGCGTCCAGCTTTAAAAGAGAGCGGAATTCTGCCCAATCAATGGTTATTTTCGAATCAGAAGAGCTATCAGCACCGAGTGTAAAACTAAAGAAAGAAGACAATAAAAGAAGATAAAAACAAATCGAAAAAATATAATTTCTAGTTTTTTTTGTTCTCATAATTTCACCCCTATTTCGCTTTGGCTTTCTTACTTCTCTTTGTTTTTCCTTTTTTCGTTGCAATAGTTTTTGTTTCTTTTCTAAATACTAACTCGGGCTTAAGCCAGACAAGCAGAAAAACAAGAACAAAAACAACAAAAAGGAATTTAGAAATAAAGAAGAAGATAAAAGATCCAACAATAAGAAGCGCCCTTACACCATCAGGGGTTCTTAACTTCATCCAGAAATCTTTTTTGGAACAAACCCAATTTCCAAATTTAAGAAAGAGAACTTTCATTTTAAATCTAAGACGATAAATGACACCGAGAATTATGATAAGGAAAAGGATTTCAATCAAAGAATATATCCACTTTCTTGTGTACTGAAAGTTCAAATACAGCTGTTCATCTTCAACGACTGTTTTTGCGAAACGATAAAGTTTTCCGGAAGTGGGCACTTCGATCTTGAAAAGCGCTACATCTGTTACCCCTCTATCTCTCTCCCTTTTTATATTTTCCGCAAAGCCGATTTCCTGTTTTACCTGATTCATTATATCAGTTTGTTCATTAGCCGAACTCAATCTGAAATTACTCTTAAGCATTCTCTGTGTTCTTTGTATTTTCTGATCTTCGATTTGTTCGGAACTCTCCCAGTTTTCGAGAGCCTGCTTGTATCCGCGCACCTCTGTATAGGTAAAAACTCTACCATCGCTCAACAAAGGACGGATTCCTGTTGCAATATCTTCTTTCTCGACATTTCCGCCAAAATGGAGGTAATGATATTCTAAGGGTAGGTAACAGGACCATAACATTTTACTTATTACAACATCAGCTTTGGGAAACAGAAGTTTTTTTGAACCAAAAAGAGGCAACGAATTGTTTTTATAATAGTAAAGAACCTCTACGTCAAATGATGCTATATTCTCACCCATAGCTCTTGAACGAACAAGAGGTATCATAAACTTACCCTCTTTATTTTTAGAAGGTATTTCTCTTTTACCATCAACATAAAGGCTCCAGATTTCGGCCTCGGGAGGTAAGCATAACTCCAAAAACTGCTTACCGGTATTGCGCATAGTATAAATAACCCGGTTTATGACTTTACCTTCTGCGAGTAAAACCGAAACAATACTGGCATTATCGATAACGGTGTTTACCATTGGAAGTTCTTCATGTTTAGTCACTTTTAGAGTCAGTAAAAATGGAAGCCTCAAATACCGGAGGCCCAGGATTAAAGGTCTTGCGGACATATTTACCAGCTCCAATGGCAATTCCTGTATATCCACAATATCGATATCTTCATTCTTTATAATCTCAGCTTCAGCCGCGCTTTTCTTTTCAATTCCAAGGAACCCTGTTTCTCTAACGGATTTTACCACCTGAAAACCATCAAAATCGATTTCTCCGCCCTCTCCTGTTAGAATCTTTTCCACCACCACCGTAAACACGACAGTGCCTTCTTTTTCTCCTCCGAAAGGAACGCTCAGAACTTTTTTCCCTTCGACTTCTTCCTCGTTCCAGTCCCTTATTTCCTGATAATTTTCCCCTCTAACGTACAAAACACTATAGCCCTGAGGGACATATACCTGCACACTGGAAATTGAATTCTGGAGAATATTAAGCTTGAATGTCGTTGTAACTCGCAGGGCATTATCCTCAACTGAAAGCAAATTCATAACTTCCGAATAGATCTTAGCTGGAACTTTCTTCTTCTCTTTTACAACTGTTCGATGGAGCCTTAACGCAACATTAGAAGTTGTAGAAAGAACAGCATTTACATTTGAATATTTACCTCTCTTCGAAACAGTCATATACTTGGCTTGAGGTATTTCTACCCGGGCGTCAGTTACAGGAATATCGATATTGAATAAAGTAATTGCGGTTTTCGGAATAGTAAGATTTAAAACATCAGGGCCTTTTTCAAGTTCGGTTTCAATTGAAAATGAAAGGGTAACTTTATGCTGACCAATTCTGTCAGTGGTCATTACGTACCAACCATTTTCAACCATAACAAGAGCGGGGTTACCATCTAATTCTATTTTCCTAAGAGCGACACTCTGAGGCATAAGCTGAATTTTGGGATAGTTCGTTCTCTCTTTTTTAAATATTTCCAGATCAAATGTTACGTCAAAAGTAGTACTGTTTTGACCCATAACTCCATTATATTCCGCCCTCGTTATAAGATAATCTCCTGGAGGAATAATCGGAGAAACATCCGGTTTTTTCATCTTCTCAAGCAATGCTTTAAACTGCTCCCTGCTGAGCACAACCATCCCATCCTGAATATTGTATTCGATTTTCACATCCTGCCCCGTCTGTGCTAAAAGTTTTTTAAATTCATCCCAGGAAAGTTTAATTTCATCCGTATCCATCTTTAAAAGTTTTTTAAATTCTTCCCAGCTGATTTTCACTTCACTCGATTCTTTATCTGTAGTGGGTTCCTCAGCATAAAGAGATAATGCTGAAAAAAAAGAAAAAAATACAATAAAAACTACTAAAACACCTTTCAGACCCTTTAATTTTACCATTTACTCCTCCTTTTAATACTACTTTTAAGATATTAGACTGAAATATTCTATATTCGTTCCATGAAAAATTAAATTTTTTCTCTATTACAGTATAATAACCAAAGAGTATGCAGTGGACTTAACCTTTTCTAAAAACGCTTAAAAATAACATAATAGCTATTATCAACGCTAATAGGATTATCAAATAAATAGGAGATCTCGGTTTATATTCTATTTTTTTAAAACGACCTCCGAATTTCATTTTTTCCCCTTTTCAACTGGAAATAATTCAAAATTCAACTTCTTGATTTTACCGCGTTCAACCTCAATTAGAGCAGTAGAGGGATAATATCCTTTTGAAGTAACTTTGATTACATAATCTCCTGGTATAAGATATGCTCTATAACTTCCCGTTTCCGGATCACTTTGCACCTCTGAATTAATAGAATTCTGAATCATAATTTTAGCACCAAGAGGCTTCCCAGTCTCAACATCAACAACTTCACCTTCGACTATATTAAACTCTGGTTTTTTATGTAACTGCATAAGTACTTCCGTTTCACTCTTAAGAACAATTACCGTATCAGCAGGAAGACGATTTTCCGAATAAACCGATAACGGATATATCCCCTCGGGTAAATCAAACTTAATTTCCCCCTCATTTACCTGAAAACTACCCGAATCGGCAAGGGATAAAAGTCCAGAGGCAAGATCACCTTCCTCATCGACGAGAATAATCCTAAGGGATAAAAGCTTTCTGGCTTTCCTGCGAAAATCAGTCGAAGAAATCCCAAAGCAGGCTTTCCACGAAGGGAACCCATAGTACCCGGTATTTACTCCCAATTCAGTCAATCCAATATTTTCTAATGTACTATTAACTTTTCCTGAAAGACGAAAAGCCAAACCAAAATTCACAGCGAAATTTTTCCATCGATAAAGAATAATTTTTGGCTTTATATAAACAGAAGTAATAGGACTTTGACCAACCATTGCAAACCTCTCTAAATCAAAATCAAAGCCAAAAGTTAAAGTATCGGGATTAAATTCGACTTCCGAATTAAATATAAAATGTTCTGTTGTAGGTTCAGAGAAATGTTCTATATACTCGAAATCTGTGTCAATTAAAAACCAGAAAATTTCGGCTCCTAATCTCATACCAAATCCAAATCCGGGCTGCCTAATCGAAAAATAGCTCACTTCGCCTTTTTCACATCTCCCTGGACGGTGCAAAACTGGAAAAAGGCTCACATCAAACATTCGAACATATCTATGTGCCCCGGCTCTTATAAACAAATCGGTAAAACCAAAATCACCTCCGGAAGAAGTATAGTCAAGACCAATACCACCTTCGATTTCTGAGAATAACCACTTACCTCTATTACCCAACAAAAAACTCAAGTCACTGTTATATAAAGACTTATTCGTATAAGCCTGCAACTCGACATCGTAAACAATTAAAGAAAACAAGAAAAATATCATTCGGACTGTACTTCTTTATAATCCTGCGTTTTAATACCCCAGCTCATAGACTCGGTATTATAAGCTATTCCGACCTTAGAATCCTGATCAACAACAATCATTCCAAAATCTATCTCAAACTCTTGAATTATGTCCTTTGCAGCTTCCTCAGCGTTATGTTCACACAAATATTCATCGACCTTTTTTGCAATCATCTCTTTAACAATCACTTCGCCTTTACCTGTAATGGTAGTCGCACCTCTATTGGAAACATAAATACCACCGCCTAGTATCGGGACATCACTGACTCTACCGGGAAGATGAAAAATAATACCACCTGTTGAAAGCGCGGCAGCCATATTGCCAAAAACATCAATCGCAATCGCTCCAACGGTTTCGTTTGAATATAGCTTTTGCAATTCTTCTATTTCTTCGGAACCACAATTTTTCTTTTCTTCAAACAGTGATTTCATTTCTTCGGTTAACGGATTATAATTCTTAAATCCTCTATTTTTAGCGAAAAGAGTAGCACCCTCTCCGGCGAGCATCAAATGCTTCGTTTTATCCGATACTTCATAAGCTACTCTAACAGGATTTTTAACATTTTTTATTGAAGCCACGGCACCAAAATTACCCTCAGAAGTAGCAACTGAAGCATCCATTTCAGCCTCACCGGAAAGATTGGGAACGGAACCAGTACCCGCATTAAAAACCGAAGAATCTTCCATAACCATAACAGCTTTAACTGCTGACAAAGCCGCATCACCACCCTCCTTTAAAACCACAAAACCGGCTTCCAGAGCTTCTCCCAAAGCTTTCGCCCTGAGTTTAGGGTTTCTTATATTTTTACCAACTCCTCCGTGAACCACCAATAATTGTTCCATAACTTTAATTCTACAAAAACCTTTGCATTTGTCAAGCTAAATGCCCCCACCACACCAATTAATTCTCGCACAGAGACACCGAGACCACAGAGTAAGAAAGAATTTAGAAGTTATCAGTTGGTAGTTAGAATCCCATCCCAACCTCAAAAACTAAAGAGGAACAACAGATATCACGAATTACACGAATTACACGAATTACTTTTTTGTTTATTTTTACTAAAACCGAAAACCAAAGACCCAAAACCTAATTTCTCACACAAAGCCACAAAGTACACAAGGTTTTTACTTATTCTTTTAAGCGAAGAGCTAAAAGCCATTTTTATTACATGTAGAACCTATAGGTATTGTAGTTTTGTTTTTACCATTTAACTCAGAATGGTATGAGAATGCCTACTGCAAAAAGATCATCTTTTTAGTTGCCGTAAAATCTCCCGCCTGTATTCTATAAAAATAGACCGCATTTGCAATCTTTCTTCCGAATTTATTGCTACCGTCCCACTTCACTTCATGATAACCCGCTTCAACTTCTTTGTTTGCAAGTGTTTTTACCATTCTTCCCATAATATCAAAGACCTGTATACAAACTTTCGCTTTTCCAGGGCATCCATACCTTATAACAGTCTGAGAGCTAAATGGATTAGGATAGTTCTGGTTAACAGAAAAGACTTCTGGAATTTCTTTTTCTACTATCCCGGCGGGGAGGAGATGCAAATGTGCGGCTACCCTTACCTCCGGCTCATCCGGGTCATTACTGCTAACAACAATATCCGCATAGTGGTCACCAACATCTAAACCGGTTCCACTGAAAGTTACTTCTATCTTCGCACTATCACCAGAGGGAATAGTGCCCGAGATATCATCGATTCCAATCCACCAAAACATATCCGCAATAAATATCTCGTCCCACCAAGCTTCGCTCCCACTATCAAAATTATAAATGTCAACACGAGAATACCCTTCTACATCTGAAGAAGTTAAGAAAGGAATATTAGCCTTTATTAATTCTTCATTAACATAGTAATCAAAAGTTTGGGTAGAAAAATCAATATTCTTAAATTCAATATGATACCATGTTTCTGCGGTATAAGCATAAGTCGCATCTCCACCGGAATATTCATTAACACCAAGATATCCCTTATTATTCGCATAGAACCAGAGTATCACTTCATTCATACTGTTTTGCAACACAAAGTAGGCATCGTCTGTAGTAGTAGACCCTGAACGTATATAGAAACTAATATAACCTGGTCGGATAGAATCAAATACTTGGTAAATTCCATCAAAATGCCCTTCAGGAGAAGAGGATTCGTGATAACTGTATATTGTCCCATTTGCGGCCGTAGCACTTGTAACTTCCTTTATTCCTGACCCCACCACCGCGTCAAGCCAGCCGTCATAATCACCATCTTCAAAATCATCAAAAAACATCTCCGGGGAAGCTAATTCCCTTAACAACGAAGTTCCCATATCAATTGCGATATTAAAACTTAAGTCACCTTGACCCGTATTGTAGATGGTTAAAGAATCAACAGATATTTCTCCTATAGATAAAGTATCGCTTAAGGCCTCAGGAGAAACCGAGATATCCGGCGGTTCTCCCCATTCGCCCTGCAGGTAAACAATTAAAGTCGGTTCATCCGGATCATCGGATGTAATCGTCAAAGTTCCTGCGAATATTTCCATCGAGCTCGGCGTAAAGGTGACAAGAACTTCCTGCTCCTCTCCGGGATCCAGGGTAAAATTATTGACATCTACAGTATAAACAGGATTATTAGACGAGATGCCATTAACAGTCAGCAAATCGATTCCTCCATTTGAAACAATCAGCGTATCAGTAACAGGGGAAGAATAGAAAACAACACCATAATCTAAGGTATCGCTAGAGACAACAATATCAGTCGCAGCAGTTACATGTAAATAAGTGGGAACTCGTACTTCCGGCTCATCCGGGTCATTACTGGCAATGATAATATCCGCAAAGTATTCACCGCCATTTAAGCCGGCCGCATCAAAGACTACATCTACAAGTACGTTTTCACCTGCAGGTACAGTAGCACAACCTGGAATTAAATACAACCAATCTGCACCCGATGCCAACCAATCAAACACCTGGTTGGCAAAAAGTTGATTGTCTGCGTAACCAATATGAGTTCCTGAAAATAATTCATCCGCCATTGCAAACACTTTGCCACGGCCCACAATACTGTAAGCTGTGTTTGGAACATCATCTACGTCATTTATTAAATGAGAAGCCGGCGTTGTTACGGTAGAGAGATGCGCGAAACTAAAACTCAGGTAGATTTCATCCACATCGACTGTAGTCTCATGTGGATATATATTGTTTGTTATACCGTCCGAACCATCATCCGTCGAGTATTCGATACCAGCTCCCAATGCTGAGAGTAAATCATTATAGGCATCCATGGTTCTCCAAGTCTCATCACCCTCCAGCAATAAAGCTCCACCACTTAATACCCAGTTTCGAACAGCAGCAATCTCAGAACTCGAAAAGTAGCTGTAGTAAATAAAATCTGTGATCCATAGTACATCGTATTCACTTAACAATCCGGAAGTAATGCTAGATGAATTTTCTACCACAGTTCCCCCCCGTAAAGAAAGGTCTGCTATAATTGTTGACCAGTAATTACTTGGGAATTGTTCATGAGAAATATCATAAAGGATTCTTACATTTGTTAGATCAGCTAAAAACGCTTGAATTTGTGAGGTACGTATTGGTAGGTTCGTATTTGTTGATTCAGTAGAGTCTGATACCTCCGGATTTGTTTTGGGAAGTGTTAGCGCGTATGTAGAATATCCTTTTGATACAGTATTCATCTGCAAGCATAAATCACTTAAACCAGTATTGTAAATTGTTAAAGCATGAGTAGCTGTCCCACCTGTATATAAACTATCTCTAAAGTAATCAGGTGAAACCGAAATATTCGGGGGTACTAATCCTTCACCCTGTAAGAAAACTGTCAATGTAGGCTCATTTAAATCATTGCTCTGGATAGTTAGATTGCCGGTGGATACACCTGCTGAAGTAGGTTCAAATACAACCTTTACTATCTGACTCTCATCAGGAGCTAAACTGAAATCAGTGATATCAACAGAATAATTCCCATTATCGGATGTAATATTATTTACAATCAAGACATCTCTACCATCATTCTTAGTAAGGAATTCTAAAGTGCCAGTATAACCTGTGAATACCGTACCGTAATTTAAAGTATCGGTGGAAAGAGTTATATCCGGTGTTTTTACAGGTATAGAAAAGGAACTTACCCAGTTGAGACCGTCTCTATCTCTTGCAACAAGCTCAAAATTGATAACGTTATCCGCCGGGCATCCCACTGCTACATCAAAATCAAAATTCTCTAAATTCTCTGATAGTAAATCGGGTAATATATCGCCAAATTCATCAGTCGAGTCTGTAATGGTAACGTAAGAGTCTGCCGTCCGCAGGATACCTGTAACGTCCCAGGCAGTATCATGACATACATTGCGTACAGTCAGTTCAAGCTCGATACTCTCACCAGGGTCAACTTTTCCGTCGCTATCTCCAGATACATCTGTCATTGTATAGCACTCAAAAACAACCCAGGGATCAGAAGTTGATATGACATCCACACTTCCTTCATAGGGTAGGTAATCATGCTTTGTAACCGTACAATACATTGTACCGGTCGATGTAAGCGGAGATAAGGACAAGGTAATATTTCCGAAAACGTCGGTATATCCCCTTTCGTAAACTTCTCCTTCTTCATACAGGCAAACAAGTGCATTTTGTACGTTAGAAATTCCGTCGGTAACATTTACAGTAAATGTCTCCGCATCAACAGGTATCACAGGATAATGAGTGACTATGAGTTCTTCAGGAATATCTGTCCAGAGAGGAAGTTCGGGATCCCCGAATAGATTTAATTCATAAATACACCATGCCCAAACATCCCACCAGGTCACCTCTGAAACGTATCCGTCTTTCGAAAAAGCATGCGCAACCCCAAGATAGTTATGGTAGGGATAACCTTCTTTGAATATCTCATGATAAAAGCACGTATCTAAGCCCTCTGAGAGCGCACCCGGTACGGACGCTATGCCAACTCTTGAATTCATAATTGAAAAACCGCCACCGGTAGTTGAGGTCAAATAATGTTCAGCAAAACAATCCCCGTTAGGGACATAATCAATCGCACCTGTAAAGCAACCGTTAGCATTGTGGATTCCAAGTAAACCGTCATTGCCCAGAGTATCTAAATCATCGGAACAAAGAGTTCCAGCGACTCCACCAGCCCAACCGTGTCCCATAAGATGAGCAAAACCAAATCCCGAACGAAGCGAATCTACAAAAATATCGTGGCTAAGGTTTCCATCTCGTTCATACAATCTCGAAACCTGCCAATCCGAAGGCACCATATCGGCGATCGCTTCCTGAGAAAACGTCTCATCGTAATTATCAAAGAGAACAGACACTGGAAGCAGTATCTTTTTTTGATAACCGAGCGGAGGGGTTTTTTCATAGGTCAGCACCTTATTTACAAAGGTTTCCGCCTGTGCAATAGTCCGTGCAGGGGCCCTTCCCACAAATACATCCGAATATAAATCAACATCATCTGTAAATTCACCGTATGTTCCATCTCCATCCGCATTCCAGTCACCATCGAGATCTGAGAAATAAAGGTCTGAAGGAATAGTGTCATTGTCACTTTCCTCTTCACCTTCCTCTCTATACCATACATCTCTTCTGGGAACGATTTCCTGACCCCATTCATAGTCACATTGACCTCCGAGAAGAACCCAGATGGTTCCCCAAGAGGAATTCGCATCCTTAATAAAATTCCTTACTCTCTCGGCATTATCCGCACCTGTATAATTCGCGTAGATATAATCAAGAGTTACAACCTTTGCTGGAACACCCTTTTTTGTTTTCCAATCTGCAAGTTCCTGAAATGTCGTGGCAAAGGAATCTACCGTTATTATAACATATTCAGCTGAATCCGTCGTTGCCCAACCTCTCAATTGGGTATGAGGTTCAAACATCCCAATATCTTCAGGATTTAGAATTAAATTTTTAACCCTTTCTTTGAATATCTTGTTTTGTTTTTCAGTCTTTGTTTTTAGGGGAAGTAATTTCTCTTCATAAGTAATCTTAAATTTTATTCTCGAATACAAAACCAATTTCTTTTCGGATGGTATATAATGCAGGGGGTAAATCAACACATTCGCGAGTCTATATCCACCCATCGAGCCTGTGTGGCCGGATTCTATAATTTTCCCGGGGTATGGGGTATCCTGAGCGTAAATATCCTCATCCGGGTCAATAAAAGTGAAAACTCTATCTTTTAAGATTGGACGCGGAGGTTGAGTTGGATACACCTCATACTCTCCTGAAATTTCCTCTTTATCAAAGGAAATAAGCTCTACGTCTATAACTTCAGCACCCTGAGGGATTAAAACTGGAAAAGCCGCCCGCGGAAGACAGGGAGCACCTATCTCTATCGTATTCGACCTGCATCCTCTGAATCTCATAAAATCGTATCCTTTAATCTCGGTAAATGAAATATCATTACTATTGAATGTTACTTCCTTTTCTATGACACCAGCAAATGCAATTAATGCGAAAAAGAAAAGAAACGCATGAACTAATCTAAAAAACACTCCTCTTCTGGGCATTATTATCAACCTCCTTACTAATATCGATTTATGTCATACAGTTTTCAGACTACATTATTAAATAAGTCTTAACTGAATATATTTGGGGCAAATTATAACTAAAAAAAAGAAAAAGTCAAGAACTGAGGCACGCCAACATCCAATTATTCAACCACAGAGAACACAGAGAAAAATTTAGTCCAAAGTCCAAGGTCCTAAGTCCAAAGTCAAGAATAACTATCAACTTCCAAATCTTCTTTGTTTACTTGAAACATGTAACTCTAAACCTAAAACCTTTATTCACGTGTAGAACATGTAAATATTGTGGTCTGGAAACCGAGCGGGCACGGTCTCTTATTAACAAAATGAACAAGGAGTGCTGTCCAGGAAAATACCTCGGAGGTCGAACGGGCATGGATTTTCAATTTCTTTGAAATTGAAAAGAGTGAGACCGAGAGATAAAGAGCAATTTCCTCGCCGGGGGAAATTGACTCTGGTTTTCTCGGACAGTACTCCTTGCGAAATAAACCGACGGGGAAACTGACTGCGGTTTTTCGGAGTAGTACCCCTGAACGAAAACCGGTTGGAAAATTGACCGCGTGGCCTTGAGAATGGTTAGTGCTCGCTTATAATATAAATATATATCCTTGAAAAATTTTTCAATTCAATTATCTTTAATTCAAATGGAGGGAATTATGAAAATAGGAGTAATTTCGGACACACACGACCATCTTGAAAACATAAAAAAAGCTATAAATATTTTAAAAGAAAGAAAAATAACAAATCTTATACACCTCGGAGATTATTGTTCTCCTTTCTCAATACCACTTCTTAAAATAGAAAAGGTATACGCAATTTTCGGTAATAACGACGGAGATAAACTATTCCTGCAGAAAAAAGCAAATGAGAGCGGTTTTATCATCGATAGAGCCCCCAAAGCTCTTAATATCGAGGGAAGAAAAATAGCAATTATGCACGAACCATATCAATTGGAAGCATTCCGGAAAAGCGGCATTTATGACATAGTCCTTCATGGACACACTCACGAATATTACGTTAAAAAGGACCCGCTTACAGTAAATCCGGGCGAACTATGCGGTTATCTTTCGGGGAAAGCGACTTTCGCGATAATCGAACTCGAAACACTTGAATGTGAAATTGTGGAATTGTGAATTTAACCACTAAACACACTAAATACACGAAACTCCATCCCACCTTTCTGAATTTGCGTTGAAAAAACAAACGAAAAAACCAATTCTCACACAAAGGCACGGAGACCACAGAGAAAAAAATATAGATGACTAAAAAAAAGATATATATAGATGCGGGTATGGTATTAGGCGGTATAGTTTTATTATTTGTCTTGAAGGGAGAGTCCTGGTCACCAGCTAAATATTTCTTCTTTTATATGTGTTCCGGTATAGGAAGCGTTATTGGCCTAAATTTCTCCCGGGGATTTTTTAAATCTTTTATAATCTCCGTACTTTCATCCGCACTTTTGCTTTTTTTGGGATTAACAATAGCGGATATCTCTGTTGAAGGAATCAGCGTACTGCGTGGATATTTAACGTGGCTTCCCTTGATATTAATTCTATTACCGTTATACGGGTTAGCGGGAACATTGTCGATGTATCCAATAGTGAGTATTATTGTTAAAAGGATAAATGAGAAAAGATAGCTTACAGAAAAAGGAGAAAAAATATGAAAAAATTGAGAAAAATATTGCCAATTATAATGATGTTTGGATCTCTTCAAGTCATAAAAGCCAAAGAATTCAAATATAAAATCCCTGTAAAAATCGAAGACGATTGGGAAGTTACCAGTATCTATGAAAGTAACGTTAAAATTGATTCGCTTATTTCTTTAATTAATCAAATTGAAAATAAAAAATATAATAAAATACATAGCATTTTAATCGTTAAAGATGGACATCTCATTTTCGAAAAATACTATAGTGGTAACGATTACAAATATTGGTCGCCATCGTCACCGACTTTTAATGCCGGACTTGTCGATTATGGGATTGACTCCATCCATAACATCCATTCCGCCACAAAAGCTTTTACGTCTATTTTGATAGGAATAGCAATAGATGAAGGATTTATTAAATCGGTTGATGAACCGATATTTGAATTTTTTCCTGAATATTCTGACTTAAGCGATAGTCTAAAATCGAAAATTACGGTAGAACACCTTCTAAGTTGCACCTCGGGTTTAGAGTGGAATGAATTAGATGAACCTCAAGGTCCATCGAATGATTTAGTTAAATTACTTGCAAAGATTTTAAATCCTGAAATTTCAGACGAAGAGTACAAAATTATACTACCCACCGATGATTTATTAGAATTTATTCTTTCAAAACCCTGCGTCGGTGAACCCGGAAAAAAATGGTATTATAGCTCAGGGGATTTAGTTCTGCTCGGCGAAATAATCAAGAAAGCTACCGGATCGAGGATGGATGAATTTGCCAAAAAGTATTTATTCGAGAAATTAAATACAGATAAATGCAAATGGGAGTTGATAGATACGAATATTGTTAACGCGTGGGGAATGCTCAAAATACGCCCCAGAGATTTAGCTAAATTAGGTTATTTGTTTTTGAACAACGGACAATGGCAAGACAAAAAAATTGTTTCTCAGGATTGGCTTAAAAAAAGTTCGGAGAAATATATCGATATTCCATTTTTAACAGAAGACTGGGGCAAAATAAGTTATGGTTATCAATGGTTCCAAAGAAACACAAAAGTAAACAACGAATCTGTCGATTATTTCTTCCGCCCGGGAGTGGGAGGCCAGTGTGTGGCAGTTTTTCCAAAATACAATGCAGTCTTTGTTACGACCGGTGGTTTCTGGCCTTCGGACGGCCCAGTAAATGAAATAATCGATAGATACATTATACCGGCAATTATAATAAAATAGGATTATCTTATTGATAAAAACAAAAAATTTTGTGTGTTTATAGTTAAAACAAATATTCATTGGGGCGGTGGGGCTTTGTGTTCTTTGTGTGCTTTGTGGTTAATAAATGCTTTCTTCTCTGTGTTTAAAAATTGCGGAGTTAGACGACGATATCCTTAACCTGAGCGAGTCTTTCGATTTCGTATGTCGGCAATATTTCTCCTTCGTTTCTAATTTTTCCGGGATTAAACCAGCACGTATCAATCCCAAAATCGAATCCCCCCTTTATATCAGATGAAAGAGAATCCCCTATAATTATTGCGGTATTTTTATTACTGTGTTCGGTTATTTTGAAAACGTATCTAAAAAAGTCAGATTCGGGTTTGGCAACCCCAATTTTCTCCGAAACTATAAAAATATCAAAATAGTCCTTTAGAGGTGAACCCATTAATCTGGCATACTGCGCGGAGTAAATTCCGTTTGTAACTAGCGCGAGTTTATACTTTCGATATAAAGAAGCAACAACCTTCTCCGCACCTTCTATAACAAAAGAGGTTTTGGAGATAAAATTCAAATAACTATCGCTAAAACTTTTTATATTCTGTTTTATACCAAGTGTATCAAATAAAACTCTGAATCTTTTCAACTTTAACTTCTCAAGGCTCGTCTCGCCTCTTTCTAACTCACCCCAAACTTCCCTGTTTATTTTTTTGTATTTTTCTAAATAAAAATCAGGACTAAGATCTACACCGAAGTATTCCATGCTCTTTTTTAAAGCATACTCCTCCGCTTTTGTATAATCAAACAAAGTGCCATCCAGGTCAAAAAGAATTAATTCGTATTTCTTATTCATCAAATATAATATTAAATTTTTTATTCATTTACTATTTCGACTCTATCCAGGTAATCTTTTAAGTCTTCTATTCCTTTTTTAATACCCTTAATATCTTTACCCTTTCCTGCCATTTCTATAGACTTACCTATTTCGCTGATTCCGTCAAACCCATACCCCGCGCCTGAGCCTTTCATGCTGTGTCCCAATCGTTCTATTTCCTCAAAATTTCCCTCCTCAAGGCACGATTCCATATTTTCTATATCTTTTTGCCTGTGATGTAAAAAACCGGGGATTAGATCCGCTATTTCCGGCTCTACTCTAATAACAATTTTTTCTTTATCATTCATAAAATCTCCTGAATTATAAACCCAACTTATCCGCAAATTCCTTCAAAACTTTAACCAACGTTTCCATCTTTACTGGTTTCGCAACATGAGTATTACATCCGGCATCCAAACATTTCTCAGCATCACCTTTCAGAGCATAGGCAGTAAGCGCAACAATCGGAGTTTCTTCTGTTCCCACTCTTTTTTCCCACATACGGATTTTTCTGGTAGCCGTATACCCATCCATAACGGGCATTTGCATATCCATCAAAACTAAGTCATATACATTTTTCTTAAACTTTTCAAAAGCAATCTTACCATTCTCGGCTTCATCTATTTGGACAGAAGATTTCTTCAAAAAAGCTTGTATCAGTAAACGATTATCTTCTGTGTCCTCCACGAGCAAAATTTTCATAGGAGGAAGATCAATCGCTTTGATTTCTTCGATTTCTTTTTTCTTTTTCTTAGCCTTCCATAAGCCAAGCGTAGTCAGAATTGCATTCTTCAATTCATCTCTCTTAATAGGCTTAACAAGATAACAACTTATACCTAACTTATCGATACGGGTTAAATCCGAAACCCGGTAATCTGAAGTGAGCATCATTACAGTGGTAGTCTCTTCGCTTTTTTTATCTTCTCGTATAATCTCAGCTACTTTAAAACCGTCTACCGAAGGCATTCGTCGATCGAGCAAAACAAGTCGGAAATTTTTACCTTTTTTCCTGGCAGCCTTTATTATCGAAATTGCCTCCTCTCCGCCCGAAGCTTCCACCACATTCGCTTCCCACGCCGTAAGAATTTCCCTAAGGATCAACCTGTTTGTGGCATTATCATCAACAATAAGAGCTGAGATACCCCTTACATCAACCTCCTCAGGTTCAATGAAAGTACGAGTTTTTTTCTCCTTTCGTATCTCGAATTGCACGGTAAAGGAAAATTCGCTTCCTTTTCCCTCTTCGCTTTCAACCCACATTTCTCCTCCCATCAATTCGACAAGCCGCTTTGAGATACTTAAGCCTAAACCTGTACCGCCAAATTTACGGGTAGTTGAAGAATCAGCCTGTTTAAAACTATCAAAAATAGCTTCCCGCTTACCTTCAGGTATTCCAACACCTGTATCTCTTACAGAAAACAATAAACAAACTCCGTTTTCTCTTTTAGTTTCACATTGAAGCCCTTCTTCTGCAAGTTTAACACTTAAAACAACTTCTCCTTCGTCAGTAAACTTAATCGAATTTCCAATCAGATTTACCAATATCTGGCGCATACGGTAAGAGTCTCCTATAAGACCGATGGGAACATTCGGAGAAACATGATCAACAAGTTCAATACCTTTTCTATGCGCTCTAATAGCAAGAATATCGCAGACTTTCTCAACAAGGCTATCAAGGTCAAATTCGTCCTTCTCAATTTGCACATCACCACATTCAATTTTGGAAATATCAAGAACATCGTTAATTATAGCAAGAAGAGTCTCCCCTGCTTCCCTCAACACCTTAAGGTAATCATGCTGTTCTTTAGAAAGAACTGTTTCTTCTAAGATTTCACACATTCCAATTATAGCGTTCAGAGGAGTACGGATTTCATGGCTCATTATGGCCAAAAAAGTGGTTTTTGCCTGCGAGGCTTTTTGTGCAATTTTCCGGGTTTCAATCAATTCTTCTTCTCTTTTTTTAAGCTCGGTGATATCTTGAGTGATGCCAAGTATTCCTATGACATTACCCTCATTATCGGTGAAGGAGGCTTTACTGGTTAACAAGTAGACTTCTTCCCCTTCCGCAGTTTTAGATTTCTCTTCCCTCTCGACAATAGGCTCTCCTGTTTTCATTATGTGTAGTTCGTCCTGACGGGCTGCTTTCGCTAGATATTCTGAATAAAGATCAAAATCAGTCTTTCCTATCAGTTTCGCTACAGAATCCACCGGAGGAGCCCCCTCCTGCATCAGATAGTATTTACTTACTCGAAGAAGACATCCTTTCTTATCTTTGAAGTAAACGGACATTGGGATATTATCCATAAAACTTTCAAACAGTGCTCTATCACGGATTAATTCCTTTTTTACTTGTTTACTTTTACTTTGAGATTTTTCAAGTTTGGCAATTTTATTACGTAACTTTTTTAATTCGTTTATTAATTGTTTTTCTGTTTTTTTGCTATCATTCATAACGATTTATATTTCCTTTACCAGGCTATAAAAGGAATAATACATTAGAAAGTTATAGGAAAAGTTAAAAAAGTAAAGGAGGAAAATGTTTTTTTGCTTGTTTTTTTCAAACACAAATTCAAAAGGTACGGTGGGTTTTCTTGTATTTTGTGTGTTTAGTGGTTTGATAACTTCTTCGGTGTTGTGTGTCGGGTTTTAAACAAAAAATATAGTTTTTTTCTCCGTGTCCTCTGTGTCTCTGTGGTTATGAGAAAAAGTCAACCCCTTTATTTATTTTTCACCAAAAACCTTTTATATTCCCTTATTTTCTTATCATGTAACTTCTTATTCATATACCTGTAATACTCCCTTTCTTTTAG
>Ga0307438_1001110_pt1 | contig 17933 bp, 13 predicted proteins | sample SalMarWE160110MG_FD_202144 | JGI IMG/M metagenome (GOLD analysis project Ga0307438, IMG submission 202144) | Salt marsh sediment microbial communities from the Plum Island Ecosystem LTER, Massachusetts, United States - WE1603-110 | ecosystem: Environmental > Aquatic > Marine > Intertidal zone >... | reverse complement strand
GGGAGTACGTTTTCAAAAAGGTAAAACGGAGTGAAGCAATCTCGCCATAATAGGTTGACAAACATGGAGATTTATTTTAATCTTTCAATGTGTCAGGCTGAAATAGGGAGTAGTATTCTTGATGAACTAGGAAATTATATGGTCTACCGGAGGACATTTTCTGAAGAAGCCTTATAGGAGCAATCTTAACGAAGCTTTGAGTTGAGGAAAAAGAAAAATATACTGTTTGAGGAGCAAGGCGACGAGTTTATATTTTTCCCGAAACGAGAAGCTGAGCAGAAATAATAAGAAGCTACTATACAGCGACGGAAGAAATTGTCCTTTGGTATTTTTGGACCTTTAGAAAACTGTCATAGTCTATCTGAAAACGAGCCTACAGGGAGAAAGGAGTGAACCAAGGATGAAAAAACAGGTATTTTCTGGTATCCAGCCAACAGGTAACATTCATATTGGAAACTATTTCGGCGCAATGAAGCAGTGGGTAGCCTCACAGTCTGAATTTAGCAATATTTTTTGTATTGTTGACCTGCATGCTATTACTGTTCCTCAAGACCCTAAGGTTTTAAAGGCAAAGATACGGGAGGTAGCCGGTCTTCTCTTTGCCGCTGGCATTGATCCCCAAAAGTCTGTAGTCTTTTTACAATCTCAGGTTAGTGCTCACGCTGAGTTAGCCTGGATTCTCAATTGCTTCATCCCCACAGGATGGATGAAGCGGATGACACAGTTCAAAGAAAAGTCAGAGAAGATGAAGGATGAGGTGAGCGTTGGTCTTTTTGATTATCCGGCCCTGATGGCTGCTGATATTCTGCTTTATGAAGCAGACCTGGTGCCAGTTGGTGAGGACCAGAAGCAGCATGTGGAGCTTACCCGAGATATTGCGCAGAGGTTTAATTCAATCTACGGGAGGACTCTTAAAGTACCAGAGCCACTAATTCCTAAAGTGGGTGCCCGTATAATGGGACTGGATGACCCTACTAAGAAAATGAGTAAAAGTGAGGCAAAGTCAGCCCATGCAGTCAACTTACTTGATTTACCAGACATCATTCGTTCCAAGATCGGGCGAGCCACTACAGATTCACTGCGCCAGATTCGTTTTGATGAGAATCGTCCCGGAATATATAATCTCTTAGTTATCTATGAGCTTTTTACCGGTCTCGCCAGGCCAGATATAGAGAGGCACCTTGAAGGAAAAGGCTACGCAGATTTCAAAAGAGAGCTGGCCGAAGTAATTGTTGAAGGTTTGCGTCCCCTGCAGTCTCGTTATCATGAGTTGACAGCCGATCCAAAATATATAGACTCCTTATTTATAGAGGGAGCATCTAAAGTCCGCCCCACCGCAGAGAGAACTTTGAAAAAGGTCAAAGAAAGAGTAGGACTTGGATAATATCTGAATAAAGGAAGAGGTGTTGATTTGAGAACCCTGGGTATCCACACAAAGTACTTTCGTTTCGAGAGTAAAGAGAAGGCAACCCAAGCTGCCGAATCTCTTTTATCGAATCGACATAAGGTTAGTATTGAGCGAGAATGCTTGGTTATTTTTATCTCAGTGGAAAAAGAAGATGCGACTTCACCGCTCTCGCTGGCGGCTCAGTTGGCTGCTGACACTTTGAAAAGGGCTAAACAGCTTAAGGTAAAGACGGTAATCCTTTATCCCTATGTTCATCTTACTGAGAGTCCCAGCACTTCACGTATTGCATTAAAGGTTATGGATGAAATAGACTCACGTTTGGCAGAATCACTTGAAGTAATTCGTGCGCCATTTGGTTGGTACAAAGCGTTTGAAATGGCCTGTCTTGGACATCCGCTCTCGGAGTGGAGTGGAAGGTATTTTCCTGATGAGAAAGAAAGGGCTCCATATGAGGAGAAGTCCAAAAGAAAACCGAGTGCTTTCACCCGTTTCATTCTGGCTGATTTGGAGGGTAATACCTTTGATGTTACTCCAGCAGACTTTGCGGAATGTCCGATTTTTTCCTACACTCCACCTATATATAATCTGTTAAAACAGTTCGTCTCAAATGAGCTGATGCAGGGTGTATCTTCAGAAGAGTCTCCCAAACATATCGCTTATATGCGAAGACATCAACTTGTGGATTACTGTGATGTCTCTGAAAAAGGACATTATAAGTGGTATCCCAAAGGAGTACTAATTCAGAAGCTCATTCTTGACTATGCTTCAGAGTTGGCTCAGGAGTGGGGGGCTTTTGAGATGAAGAATCCTCTGGTCATTCGAGGAGGCCATAATATTGTGGGCGAATTGATGGGAGAATTTCATGAACGGGATTACGAGGTAGATGGAGGCAGGGGTATTTGCTATCTTCGCTATGCTTCCGACCCGCTGGCTTTTCCTTTTATGCAAAATGTCCGCTTCACCTATAAGCAATCACCTTTAAGAGTATATGAGGAGGCTACCTGCTTTCGCAATGAACAGGAAGGAGAGGTGAGTGGCCTTAAACGAGTGAGAAACTTTATAATGACAGATATGCATGCAGCTTGCTCTAGTCTGCCGCAGGCACATAAGGAATTTGAGGCTCTGTGTCTTAAATTCGCAGACCTGATGAATGACATAATTGCTAAAGAACGTTGGGTACTCGGTTGGGAAGGCACTATAGATTTCTTTGAAGAAAACAGAGAGTGGCTGGTCAGTATTGGGAAAAAGATGGGAGTTCCGGCGTTTTTCAAACTTATGCCAGAGATGAGCCATTATTACGTAATCAAGAACGAATATCAATTTATTGCCGAGGATAAGTCTAATATTCAAGTGAGCACGGTGCAGTGGGATGTAAAAGACGGTAAGAGATTCAATATTGCTTATATTGATGAGCAAGACCAAAAGAGGCCCTGTCCCGTTATTATTCACGCTTCCAGTTTTGGAAGCATCGAGAGAACTCTCTGCACCATTCTGGAGAATATTGCTCTTGATGAAAAAAGGGGCATTCCTCCAATGTTCCCTCTCTGGCTGGCTCCTACCCAGGTGAGGATAATCCCCGTTTCCGATACTTACCTTGCCTTTGCTATGGATATCTGCGATAGAATTTCCGGCCAGAGTATTCGCGTAGACATAGACGACCGCGATGATACTGTTGGTAAAAAGATTCGAAATGGAGAAAAGGAGTGGATTCCTTATCTCCTTGTTGTGGGAGAAAAGGAGAAAACCTCTGGTCAACTTAGTGTGAGGTCACGAGAGGATAGAAGTCAGAAAGAGATGGCAGTTGATGATTTTATAGAGATGGTTTCAAAGAAGACAAGAGGGATGCCTTTTCGAGGATTACCATTACCCAGGCTAGTCAGTAAAGCACCTCTCTTTTATGGATGAACTGACGCTCTGGAATAGACTAACCAGACCGATGGCGCACCTTATCCCTATAAAATAAAGGAGGAAAGATAGATGGACAAGATGATTGCTTTTTGCGGAATAGTCTGTACTGAGTGTCCTGCATTTCTAGCTACCCAAAAAGATGACGACAATGAAAGGATGAAAGTGGCTGAGCTGTGGTCTAAAGAGTTTAATGCAGAATTTAAGCCAGAAGACATTAACTGTGATGGATGTTTGCTAGAGAATGGACGGCTTTTTGGCCACTGTAAAGTTTGTGAAATAAGGAAGTGCGCTCAGGAGAAGGATGTTAAGAACTGTGCCTATTGTGACGATTATACTTGTGAAAAGTTAAACAAATTCTTTGGGATGGCACCTGAGGCAAAGATTACTCTTAATAAGCTAAGAAACTATATATAGTCTACCGAAGGACATTCCTCAGAAGAGAGCGTATAGCGCTTAGCGGATAGCGTATAGTGAATCGCAAACAAGGAAGTAAATGATTGTAAGAGTTTAATTAACCATTCACGATTCACGAAATACGATTCACCAGATACAGGGACAGAAAGGTTGTACTTGATTAATTTACCAGGAGAATAATCATGAGATTAACTTCACAAGAGAAAGTTGAAGAAATTATCCTTAAAGTCTCCGAAAAATATGGTACCAGCCGTGATTCAGCAAGAAAGATGCTGCATAAGTTCGTCTGTATGGGAAGATGTAACTGGTACAAAACTCGAAGTAATCAGGCGAGTTTTAACAGGCTGGACTTAACGGAGCAAGAGAGGAAAGATATAGGGAAGATTATCTCAGGAATTATGAAACGGATATCTCCAGATGAAGCTGCATATGAAATCCATTGTGTGTTATGTCCAGGTGAGTCGCGACCAAAGCCATAATTGCAAGTCTGCATTTTTCTATTCTGAAAGGAAAATCTTTTTAGAGTTTAATCTTAACCTATGACTAAGGTAGAACTAAGACCCCAAAGGGTTTCAGATGCGAAAAGATTTTATCAAATAATAAAAAATCCAAACTTTGAGTTCATGTATATTCCTTGCGATAGCATCAAAGACGAAATCAAATTCTTGAAGCAAAATGCTTCAAGAAGGCGTAGGAATTTTGCATACAACTACACAATCCTTTGCGATGGTGAAATTGTTGGCGGTTGTGGAATTAAGATTAATCAACATAGAACTTTCAACGGCGAAATATCGTACTTTATTGACCAGGCATATTGGGGAAAAGGGATTACAACTCAAGCAGTCAAGAAATTAGAAAGAATTGGGTTCGATGAATTAAAGCTAAATAGAATTGAGATTATTATGAATGTTCGCCACAAGGCAAGCGAAAAGGTTGCCATTAAATGCGGCTACAAAAAAGAAGGTGTTATGAAAAAAGCCATAAAAACTGGCAAAAGTTATTATGATGCTTTCTTATATGCAAAAGTGAAATAGCACCCAAAGTTTATCCCACCTGGTTTGACATTCCTTAGTTTCCAGTCTATAATCGTGTTATAGGTGATATAAACTAATCATGTAGGCTCTTTTTTTACCTGCGGTCCCAAAACTATTCGTCTCTTTCTCGACTCATCCCATAAGATTTCTTTAGTTTTTAGAATAGGGTAGCTCAGTCAGTAAGTGTTAGATTAAGGGTTTTTGAGGTTCGCAGGTATCTGGATAGGGATATCTGGAGAAGGTAAAGAGGGAAAGATGAAGACATTCAAGCAAGGAATCTATCTTAAAGAAAATAAGGAACTCAGTGAAGAGCAAAGAATAAGAAGGATATCTCCTCCCGCTAGAGTTATTCTTCCCCTTGCTCAGCATATTGGTACCCCTTGTGAACCGCTGGTGAAAAAGGGAGATTTGGTGAAGAAAGGAGAAAAGATCGCTGACAGTGATTCTTTTGTCTCCAGTCCTATTCATGCCAGTATATCGGGAAAGGTCACCTCAATTGAGAAGATGCCTCATCCGGTGGGAGGTGGGGTTACTGCTATAGTTATTAAAAGAGAAGATGGTAAGGAGGAAGGGCAAGTTAGGGATGAGGATAACAAAGAGTCCTCTCTTTCTTCATTGGAAGCAGAAGACATCCTAGGAAAAATCCGGGAGGCAGGAATAGTAGGATTAGGTGGGGCAGCTTTCCCTACCCATGTCAAGCTTAGTCCTCCCAAAGACAAACCCATTGACACCATAATCTTAAATGGCTGTGAATGCGAGCCTTATTTGACCAGTGACCATTGTATTATGCTGGAAAGAGCGGATGATTGTATCTATGGCTTGAAGGCAATTATGAAAGCTGTAGGCGCAAAGTCAGGCTATGTAGCTATTGAAAACAACAAACCCGAAGCCGTAGCTCTTTTTAAAGATAAATTGAAAGATGAGGATGGTATTAGGGTAATCTCTCTTAAGACTAAATATCCCCAGGGTGGGGAGAAGATGCTCATTAAGGCTATTTTGAATAGAGAAGTTCCCTGGGCGACTTCCGATGGAGGGGCTTTGCGGCCTGGGCTTCCTATGGATGTAGGCGTGATAGTGAATAATGTGGGGACAGCCGTAGCCATTACTGAAGCAATAAAGTGGGGTAGGCCACTATTGGAAAGAGTAGTTACCATAACTGGCTCAGCAGTAAAGAACCCTTCTAATTTATTGGTTTCCCTGGGGACCCCTTTCTCTCACATTATAGATGAGTGTGGAGGTTTCAAGGAGGATGTGGGTAAAATCATCATGGGTGGTCCCATGATGGGAATTAGTCAGTATACTTTAGATATTCCTGTGATTAAGGGAACCTCGGGGATTCTTGTATTGACTAAGAAAGAGGCTGTGTTTAGAGAAGAGAAGGCTTGCATAAAATGTGCTCGCTGTATAGACCATTGTCCTATGGGTCTTCTTCCTACCACCTTAGTTCGCTTGGTAAAGGGAGAAAAGTGGGACAGTTTAAAAGAGTATAACATTAATGAGTGCATTGAATGCGGCTGTTGTAGTTATGTTTGCCCTTCCAAGATTCCGCTGGTGCACTATATCAAACTGGGTAAACTCCAGATTCAGAAAAAGGCTTCCTTGGTGAAATAGGAAATTATACATCTACCGAAGGACATTTTCTGAAGAAGCCTTATAGGAGCAACCTCAACGAAGCTTGGAGTTGAGGAAGAAGAAAAATATACTGTTTGAGGAGCAAGACGACGAGTTTATATTTTTCCCGAAACGAGAAGCTGAGCAGAAATAATAAAAGGCTACTATACAGCGACGGAAGAAAATTGTCCGGAGGTTTTCCTTAAAATGAATAAAGAAGAGGTTATAGGGCTTGACAAGAAATACGTTATGCACACTTATTCTCGTATTCCTCTGGTGATAGACAGAGGCGAAGGGGTAAGAGTTTGGGGCAAGGATGGTAAAGAATATCTTGACTTTATCTCGGGCATAGGAGTGAATGCTATCGGTCACTGCCATCCCGAGGTGGTAGCTGCTATTAACTATCAAACTAAAAGACTTTTTCATTGTTCAAATCTTTATTATATTGAACCTGAGGCAAAGCTAGCTAAGGCTTTGTGTGATATCTCCTTTGCAGACAAGGTTTTCTTTTCAAACTCTGGCGCTGAGGCTAATGAGGCAGCTATAAAATTAGCTCGCAAGTTTGGCAGTAAGCAAAATGTTAAGTCGTACGAGATAATCACTATGAAGGATTCATTCCATGGAAGAACAATCACTACCCTAAAAGCCACTGGCCAGACTAAATACCAGGACGGTTTTGGGCCGTTTACTCCTGGATTCAGATATGCTCCTTTTAATGACCTAAAAGCGGTGAGAAGCTCTATTTCGAATGAAACCTGCGCTATAATGGTGGAGCCTGTCCAGGGAGAAGGAGGGCTCAATGTTGCCTCCCAAGATTTTCTTAAAGGATTGCGCCAGTTGTGTGATGAAAAGGGAATTTTGTTGATTCTGGATGAGGTGCAATGTGGTCTGGGAAGAACAGGAGAACTCTTTGCTTATCAACATTACGGGATTGAGCCCGACATAATGACTCTAGCCAAGCCTCTGGCAGGAGGAATGCCTATAGGGGCCACTTTAGCCAAAGAGAAGATTGCCTCTTTCTTTGAGCCGGGAAATCATGCTTCCACCTTTGGCGGGAATCCTGTAGTGTGCTCGGCTGCTCTTGCTTTTCTGAGAGTAGTAGAAGAAGAGGGTTTAGTTGAAGGAGCCAGAGAAAAGGGAAGGTACTTTAGAGAAGAGTTAGAAAAGTTAAGAGAGGCTTTTTCTTTTATTAAGGAAATACGCGGCAAAGGGCTGATGATTGGATTGAAACTTGCTTTTCCCGGGAAAGGTATGGTGGAGGAATGTCGAGAAGAAGGTCTCTTGATTAACTGCATCGCTGAGAATGTGCTTAGATTTCTCCCTCCCTTAATTGTCGAGAAGAAAGATATTGATGAGGCAGTTAAGATATTGAGATGCGTGATGTCTCGTATATGATGCGTCCTACGCAATACGACATACGCAATACGCAATACGCAATACGATATGATGGGGCATAGTTATGCTGGAAGAAAAGAAAGCCTCCAGATGGGGCAGGTGGTTAGTTCTGGTAGTTTTGCTATTAGTGCTTATATATGTCATCGCTGATGGGTGGGTGATGAATAAGCTCGAGCCCGATGAAGTGGTGGCTGTCTATGGGCCCAGAGGAGTTAGAGCTTTAATTAATATGAGTGGTAAAAGTATCCGCAGGTGGAAGTGGCCAAGGATTCCGGGAACTTCTATAGGAGTAAAAGAGGAGCCAATTAAGGACGAGGTAAAGACTGTTACTTCCAGGTTTGCTCTGTACACCAGTGAGGAAGTTACAGGAAAGGAAGAGGATAAAGAATACGCTCAGGCCTATGTAGTTGATATGGAAATTGAAGTAAAAGACTGGCAGAAATTCTTGACAGAGATTGATTTGGAAAAGATAAATGAAGAGAGAAAAAAAGCTGGCCCTTTTGTTACCTTAGTGAAAGATAGATTCGAAGTGATAGCTGGTTTCATAGAAGATGTTATTAAAAGAGGGGAGGCAACAGATAGACTGGGAAAGCCGCTGCGGTCAGAGGAAGGCTATCCAGCTATGAACTTGATTACCCGAATCAATTATGCATACTCCCAGCTAGCAAATCGAAGAAACTTTCTTATTGCTCTTCTGGATAGATATCAGCTTGAAACTGGCCAGGAAATAACAGAATATCTGGAAGAGGAGATTCCCTGGTATTGGTTTGCCGGTCCTGAAGTCTATGAATTTCTGGTTCAGCAGTATGAGGAAATCCAGGAGTCAATTTTTTCTCCTTATCTTGAGAATATCGCTCCCGAGGCAGCTCAGCGAAGGCTTATTTTTGGCGAAGATAGACTCGAACTCTATCAAAGGGCTTATCAGGCTTATGGGTATGAGAAATTCTTGATGGAACGAGAAAGAAACATAGAAGAGCTTGAGAAGCGGCGGAGTGATTATGCTGGTGAGGAGGAGGCTGAGAAGGTAGCCCGTAGTTTTAAAAAATTCTTAGAGTGGCAAGAAAATGAACTCAGATTTGTCACTGATGCCGAGCAGCTTCGTACTCTTTACAATTCATTTCTGGAGAAGCTCGAGTCTAATCTTACTTTTATTTTGCGAGAATCGGAACTGGAGTTTGTTAAGCAGGAAATTGAGGAAGCGAAAGAGAAATTTACCGGTGCTCCTTTAGAGGAGGCAGAAAGAGAAAAGGCTAAAGAGATTGAAGAAGGTGTGAAACACCTGATAATTAAAGAACGAGGAAAAGAATTTTACCAGATTTCTGATGAAGAACTTTCCCAGTTCCTTAACACCTACCTGGTAGAGAATAATCTGCAGGAGCTTCTTTCTTCAGTATTAGATTATGTTTCACTGCTATTGAGAGAGGACTATTTTGCTGCTCTATCCGATAAAGTAGAAAAAGCACGTAAATTCCTGGATATAGAGATTGTCAGAGAGTATTATCTGGAGCTTAAGTCCGAGCTAGGGACCGATAGGATGGATCCGACCCAGCTCTCACGTACCGTAATAGAGTATATAAATGGTCAGCGATATCTCTTCTCAACCTTTGCGGGATTGATTTCTCTTGGCTGGCAGGAAGAAAAAATAGAGTGGGATAGAGTTCAGTGGGAGAGAGTGAAGGAAGAAGAGCTTATTCCTTTCTTTGAGTACTATTCCCAGGTAAATACTGAACTTGCTCTAAGTTTTAGAGGCATCACCTCTGAAGAAAATAGAGCCCTTTGGCAGGCCGCTATAGAGGAAGTATTAGGGGGAGAGGATATTGCCAGCCTGAGGTCCTTTACTAGCCATAAGGTTAAAGAGGGGGACACCCTGGCTGAATTAGTTAAAGAGTATGATGTTGATTGGCGATGGGTCTTTAACCGTCGTAATCGAGATTTTGCCCGGAGAAGCCTGACATCTGAGGACGATAAAGTGCGTTTTGACAAGCTTTTGGCTCAGGCTTTTGAAACGGGAGATTACAGAGCAGTTTATGAATTGGTTAAAGACACTCTTCTTAAGGCGGGTGAAAGTATTATTATCAATAAAGTTGAGGAATTTACTCCTCAGTGGTTTGAAGAAGAGGAAGGATATCGGAATAAAAGAGAAGCGACAGTGAAGAAATACATTTATCGCTGGATAGAAGAATTTGCTCCCCGGGTAATAGAGGAATACCTTTTAGTCTCTCCCTGGCTAGATTACATTGAGAGAACATACGGGGTGAAAATCAGGCAGATAAATCTCCATATTGAAAGAGATTCAATGTTTACCAGAGATGGCCAACCCAAAGATGAATACTATGATTTATATTATTCCAAGTATGTTTCAGCAGTGAAATCCGAAAAGGAGATTAAAGAGGAGTGAAGCAGATTAAGTCCCTTAAAGAGCGAAAGAGAGAGAGAATTGACCTTGAGGCCGATAGGACCATTGATGGATATCTTACCCGGAAGAACAGATTTAGCTCCTGGCGTCCTCCGGTTAAATCAGAACTAATAGACATTGATACTATCACTGAGACAAAGATTATCCAGACAAAATTCGCCTCTTTTGAGAAGTTTACTGAGATAGAGTTAAAACAGATAGAAAACATAAATAAACTTTGCCGCAAGGAAGGAAATAGTGAAATTAAAGTTTATCAAGTAGAAAATATTGATGGTGGCAAAGGATTCAATATAGGCAGAAAAGTTCTTCCCAAATACACTTTTCAACTGGGAAACGCCGAGAATCCTCAGTTTAAAATCCTGGTTTTAGCCAGTACGCATGGAGGAGAATCACGACTGGCCAGAGCTATTCTGGAGGGAATTCTCCAATTGACCCGTCCGGGCGAGGAACGTTACAGACTTCTAGAGAAAGGGACTATTCTTTTTGACCCGGTGGTTGACCCGGCTGGTTTTAATAACCAGACTCGGGGAGCAGTAACTCGGGATGGAATGGCAGTTAATGCTCCGCTTTTAGGAGGAGGATGGGCTCAGCCAGGCCTAGACAATCCTTGGGGTTTAAGTGATAGAAATAGCGCTCAGGGAAGGAACAGCCTTGAAGCACAAGATGTATTGACTCGTTCTAACCAGGCTCATTACAAGGAAATCCTGGGAGGGAGAGCAAGCTGGGTTTATGATGCGCACGAAACCTGTGAATTTACCCACTGGCCAGATTTAGCCTTTACTTACGGAGGGATTCTCCTTATGGCTCACATTTATCTTTCTGATACTAAACTCGCCTCTCTTAATCAGTTAGAAAGCTGTGTTAGTTGGTGGAGGAAGCTAAGGAGTTTTATTAATGACCACAATCCTTTGGAAGGGGCATTATACAGAGAACAGCTGCTCTGGCATGATCCGCGTATGGAGAAAATCACCCGCATCAAGGATAGAATAAAGGAATTGGGTCAAAGGACTATGGAAGAAAAATTTGACCGAGCTTTCCTTTTCCTGCCTCAGGTAGAGCGAGATATCAGAATTGAGGAGAGTGTCTATATCGGGGGTATGATGTTCAGAATTCCCCAGATTTTACTGGGACCGGATGTACTCGGTTTAGAAGGAGTAACTACAGAGTCTTTTCAGCAAGATTTGGTGGTGCGAGCCAAGCAGACTTTAGCTAGCCTTGAGGCACAGTTGAGAGTAGTTGGACTTGACTACAAGGGAGAAGAGGGTGATTAGCCATATCATCGAGTATTTTAAAATTCCTCATCCTCTAGAGAAAGACAAGGGAAATATAGTTATTTCTGCTCCGATAAAACTAAGCGAAAAATACTTCAGAGCGTGGCTTGATGATAAAAAATCGAGTGGTCCAGCCGACCTTCCCTGGATTTCAAGGGTTCTTATCAGTCCGGAGGAAGCTTCTCCAGAAGATGAGGCTTTGGTCAAAAGATTTGAACGGAACTTTGAAATTGAAGACAATCATTCCTGGGGTGTAACCAAGCTTAAAATATTCTTGAGGTTTACTGCTGCCTGTGTAGTGGGTTATTTTATTTACTGGACAATCTTTAATTTTCCCTGGTTTTGGATTCCAGCAACCCTTCTCCTGGAAAAAATTTTAGGAGATACCTTAAGCAAGATTTTCCAGGGAGTGGTCATTGCTTTTATCCCAGGATTAAGTTTCATAAAGAATTTCCTGGGAGCTAAAAGATGGATTCGGGCTAACTTCCGTTCTCAATATACTAAGATTTTTCAGCAATTTGGCAGAAGTTCTCACCAATATTTTAGCCAGGAAATCAGAAAGTGCTTGAAAAATATTAGGGCAGCGGCTGAGGAAGAAAATGTATCCATAGAAATAGGGACTATCGAAAATCTTCTGCAGGAGATTTTACACAAGCCTCCGGTAAATTCTGATTTTATCCAGGATTGGTCCAGGCGCTTGGAAGAGTTCTTGAGAGGCCTCAGCCAAAGGGCTAAAGCCGAGGTTTTTCTTGAAGGAGTAATAATCAAGCTGGACCAGTTAAAAAGGGATTTACTTCTTCATTACTGGCAGAGTTTTCAAATAATTCCCCTGAAAATAGCCACACCAGATTTGTCTAAAAAGGAATTTTTCCCCTCTCTTAATTATGATTTTGATTTAAGATTAAGTCTTTTGGGGGAAGGTTTCAAGCAGAAAGCAAAGAATTTGAAAGACTTCTTGGCTGAGACTTCCTCAATACGAGCCAGTATTTATTCTAATTTCGATTATTTAAAGAGAGCAAAAGGGAAAAGGGAGAGAGTAAAACTTCTACAGAGTATTGAGGGGGGCTTTGAAGACTTAAGAAATATTGTGGGAAACTTTCACTTAGGAGACAATCCCGGGGTGCCTAACGAGAGAGGGGAAAGTTTAAGTGATTTTTATGATGGGCTTTATTATCTTTTTGGCAGAGCCAGGCTTGATATTTTAAAGGAAGAAAAGGCGATTAAGGCAGTCTTTGCAAGGCGCATTAGAGTAAGAAGCGAACGCCAGAAGAAAAGGCGAATAGAAGAGCTCAGGCTGAAAGTGGAGCGTCTTCTTTGTCAGGGAATAAGCACTAAAAAAACCTACCAGAGAATTTCTCATTTTTTTAGTTTCTTTGGGGCGAATCTGAAGCGAAGCCTTGCTTTTTCTGGTTTAGTTTTTTTTGGCTTTGCTTGCCTTTTGAATTTCAAGGTAGTAGGGCCGGATGAAGTTCTTACTACTACCTATTTAAGATGGGGAGTAAAAGAGACGGCCACCCAGAAGACTCCTCTTTTCTCAAGAGGAGTAAAAGTCTGTAGATTTGGTGATGGTTTACCCATTTTTCTCAAAAAAGAACTCTTCTGGCAACTGCCTCCCCCATTAGTTTATACTCATAAGATAGATTTTACTCAACCGCAAGAATTCGTTGCTCATATGATGTTTGCCGCTCCTATTGATAGTTTATATAAAAAGGGATTGCAGCTTCTTGCCGGAGCCTACGGAGGATATTACGAAGTAGTAAAGATTGACTTCGATTTCGTAGTCAACGATAGGGAATCCTGGATCGAATATGACTATGATGGAAAGGGAACGAAGAGACTGGCCAGGGATGTTACCTCAGTAGTTGACGAATGGAGAGGAGAGCTCCTGGACCCTTATGGGAGTCCTTTGCTGGACTTGGAGAATGAAGAAGAGATGGAGGAGGTCTTCTATGGTTCCTATTTTAAAAAGCTCTGGGATGAAGGAAGAATGGAGGAGATAATAAAATCTCAGATTTTTAGAAGTCCAATGATGACTTATCAGTACGGGACTTACTGGGAGAGGATAGGTCCAGGTATAGATTTGATTTTGAGGAGTCTGGAAAGTGAAAAACTCAAGCTAGAAGCTCGGGAGCTTTCCAGGTCAGAAAAAGAAAAGGAACTGGCTGAGATTGAAGATTTTAAGAGTCGGGTAGAGAAGATAAAAGGGGATACCTTAGAAATGGCTAAGGAGGAATACGGCATTTTAAGAAAAAATCCGGAAGAACTTCAGAAATATTTGTCCGATCCAGAAAGTATCTCTGAATTGAGAGGTTTTGAAACTGTCTGGCCTACTATTCAGCAGATAATGCTTAATCAATGTGTGACCGATAAATTGATAAGAACTGTAAAGGGTGAATTAGGGCAGGAAGAAAAAGAGGAGCTTCTTCTTCTCTTAAGGGAAAGAATAGAAGAAAATCCTTATTTTTCTTCTCTTATTGAGATAAAAGAGATGAAGGCTGAGGTAGTCTTTATGGATTCTCATGGCTATCGTAGTTTTATTTCGAAAATAACTGAGGAAATCATTTAGTAGCGTATAGCGTTTAGCGTGTAGTTAAAACAAAAAGCAATGAAAGATAGCGTATAGCGTGTAGTGAAAACAAAAAGCAATGAAGCTGAAAATCAAAACCAAAACGTAAAGCGAAGAATGCAAAACTAAAGCAAATAGTCTATTGTTCGGAGTTTATCGACAAGAGCAACAGCCTCCTCTCCCCTGAGGGGAGAGGATTAAGGTGAGGGGGTGAATAAGGATGTCGCGTTGGTCTGTAAAAAGTAAGCACAAGAGAAGAGTTGTCCTGGTTTTACCCGGGTTTAACCAGGGCAGGGGAAAAAGAGGTGCCTGGTTTGCCTGGAGCGAAAAAACAGAGGATTTCTTCCGCAGATTTTCACGCGGCTGGTATACTGTAAAGTACGAGATTTTTGAACCAGAAAATGAGTTTCCTCTTTCTGAGGGAGAGCTGCAGCATCTGACTCAAGAAATCAGTTCAAGCGAACAGGCGTATACCTCCCTTCTTCATTTTCAGGAAGTTATGGGTGGAATGGGCAGCAGCTTGAGAAAGAGAGGCATTCGAGGCATTTTTCTCTATTTGATGATGGTCTTATCGGTTAAGCAATTTTGGATTATTATTCTTCTTTGGCCGCAGACTTTTCTAACGAATTTTGTGAATTATTTTCGCTGGAGGAGAGTAAGACGAACGGGAAATATTGTTTCTTCCTTCTGGCAAAGAGGAGAGAAAGAAGAACTAGTAGAAGTCTTAACTGAAGCAAAAGAGCTCTATGCTAGGCTGGATAATGACTCTTCCCGGGCTGAACCTCTGCGCAAGTATCAGTACCTGCGGGATTATTTTAAGAAAAGACGCCGAGAAGAGGAAAAGAAAGAGAAAACAAGCTCTTATGAGCTAGTGGAGCAGGCTTATCGGGATATTATCTCTCAGCTTACAGGCGATAGTCTTCTTTTAAAGATAGTTCCTAAGACAATGCGGGAAAGGATAGTCGATTTTTTCCACGTTACCGAGCAATATCCCTATCCTGACAACATCTTTGCCGTGAGAAATCTTTCTCGGGATTTGTCTTTGCCCACCCCCATTCCTCAGAGCGAAGTGATAGGGAGAGACACAAAAGTGGAAGGTAACAATTTAGAGATGTTTCTCCTTCGCACTAAAGCGGGAGAAGGCATAGTTATTCCCTGTCCGTCAGAGAACGTTCTTTCTCTCATCTTTCGGGCGGAGACTCTTGAGAATGTCCAGAGGAAGAACCTTCCTCTGGAAGTAGTGCTCTATGTAGGCCGAGAAGAAGAAAAAGCCTTGCTCGATTCTAATTCTGTCGACATAGGGGGATTGAACACAAGCGGGATGGAAAAGGTAGGGATACGGCTCCAAAATGCTCTTTTGGATACTTTCCGACAGGAAGAGTCCCTTATAAGTTACAATCTTAGAGAACTACCGGCTGTTTATAGTAAACAGAGATGGAGGCATCCTCTTTACCTCTGGGGTAACCTGGTACATCTGGGTTTTCCCTGGCTTTTTATATCGCATGGTATTCCTGCCTTTGCAGTGGTAGCCTGCACCTGGATTTTCTGGGATTATTTGTGGAATTCTCAAGACCAGGTTAGATGGCGAAATTATTTTAATAATCTTCTGGAAGGAATAGATAAGGCTTACCATAACATGAACTTAAAGATAATGGTTCATTCAGGTTTAGGAGAGGTTAATGCTGCTATCAAGACAACTGGTCCGGCTAGCTATCGAGATGTTTTAGAAAAAATCGAAGAATATCATTTTCCTAGAAAATTCAGAGATATGGTCCTACTTAACGCTATTACTCAGGAAACCACTCAGCTTAAGGATTTTCAGAAAGAGGCTAATGATTTTACCACTCTGCCTATTCCCGCTTTTTGTTATGAGGAAAATGAAAATCAGATTAAGTCTTTAGGAGAATTCTCAGGCTAGGGTTTGGCTTAAAGTTGGGCGTTTGGTATCTTCGGTCTTTTTTAATTGAAGGAAAGCTTTCTGGTTATTAATGCAACCTGGGTCGGGTGCTTTTAAGTCACCAAAGTAAGCGTAGGCTCTGGCTCGGCAGCCTCCACAGGCTGCTCTATACTCGCATATTCCACAGTGCCCCTTTAGGTCTTCACGACTGCGAAGTTCTTCCAGGACACTGGAATTATTCCATATTTCCTTGAAAGTTTGCTTTTTTAGGTCACCCACCTCTATGGGCATATACACGCAAGGAGTGACTATTCCATCCGGTTGAATAGCGCAGTAGGCTCTTCCTACTCCGCACCCGCCTATAAATTCAGCTAGAAGGCGGGTTTTATCCCCTTTACTCATACTGTAGTGACTACTAGCAGCGAGCTTTCCCTGACTATTATTCATACAGACCCGGGCATACTGAGGACAGGTAGTGAGAGTAGTTGTTCCTTTTTCAAGATAGTATTTATAGAGAGTATTCAGCATTTTTTCCCGCATAGGGGGAGTCAGGTCTAGATTAATCAAATTTTTTCCTTCTCCCACAGGGATGAAGTTGAAGGCAAAAAATTTGTCCGTTCTTAAACTAATGCTGAATTCTATCAAATCTTCTAGTTCATTGAAATTCATTCTGGTAATAGTGGAAGCTAAGCCTACTTGATAAGCTTTCTGGGTCACGGCATTTTTTATTCCTTTTACTGCTCTTTCCCAGGCTCCCTGGGCCCCTCTGAACTCATCATGTTTTTCCGGATGAACACTATCTAGACTTATCTCCACATAGTCTATTCCCACTTCCGCCATTCTTTTTGCTATTTTTTCAGTAATTAAAGTTCCGTTGGTGGCTATAGAGACATACATATTTTCTTTTTTTGCTTTTTCGATTGCCGGCCAGAGGTCTTTATCCATCAAGGGCTCTCCTCCCGAAAAAGCAATGGAAAAAACCTCCTCTCTTGCCAATTGATCAATAATGTCCAGTCTTTTAGCTAGAGAAAGTTCTTCGGGTAATTTTTTACCAGCGCTTTGATAACAATGCTTACATTTTAGATTACAGATATTAGTAAAGTTCCAGACTACTACAGGAGGAGCAATAAACTTTTGCGGATAGGTTAAACCATAATGAGCTACCGACCTCATAGTAAGGGATATCCCTTTTTGCATGACGGGATTGTTCAGTTGTTCTTTTGCCGCTTCTTTAGTCTGTTTAAAGAGAATTCTGCCCGATTCGAAAAAGAGATAAAAGGGAAATATCTCTAGTTTTCTGAGAAATGGCAGATGGCCATCTTCACTACCGTAAAGAGAGAAGATGTCTGCAAGAGCACTTCTGCCATTTTTGTTCTTTCGAGCAAATAGGCTGAAGGCACAACGATTTACCTCATTCTTCAAAAAGAATCTTATCAGATAAGTTATATCCATTCTGTCCCTCCTTACCTCTTCATTTTTGCTCTTTTGTTGGCCTTTTTGCTATCCTTTTTTGAAAGCTGAGAATTCCATATAGCTTGGAAAAATCACCCATTAATTCTGTTAGCCTTTTCTTATTTAGTCTGTATCTTACCCATTGAGCTTTCTTGAATTGTTCGACCAAACCGAAATTGAGCAAGAGTCCTAGATGATAGGAAATTGTGGGTTGCGAGAGTTTCAAGTTTTTACTAAGAAAGTTTACGCACTTTTCCTCATTGGCGATTATCTTTAATATCTGTAATCTCACCTTACTTCCCAGTATGCCAAAAACTTTAGCAACATCTATCTTTTCCTTTTCCATTGTAATCTTTTTACTCGCTTCTTTTTTTTCTTGATTTTTCATATTAAAGTCTTCCCCCTTCTTTTTATCAATTTAGATTGATATTCTACAAAATCAGCTTAATTATCAAAAGTTTTCTATATAGAACATTTTCTATATTATAATACAAATAAATTTTTTGTCAATCCCTACTTTGCGCTTGCGCGATTGCGAGCTCTGAAATTAGCTTATTTTTT
>Ga0307438_1001107_pt1 | contig 17954 bp, 12 predicted proteins | sample SalMarWE160110MG_FD_202144 | JGI IMG/M metagenome (GOLD analysis project Ga0307438, IMG submission 202144) | Salt marsh sediment microbial communities from the Plum Island Ecosystem LTER, Massachusetts, United States - WE1603-110 | ecosystem: Environmental > Aquatic > Marine > Intertidal zone >... | reverse complement strand
CTTTCCCAGCAGATAACCAACCACCTTCTGCGTTTAGTCAAGTTATCAGAAGAATATTACCACCGCCTGAATAATCAAGATCTCTTCTCATTATAAACGTCCTGCTATTTTTAGTTTTTAAATTTTTATTTGTAATTTTGCTTTTTAATTTTTAATATTTCATTTATAAGGAGCTTGACTTTATAAAATCTCTTTCTATACTAAAATCAGAGGGTGAAGAACTGATGCTTTTAATAATATTTTCACTTTTTCCTCCCCTGCGAACAGCGGAGGAATTTGGTTTTGGTAATATACCTCGGGAGCCGGAAAATTCTTTTTCCGTTACCTACCAGAATCTATACGCCGTACCAGAACTCCAGACGGTTAGAATTAACTGGTTAAATGATTCTTATGGACTTGGAATTTCGCATTTCGGTACTTCGTTCTATAGGGAATTAACAGTGGGAGGCATTTTTATAAAACAAATAGACGAAACCTTTTTTATGATCGAACCTACTCTTTTAAACTTATCGGGGGAAGATGAAGACAACTTTGGATTCACTGCAAATTTCTTAATCGGACTCTCCCTCCCAAACCACGGAGTCTACCTCAGAGCTTTCCATCCTGTTTCATGGATAAGGAACAGCACAATTCCTTCCGAATTAGAATTATGCGGTGTTTACCGGGATGAGTGGAACAAAATCGGTATAAAGATTAATTTTACAGAGAACTGGGGTATAGGATTGGGTTTTGGCTACGAAATAAGATTCCCGACTTTCAATGCTTCTCTTGGTCTGCTGACCAATCCTCTAATTCCCACCGCAGGATTTTCATTTGAATTCTCAAAGATGAGATTCGGGGTTGGCATTCAGAACCATCCGTATCTCGGCTTATCGGAAACGTTCACCGTAAACCACCTATTGCGGCAAAGCCGCTAAAATGTAAAAATTAAATATTAAAATGGAAAATTACATATTAAAATTTGTTAGTGAGTTAGTGGGTGAGTGGGTTGGTGAGTTCAAAAAAACAGACCAACGGACTAACCGACCAACAGACCAACTATGTTTCTCATTTCGCTTTTTAAACTTTGATATTTTATTTCCGAGGAAAATGCAATTATATGGGTTAAGCAAAAATTTCTTGTCTATCAACCAAAACCAGTGTCTAATAAAAATAAAAGAGGTATAAAATGAAAGAAAACACTTTTGAAGAGAAAAGAATTTTTTCAGGCAATCTTTTAAAATTTAACGCAGATAGAGTAATCCTTACAAATGGAATAAAAACTTATAGAGAATATGTATCTCATCCGGGAGCTGTAGCAGCCCTTCCCTTCCTCAATTCTTCCGAGATAATACTCGTAAAACAATACCGATACTCTGTGGGGGACTTTCTACTTGAAATACCTGCCGGAACAATAGAAAAAGGTGAAACCCCGGAAGATTGTATAACAAGGGAACTCCAGGAAGAAATAAACTATAAACCCGGCTGTCTTAAAAACCTGAGCTGGGTTTATCTCACACCGGGTTACAGCAACGAGAAGATACACCTCTTTAAAGCAACAGAACTTGAGGTATGCAGCAAAGAAGCAGAAGAAGATGAAAACATCGAAGTTGTGAAAATGAAAATCGAAGAAGCGCTTTCAAAAATCCATTCAGGTGAAATAAAAGATGGAAAAACTGTTATTGCTATTCTGTCTCATATCAATAGAGCCGTTTGAAATAGACCAGGAAATCACAAAAACGCCTGAGCTCTTAGAGACAATAAGAAGATTAAAAGAAAACCCGATAAATATAAACACCGCGAGAAAAATCGAACTGATGCTCATACCGTATTTCGACACTTACCTCGCGGAAAAGATAATAAATTACAGAAAAGAACACCTTTTCACAAAAAAAGAGGAATTACTTTTAATCGAAGGAATAACACCTTACTTTTTCGATAGAATAGAAAACTTCGTTACGGTAAAAGATTCAAAAAGAAGAAGAAAACCCAGGGGATTCGATTTTTTATCCCGTTTTGAACGCAAGGAACAAGAATCTCAGAATAAAATTTATAACAGAATTACTATTCCATATAAAGGCTTACTGGTAAACGGGCTTGTCGAAAAAGACTATGACGAAGAGGATTATCTCGATTATTACACCGCTTCAATTTATATTCCCGAAAAACTCGTCATAGGCGATTACGACCTTGACCTGGGAATGGGAATTATATTGGGCAAACCGGGCTTCTTTTACCGTAGCGCGGGTATCATACCCGGAGAAAAAGGCTTCAGCCCTCATCTTTCCACATATGAAGAAAATTTCTTCAGAGGTATCGTAGGTAAATGGAAAGAACTCATTTTTTTCGGTTCTTACATCGAAGAAACTTCATGGGGATATGAGAAATTTCTTGGAGCAAGCTATAAATTTTCCTCAATTAGATTAACGGGGACTATTAGCGAATCGGAAGAAAGAGGAAAATACGGGCTTGGTTCTTTTTATGCTGATAAAGAACTCGCAGGGAATCTTTTCCGTTTTGAAATCGCAAGCGGAGGCAATACTTTTAGAAAGGCAAAAACTAGCCTATCTTACTCAATGGGTATCGATAACGGTAAGGGCTTAAAAGCAATATATGTAAACATAAAAGACTCGTTACCCACTTTAAGAACTTCTCCTTTCTATATAGATGAAGAAGCTTTTTATTTAAGTTACACGAGAAAGATTTCACCCGTTCTATCCGCCGGCGTTTTCACTGAACTCTCCAGAAACATTTCAAGCATGGAGTCTTATGACAGAATAGCGGAATTTCATCTTGGCTTTTACCCTGTTAAAAACCTTCAGCTACAAAACAGAATAAAAACCCAGAGAGGAAAAAACAGCGGTAGATTCGATGTTATTCACAAAGTAAAAGATGTAACTTTCAGAAGCCGCTTTGAGGTTCTAAACGCCCAAGAAGGCTCCGGTTTCCTCGCGTACACCTCTTTTCGTTACTCTAAAGATTATATACTCGAAGGACGCTTAACACTTTATGAAACAGATAACTGGGATTCAAGAATTTACGCGTATGAAAACGATCTACCGGGCAAGTTTACCATAAAACAACTCTATGGCTCAGGCAGACGCTTATATCTTATTCTGGGAGAAAAAACATTACCTGTGCACCTCTATCTAAAGTGGAGCGTGGATTTCAAAGAAACAATTTCTCACGAAGTAGGCCTGGCTCTCTCTATATGAAATACTTTGACGTAGCAGTCCCAATCGATAAATTTTGCCTTTTCACTTACACGGGAAAAGAAGACCTAAAATTACAAAAGGGAAGTGTTGTTCGAATACCTTTCAGAAATAAGATACTCGAAGGCGTCGTCACCGAAGAGGGAAAACCTTTTAAAGGGGCAAAAGAAATTCAAGAAAAGATACTGGACCTGCCTCCGGATTTATTTGAGCTTTGCCAATGGGTTTCAAGTTACTACGTCTGCCCACTTGGTCTGGTATTCTCTTTTTGTCTTCCTCCGATAATGAAAAAGGTTAAAACATTTAAAGAATATCCAAAAAAGAAATCTACAATTAAATTAAATCCATCTCAAAATAAAGCGTATAAAAGAATAATGGAAGCCCTAAAAAAGGAAAAATTCGAAACATTTCTTCTTTTCGGAGTTACAGGAAGCGGAAAAACTGAAATTTATTTGCGACTGATGGAACATGTAATAAATAAAGAAAAAAGTGTTCTCTACCTAACACCGGAAATTTCGATGATACCTCAGATCCTGGAGAGAATAAGGGATAGATTTGGAAGCGGCGAATCTTATAACTACAAATCTTCCAGAGGCATGAGATATTCATACTGGATACACGCCCTAAACGGTAATTTGAAAATCGGAGTAGGTTCAAGAATGAGTGTCTTCAGCCCATTTAAGAATCTAGGTCTAATTATAGTCGATGAAGAACATTCCGATTCATATCGCCAGGATGATCTAAAACCAAGATTTTCCGGACGCGATGTCGCGGTTATGAGGGGAAAAATAGGGAATTTTCCGGTTATACTTGGCAGTGCCACCCCTTCGATTGAGTCCTTTTATAATTCAGAGAAAGGTAAGTATAAACTTCTCGAACTCCCTAAGAGGGTAAAAGGTATGGACCTGCCGGAGGTAAAAATTGTAAACCCGGAAGGCAAACTTTTTTCAGGAGTTATGGAAAAAGAAATCGAAGATACATTAAATAGAGAAAAACCATTAAGAGTTATACTCTTCTTAAATAGAAGGGGGTACGCTCCTTACGGTAAATGCTATAATTGCGACTGGGTTGCTCGCTGCAGACACTGTGATATCTCTCTAACCCTTCATAAAAAATCAAACACTTTAATCTGTCATCACTGCGGATATCACATTGACCGAATAGAAAACTGCCCTGTTTGCGGTAAAGAAATATTTTATTTAGGATGGGGAACACAGAGAATAGAAGAAGAAATAGAAAAGAAATACAGAGAATACAGTATCAGAAGAATGGATACAGACAGTATTTCCGGCAGACACACTCATGAAGAAATATACAGTAAATTAAAGAAAGGAGAAATACAAATACTTCTTGGAACTCAAATGGTGACAAAAGGACTTGATCTACCGGATATAGGATTCGTAGGTGTTGTTTCAGCGGATACAGCTCTAAACTTTCCGGATTTTAGAGCAACGGAAAAAACCTTTCAACTTCTTTCTCAGGTCGCGGGCAGAGCGGGTAGAGGCGAAAAGGGAAAGGTTTTAATACAAAGTTCAAATCCAAATCATTACGCAATAAAAAGCGCATCAAATCATAGCTACAGAGATTTTTACAATGAAGAAATAAAATTCAGAAAATCCGCCAATTACCCGCCTTTCACTAAACTGGCAAGAATTATTATCAAATCCAGAGAAATAGAAAAGGCGGAAAATGTTTCCGGAAAATTAAAGAAAACAATTGAGAATATGGCAGAAGCAAAAGAAGTTACTATTCTCGGACCCGTTATTTGCCCCATAGGAAAAATTGAAAAATATTTTCGATTCCACCTACTGTTAAAATCAAAAAAAACATTCACCCTTCAAGGCATATTAAGGAAACTATATAATCAAAAAATTTCGGGAGTGAAAATTTCTTTAGAAATAGACCCGGTAAATATGCTATAGTTAAATCAAAGATTAAATATCAAAAAGCAAAATGACAAATAAAAATGCAAAATTATAAATCAAAATAAAAAAAGAGAAACAACGAATCACACAAATAGCACGAATAAAAACAAAAAAATTCTATTTTTTATAAAAAATAACTATCGTTAATTCATTTGTGTAATTTGTGCTATTTGTTGTTAAAATAGAAATGTTGGGGGATAAACAGAGAAATCTTTGTGTTCCTTGTGTGAAAATAATTTGGAGTGGTGGGTGGGTTTTAAACAACCCAAAATCTCTGTGTTCTCTGTGAGTTTTTTCTCTGTGTGCTCTGTGAGTTTTTTCTCTGTGTGCTCTGTGGCAAATTCTTTTTTGGGGGTTGACTTTACGTATATTTCACTATTATTTTTAATATTATAAACCTTAATTCGCTTAATTTTAACAGGAGGCAATAGAATATATGGAAGAAAAAGAACTAGAGAGACGAGAACGTATAATTTTTTCTCCTGAATATAAAGGAGTAGAAAGAAGAAGCGGTAAAGAAAGAAGATCAGGAAAAGACCGGAGAAAAAATTCAGACCCGGATTATCCAGGTACTGAACGCAGAAACGGAGGAGACCGCCGAAGCGGAGAAGACAGAAGAGAAACAAAAGGAAAGTTACTTTAGATTCCAACCCAAAAAATATTCTCACACAAAGACACAGAGAAAAATGACACTTCTTAGTGTCTAATTGTAAATTGCAAGTTGAAAATTGCAAGTTGAAAATTTTAAAAAAAAACAACAAATCACACAAATAACACAAATAGTTTTTCTCTCGAACCCTTGACTCCTTGAAACCTTGAATCCTTGACCCCTAAGCTTTAGTTAACCACAGAGTCCACAGAGAATTTTTACTTTTTTTTCTGAAGCTAACAGCCAAAAGCCAAGAGCTAAAAGCTTAATGCAACAACTCACTACTCTCTACTATCTATTTTATTATTATTACTTTCTCGGTTAAACTTATTCCCTCGCATTGTAAACTACAAAAATATACACCAGTACAAACCTCTTGATTATTCCATTCAATTTTGTATGTACCAGGATTCAAGAAATTCTCCTTAAACTCAAAAACCTTTTGCCCCAATACATTAAATATCGAAAAATCTATATTTCCACTTTTCCTTACATCAATCACAAATTCTGCTCGTTGTCCAGACATAATGGGTGAAAAAAACAAGTAAAAAGGCTTATCTACACAAACTTCTTCAACACCAGCAGGGGTTTCTTCTCCGGGCGACCTGAAAGTTACCATAAAATCATTTATGTTATTATCTGTATCCTCACCATTTGGATATCGTGACAAACTATTAGTATCCTCTATATCCGGAGTCGGCAATCCTTCACCTGTAAATATAAATTCGCCGTTTCCGTATCCAAGAGCGTCAATTGTTATTCCGTTAAATCTCAGTTCGATGTTATCCGGACCGTTCTGCAAATTGACATTAGCTGTAATTGTATCAGCATTCGCCACACTACTATCCTGCGCGATAACAAAAAAACCATCAGAAGGTATCATAAAACCGGTTAAATCAATGTTCTCATAATCATCGCCATTTAAACCGTTTACTCCCACAACTTCTATACCATCCAGAGAAGCTCCGGAGGGACCGAATAATTCTATAAAACAGGCTGTATCCGAGCCCGGTATATCATAACAGACTTCGTTGATTATAATTCCTTTATTACCAACATAGTAGGCATTCGTATCAGAAACTGTAATTGAGTCATTATCATCTTTTAACCACAGATAATAAAAAATAGTATCACCTGATGACTGACCCGGAATACTGTACAAAAAGGTATCTCCTTTTATTGCGGAGTGAGAAATGGCAAGATAAGAATCTAAATTGTTAATCCCATAATAAAGCGAGTCATCCGTTATATTGCCGTCGTCTATTATTTCCGAGTAAAGAGTCTCTTCGTCGGTTGGCGAAGGATGAGTGGGTTTATGCCAGATCCTCTTAACAAAGGCAGGTAATGGCGTCGTAGTGGTTATAAATTCCGCGTCGTCAATATAAAAAACAGCATCTCCGTCCCAATTTTCTGCAACATCGTACGCCCTTATCGCGAGCCTTCCTGAGTCAGCGATAAAAGGAGCATTTACCGCTATCTCTAGCTGCTGCCACTCATCACTGTCATCCGAATAAGGCCCATAAACCGCATCTCCTGAATTCCAGAAAACTGACAGCCTGAGTCTGCCGGCAAGGTCATTATCATAAACCCATACTTTAAGAGTACAGAGAGCTCCCGGAGAAACTTTTAAAGGCTCACTTATTAAATCAGCGCTTGCCTGGGTTTGGGTAAAAAGAGAATCCTTAAGACTAAAACTCCCACCTTGAACTATTCCATCCTCCCTGAAAACGGTATTGCCTGATTCATAAATCCAGTTATCCGCGGTATCCCCTGTCCAAAATTCGAATCCAGGGTTAACGAGCAAGTTATCCCCTGACAGATAAAAAGCGGAAAACAAATTGAAAATAGTTAAAATGGATATTCTTTTCGTAATTTCCCCCTTTTGTCTGATTTGATTTACAAAAAAATTATAGGGATTATTTTTGTAATGTCAAGAGCAATTCAGATCCAATAAATCTGAATTGAGTCCCGAGTCATGTGTCACCAGTCAAAACAAAACCCATCTCACCACACCAAAATTATCTCACACAGAGCCGCAAAGTACACAAAGATTTTGAACAGTTAGTCCGTTGGTCGGTTAGTGCGTTAGTCTGTTAATATAAAAGATCCAACACGGCAGACCGTATTTAGCCAGGAACTTTGAACTAGACCCTAAAATTAAATCGACTCAGAACCCTAAAGAAGGATCCTGAGCCGATTCCGAATTGCTCCCTGTTCAGTTTTTTCTAACTTCCTAACCCCCTAACTTTCTAACCTCCTAACATTTTTCACTTAACCAATATCATCTTCCGGTGTTTTATATAGTCACCTGCCTTGAAAGTATAGAAATATATGCCTTTGGGTGCCGGTGTACCTGCGCTGGTTTGTCCATCCCATTCAATTACTTTATATCCGGCTGTCTGTTTTGCATTAACAAGTATTCGTACTTTCTGACCCATTAAGTTGTAGATATCAAGTTGTACTTGAACATTTTTCGGTAATCCGTACTTGATCGTTGTGCTTGTCGCGAAGGGGTTGGGATAGTTCTGAGCACAGCTGAAAACTTTCGGGATATCTTCTTTAGTTTCTATAGATGAAAGCTCGACAGAAGTATTAGTTGAATCCTCCTTTTTTATTTTACTGAGTTCAGGAGTGATATTGAGAGCTGAATCTTGTACCATATAAAAAGATAATATTGGAGATTCCCCTTTAAGTGTAGGATCTATATAAGAATGGAAATAGCAACCCTCCTGTGCTTCGAATCCTGGCAACAAATTGATATGATCGCCAGCACCCATTGTGACTCTACCTTGATGAACGTGCTCCTCTATCACATCTACCGCAATAATAAAGTAACCATAATATGCTGCTGTGACTGAATTGATTGCATAAAAACTTCTCATATTTGTTATTCTTTCATTTATAGCTACTATATCAAACGGTACGGTTATTGTCGTCTCATCACTAAGAGTAGTTATTGGGTCGAGGTTCACTACTGCTTTTACATTATACTGAACTGGACCTGATATGGGCGGTGGAGGAGCAGGTACTGTCCAACATCCATCAGCGTCTAATACGCACTCCTGGTAATCCGTATCTGTTGTGTATTTATAGAAGTAAGTTGTATCAAGCATTATACCGGTGTAACCTCTTTCTATTATAGCAGTAGGAGACCAAGCATTTATTATTAGACCAACCCCAAGATTTAATTTCTGACCAAAATAGAATATGCTCTGTAAGTCAAAGTTAACTGAGGCAGGATCTCCCCCATGATCAGAAACTGTAATTTCTTCTTCTCCATTTACAAAATCACCGATTTGCATGTTTTGATGAACGAATTTTACGGTATATTTCGCATTAGCTGGGAAAACTCCAGGAGAAGTACACAAAACAGGATAAAAACATGTATTCATTCCTTCTGTAGAATGCCACCCAATACCTTTCCCAACAAGATGTGTAACACTTTGTCCAATTGAGTTGTAAACTCTGACAGAAGTGCTCAAAACTGGACCCCAGGAGCTCAGACCCGGAGAACAAAAATCTAGGTATTGTTCATGTTGAACCACTATCCCAGGTCGTACATTAAAATTATTGGGAACGGGCGAATTAGGGAGAACCTCATCGTCAATGATCCACTTTTTAATAAATTCAGTTGTGAAGGCGCATGAGGTGATAGCTCCGTCGTCGTATGTGGTCCAAGGTCTAGCGTGCATCGCATAAATTGTAGGATTTAATTCTGTATATCCAAGATGAGCTTTTGGAACTCTAACTAAACCATCATTATTGCCAAAAATTTCAGTCCATCCCGGTGGATTGTTACCTGCAATACAAGCAATTGGGACTTGTGGGTCATTTTCTAACAACCAGTCAAGATAACTCTTTTCGATACCGGGATTATATACGTCCTCAAACATAACGTTTCCTGAAAGAGTTTTATAATTTATTCCCATTTCCAATAAGGACCCCTTTTCCTGAAATTCGTTGAAAGCATATTCTGAAATCAAAGTCTCAATAAATAAGTTTAGATCGAATTCATCATGAGGGGTTCCAACAGTTATAATTTTTCTTACCTTATCTCCACACCCGTAGTAGGTAGTCGCGGCTCTCGTAACTACGCCTCCCATAGAATGAGCAACTATATCAACTTTATCAGTTTCTGCTGCTGCAAGAACCTTATCGATGAAGTCTGCCAAATGTTCAGCCCAGCAGGCATAACCCTCATTAAGTGCGTATTCCATACGGTAAGCGGTAGGATAATATCTTCCGTCACTACCTATTACTCCTGGAGTTCCATCGGGATTATAGTATGAGAAATTGTAAATTCTTCTGCTGTCTGGCATACTTTGCAGTGTTGAATTTTTGTCGCACTCTAAAGGTACCCCAGCTTGATAATTTCCGTATCCCGAATTCACAATTTTCATCATTGCAGAATGTGAACTACTCCAGGTAGGCCAGCCAATTACTGGTCTTGAATCACTCTGGATGCCATGCACAAAAATAATTGGGCAATCAGCGGCGATTATAACTATTGGAGAGAAAAGAAAAGATAGCAAAATAAAGTAACTTGACTTTTTTGTAATCATATATCCTCCTTTATAGATAACACATTATCAAGCTTACCTTTCTAATGCAGATATACGAGTTTTTAGCTCTTCATTTTCTTTTCTTAGTTCACTTATTTCTTTATTTTGATTTATCACATACAGCGTCAATTCTTCAACTTTTGCCAGTAGTTTTGCCTGCATATCACCAAGATTTACACCACCTTTGAGTACTTCTTTCTCTTTTGGAATACCCGGAAGGCTCTTGTTGCGCTTAATATATTTTTCAAGCCTATTAAGCGGCATAGGTCTGTAATTATTCGCAAAGACAAAATCAGACCAACCATCTAATGTGACTATAATCTCCTTTGCAGTAATTGTTCCATTTACTGCAAGTTCCGACTGGGGATTATCCGTTGCGATACCGACTCTGCCGGACGCATCCACAGCAATGCCAAGATGATCTTCACCTCCGCCATTTCCATAAAATTTCAGGCCACCATAACCACCACCTACTTGATATCCTTGTATCCATGGGCCTCCAAAATATATTCTGTTATCATAAGGAATTCTTATATCGCCAACCACATTCAACTTAGCAGTTGGATCATTCGTACCGATACCGACATTGCCGCCACTACTGGGAAACATAATAATATTGCCTGTTCCTGTATAGAAAGTGATATCCCTATTATCATACGTATATATTGAAAAATCATCCCCATCTCCATAGTTTACACCATTGTAATTCCACATAAACCCTGCCCAAAATTTTGAGTTATCTCCGAAACGCAAGTAACGGTAAGGGGTACCATCACCCTGGGAGGGATATAAATAGTCTGTCTCAATCGTTCCCTCTACTTCCAAGTTGTGTTTTGGACTCGTAGTCCCGATACCGACATTGCCATTTTCCTCGTTATAATAAATATTATCACCCGAACCTTCATCCCATAAACATGAACCTCCACCCCCAGAAATCGTTCTCCATTCTCCTTCGCCGCTAGTTCCGTTATAAGTTAAAACATCACCGTCTCCTGGTGAGCCGGTCGTTAATTTAAAACCACTCATTTTTACTATACCATTAACATCTAATTTATCTACTGGACTCGTAGTCCCGATACCGACATTGCCGTTTTCTTTTATGTTCAAATGATTACTGGTAACTATATTTCCGGTTGCTGCAATTTTTAGCAGTTTGTTGCCTCCGTTGTGAGCAAGACCTATATGCCCCCATTCTAAACTGCCATCTCTGTCTGTACCAAAATAAATGTGAGAGTAAGTAGTGGCATCTGTTGTTAACCTCATCTCACAATTTCCGCTAGTCGTATGTAAGTGTAATTTTGATGCAGGACTATTCGTCCCGATGCCGACTATATCAGTACTTGTTGTTAATCTTACTACAGAACCCGCATCATACCAACCCGATCCATAGGCGATCACACTAACCAACAACGATACTAGTACTACAACAATTAGTTTTTTCATACTATACCTCCTTTTTTGGTTTGAGTATGAATTTGATTTGACTGAAAAAATAACAATAACCTCAGAATTTAAATTCAATTGCCCCCCAATAAAATGATACAATTTTACGTATAAAAAATTCCTAACGTTAGTATGTATGAGTATTGTATACTTTTTTATTATAAGGAAAAACAAATATAATGTCAAGAGCATTTCAGATCCAATAAATCTGAATTGAGTCCCGAGTCATGTGTCACCAGTCAAAACAAAACCCTACCCACCACACCAAATTATTCTCACACAAAGGCACAAAGAGCACAAAGAATTTCTGGTGTTTTCTCCAACTCTGTATTGGTTCAACGGAAATCGGACAAAACGGGGTCACCGAATAAGTTGGATTTTGGGTTATTTTTCCTATTTAACCATTTTACAAATCAACCAATCACTTAATCAACTAATTTACTGATGCGCGGCATCCCTACCCACTTGACTTTTCTTAAAAATCAAGTACTTTAGATATAGTAAATTGTGGTTAAAAAACCTCCAAGATCGTAAGGATTATAATTGTTTTCTTATTTATCTGTCTTCTGGTTTTGCCGGTTATATCTTAATACGTTTTCTGCAAAATCGTATTCGGATTTAATTACATTTACAAAAAAATGTAAATATTCAAACCCCAAGGAGGTAATATGAATATATACGTGGCTACCATTTCACCGCAATTAACTGAGGAAGAAATAAAAGAAGCTTTTGCGGCTTACGGAAAGCTCTCTTCGTTTAGATTAGTAAAAGATAGGTACACAGGGGTATCAAGAGGATTTGGATTTGTCGAAATGCCTAAGAAAACAGAGGCAGAAGCCGCAATTGCCGGTTTAAACGGGAAAGAATTTAAAGGTAAAAAACTTACCGTAAATGAAGCTCGTTCTAATCCGGATGGCATTATAATGGGTCCGAGAAGAAGCGGAACAACCAATTACGGCCGTTCCAAGTGAGACATTAGCTCAAGTCTTAGTCAAAATAAAAAAATACTGTTAATCTGTGTCATAAATTGGTTCGTAGTTCGTGGTTCTTAGTTAACTACTTCACAATTTTACTATTTTACCAATTTCCTGTGCGAAGCACATCCCCCCTTGACTTTTCTTAAAAAGTAAGTATTTTGGTCGTAGTAAATGTAGGTTATGGAACCTTCAAGATCGTGAGGATTATAATTATTTTCTTATTCATTTATCTCCCTTCTGGTTTTGCCGGTTATACATCTTAATACGTTTTTCTGTAAAAGCGTATTCAGCCTTAATTACATTTACGAGAACATGTAAATATTCAAACCTAAAAGGAGGTAATATGAATATATACGTAGGTAACATTTCATCACAACTAACTGAAGAAGAATTAAAAGAAGCTTTTGTGGCTTATGGAGAGACATCTTCGGTTAAAATGATGAAAGACAGGTACACAGGTGAACCCAGAGGATTTGGATTTGTCGAAATGCCTAACAAAGAAGAGGCAGAGGCCGCAATTGCCGGTTTAAACGGCAAAGAATTTAAAGGGAAAGAGCTTACAGTAAATGAAGCTCGTCCTCGCAAGGAAGGCTTTAGAGGTGGTTCGGGAGGAAGAAGCGGAGCACCCAGCTACGGCCGTTCCCGCTGGTCAAACTAAAAACGTAGATTCGAAGAATCTAAGTTAAATAGTTGAATAGAAAAATAGTTAAATAGGAAAAATAAAGAAACAAAAAATCCTGTAAAACTTTTTTCTATACTATCTAAACATAAGGGGGCATCGTTCAACAATACAATATTGTATCATGTATGGACTTTGCCCCCATATATTTTTTAAGTTTCGAGATTTTAAACAGTTAGTCTGTTGGTCGGTTAGTGCGTTAGTCTGTTTAAAAAGACCGATGACCGTAGACGGCAGACCGTTTTTAACTACGAACCATGAACTACGAACCACGAACTAAAAATAATCGACCCAGAACCATAGAGAAGGATCCTGAGCCGATTTTATACTACTCCTTGTTTCCGTTCTTTTTACCTAACTTCCCAACTTTCTAACTCTCTAACTTCCTAATGTTTTTACTTAATCAATATCATCTTGTGATGTTTTATATAGCCCCCTGCTTTGAAAGTATAGAAGTATATCCCTTTAGGCGCCGGTGTACCCGCGCTTGTTCTTCCGTCCCACTTAATCGATTTATATCCTGCTGTTTGTTTAGCATTAACCAATGTTCGCACTTTCTGACCGATTAAGTTGTAGATATCGAGACTTACTTTAACATCTTTTGGTAATCCGTACTTGATTGTGGTGTTTTGAGCAAATGGGTTGGGATAGTTTTGCGCGCAACTGAAGACATTTGGGATATCTTCTTTTGTTTCTTTGGATAATTTCTTTGTTGATTGTTTAATCGTATTATTTTCTTCTCCCGGTAATTTGAATTCTCCTTTTAACGAAATCTTTTTTGCAGGAAAAGAAGAAGTGGAAGGCCTGAGTGAAGGGTCTATATATGCTCGGAATTCACAACCCTTTTCCGCTTTAAAGAGAGATCGCAATGATATATAATTTCCTGCCCTCATTGTAACATTTCCACCAGTTAAACCGTTACCTACAATAACGAAGAAGGTGGAATTCCCGGCTGCGATAATCGAATCCGGCGACCAATAGTTTCTTGTTTCGCCTATTTCTACTGTTTCATTTTGCAATCCCGAGTTAATTGTAATAAAACCTGAGTTTGTACTCATGCCTTCAAGTCCGTCACTATCTCTTGCGATAACGCGAAACTTACAACTGTCTGATGATACACAGGGAGGCGTCCAGTTATATGATCCAGTAGGTGATAAATTACTATCGATTACAGTATAATTCCATCCTCCGTCTATTGAATATTCTAATCTTATAGAGATATCAGAAGACGGATCGACATTTGCCTCATCGTATACATCATTGTAGGTAATTTCATAAGATTGCCCGCCGAACATTGTCTCGCCTTCGGAAGGAGATACCAGATTTATGTTTGGCATATTCTTCCCGATAAAATACTCTAGGGTATCATAAGGAGGGCGATGAGACCAATTAGGATTAAGTATAGCATAAACATCCCATTTCAAACTAAAGAAAAACATCTTTTTAAACCATTTTCTCTCAAGTATACCCTCAGCCCATTCTCTATACATTGTACCGCGCTCTGTATCAGGATTTCGCTTTTTTATGCCACCCTCTGTTTCCCATATTGGCTTATCACCCAAACCTAGGTTATCTAAGATTATTTTCATTGAATCAAGCTCTCTTAGCGAGCTTTCTACACTGTTTAATCCAAAATATCTATCACCCCAATATTTATGAATACTTATAATGTCGATACATGTATCTATACCATCACGGAATAATTCCCACCATAGGAAATAAGGACTCAGGGAGTAACTGTTTATTACTGATGTGGTTTTTTTGCCATAGTTGAAATCAGAAATTGTTCCTTCAGCGTGGACTTCTAAAATTACTCCACGAAAAAGAGCACTATCCTTTACATAGCAGAAAGCTTTAAAAGGTTTTGACATGTCCTGAAATTGCGATACAGGGATCGTTTGATAGCAATATTCTGCATAGTTACTATCCGAAGCAAAAACTTCACCGTGATACAGGGAGTTAGATCTTTCCTTGTAATAATTAGATTTTGTCTCCCAGAGGGTAGCGTGACTGGGTTCAACACTACCCCATAAAGACCAGCCATTTAAGCTATCTTCAAAACTGTAGTTTTCAATAACGTTGCTCTGGCACCAAACATCATCAACCCATAACTTTCCGCTTCCTTCATATCGCCGGAGGGCTACCTTAAATTTTGCCTGTCCAGGTGGGATGTTTATCGGTTTAACTATAACGTATATTTTTGTCCAGGGGTTTGTACCTGTTATTAGCGGAGAACATACAGGACAATTATATTCGGTCGAATCAGTGTCCCAGAAGGCTACTTCGATACTGAAACCGCCCGTCAGGTTTTCGGTTTTTACCCAGCAGGAAGCTATGAATGGTACATCGATCTCCGATAAAGGAAATCTCTGTACAATACGCTCATCATTATAATAAACATCAGGGAAGTGCAACGAATAAGTTCCTTCTTTCGAGAATTTAGCACTTACTTCCCATGGAGCGTCTCCGCCGACAGGCTCTTCTTCCCATTCACTTAAGTCACCTGTTTCAAAACCGTAGTTTTCAATATTGTTACTCTGACACCATACATTATCTATCCAAACCGAACCTGTGCAGCCACTCCCGTCGATTATTCGTAATTGAATTCTTATATTTTCCGTTACATCTCTTATAGTATCTAATTCTTCCGGTTTAACAGTCACAGAGATTGGCCTCCAGTCATTTTCTAGACTTTGCTCAGTTTTCCAATAGCACTGAAGAGGTTGTATGCTGGGACCAACTACCTTAGCTTCAGGATCGGCATCGTGGATACCTTTGCTTGCCGCCCTTACATACGACCTGAAATCCTCAATAGTTCTGTTTCCGTAGTTTGGCCAACCCCAACTTCTATTCCAAGATTCAGGCCAGGGGTGGATAGAATAAGGCTCATTGGATATATTCCAATACTTTATAGGTTTCTTTAACCACTCCGGCTCTTCTACATAACCATTGTCCCATACTGAATCAAAAATACCTTCACCATCCCCATCGTAGCGTTCCACTAATATACGAAAATACCAATAGTATCCTTCCAGGGAGTCTACACCATAACAATGATTGGGTGGCCATCCAAAATATAACATGTTCATACCCTCTTCTTGCATGAATTTCACCAAAGAATCAATCTCTTGAAAATCAAAAGATCCGTTTTTTTTCTGAAGAAAATTTGCAAACGGACTACAATTTGGCCTGATCCAAGAAAGGCTGCAACTTAATGAAGAATCAATTCTTGGCATATAATTCTTTCTATATTCATAAGGATCCCACTCTGATACTTGCCAGGGAGCAACAATACCCCATGGAGAGGACTCGGTAACCACCGAATATTCACCTGCCAGGATAACCACAGGCAATAAAAGCAGTATAATTAAATTTTTCTTTAGCATTTGTAACTCCTATTTTTTTCTGTTTTTCTCAATATAGAGAAATTCAATTCTCTGCTTCTAACCTGGCTATCTTTTTCTCTAATTCGGAAATCTGTTTGTTTTGTTCTATCACATACAGAGTCAACTCTTCAACCTTTTCCAGCAGTTTTGCCTGCATATCGCCGACTTTCACACCACCTTCAAGTACTTCTCTTTCGGTTGGAATACCGGGGAGACTTTTATTAACGTCAATATGTTTTTCAAGTTTATCTAACGGCATAAGTTTATGTTTATCAGAGAAAACGAAATCAGACCATCCGTCTAATGTCACTACGACTTCTTTAGCAGTAATCGTACCGTTTACTGCAAGCTCTGACTGAGGGTCATCCGTTGCGATACCGACTTTTCCAGAAGGATTCACAGTAATGGCAAGATTACCAGCACCTCCTCCACCACCTCCATAAAATTTAAGGCCACCATAACTATCTAAATATCCTTTTATATATGCTTCTCCAAAAACCATTTTATTTTCATAAGGAATTTTCATATCGCCAGCCACATGCAACTTCGCAGTTGGATTATCCATTCCTATACCGACATTGCCCATATAATAAATCTTACTTGAATCCCCGTCCCATAAACATGAACCTCCACCTCCAGAAATCGTTCTCCATTCTCCTTCGCCACTAGTCCCGTTATAAGTTAAAACATCACCGTCTTCCGGTGAGCCGGTCGTTAATTTAAAACCACTCATCTTCACTATACCATTAACATCTAATTTATCTGCTGGACTCGTAGTCCCAATGCCGACGTTGCCGTTTTCTTTTATGTTCAAATGATTACTGGTAACTATATTTCCGGTTGCTGCAATTTTTAGCAGTTTGTTACCTCCGTTGTGAGCAAGACCTATATGTCCCCATTCTAAACTGCCATCTCTGTCTGTACCAAAGTAAATGTGAGAGTAAGTTGTGGCATCTGTTGTTAACCTCATCTCACAATTTCCGCTAGTTGTATGTAAGTGTAATTTTGATGCAGGACTAGTCGTCCCTATACCGACTTCCCCCATATAATAAGCCTCACTTAAATCCCCGTCCCATAAACATGAACCTCCACCTCCAGAAATCGTCCTCCATTCTCCTTCGCCGCTAGTTCCGTTATAAGCT
>Ga0307438_1001105_pt1 | contig 17971 bp, 18 predicted proteins | sample SalMarWE160110MG_FD_202144 | JGI IMG/M metagenome (GOLD analysis project Ga0307438, IMG submission 202144) | Salt marsh sediment microbial communities from the Plum Island Ecosystem LTER, Massachusetts, United States - WE1603-110 | ecosystem: Environmental > Aquatic > Marine > Intertidal zone >... | reverse complement strand
CCTGAGAGAACCGCCCTCGATGGCCAGGGGAGGGCGAGCGCCTCCCGCTCGCCCCTGGATGCGCGCCCCCATGGTCCGCAGGGGCTCCACCACCCGTTCCATCGGCCGCGAGCGCAGGGAGGCATCGCCGGTCAGCACCGAAAAGAAAGGTTGGCCAGCCAGAAGACCGGCCAGCAGACGCATGGTGGTAGCCGAATTGGCAGCGTTGAGCACCTCGCCGCTCTCTCTCAGGCCAAAGCGGCCGCCGCCGTGGACGCGCAGGGTTCCCTGGCCATCCCAGTCGATCCTCACGCCCAGGGCCCTCAGGCAGCGCAGGGTGGCCAGGCAGTCGGCGCCGCCCTGGAAGTTCTCCACCGCCGCCTCGCCCTGAGCGATAGCGTTGAGGATGGCCGCCCGGTGCGAGATGGACTTGTCGCCCGGCGCCTCGATGCTTCCCCGAAGCCTGCGCGGTGAGCGGATCGTCTTCCTCATGGCTGGTCGCGACCCTCCACCCCTCGGCGGCGACCGCGTTCTTCCTTCTCCTTCAGCAGCTTGCCGATGTCCTTCACCCGCCGCACCAAGCGCTGGCCCACCAGCAGCGCGGCTAGCTGCTCGCCGCTCGTGGGCAGTTCCTCCGCCGCCACCGGCTCGCGGACGGGCGGCCCAGCGGCGACGTAGGTGTCGCGATCCAGTTGGGCCCTGGCGAAGTTCTTGAACAGCTCCTCCTCCTGCCTTTGCTGGAGCAGCTCTCGGTAGCGTCCCAGTTCCTCCACTATGCGGTCCAGCCAGTGAAGGACACCCTCCCGGTTGGTCAGGCAGATGTCGTGGCTAAGCTCGGCATCGGTGGAAGCCAGGCGGGTAACGTCGAGGAAGCCGCTACTAGCCAGGGACGATAGCTCCGGCCAGGCGGGGCTACCGCGCACCAGGGTGAACAGGGCGGTGGACAGGATCAGGGGGAGATGGCTCACCGCCGCCACATAGCGGTCATGCTCCTCGGCGTCAATGAACAAGGGATGGGCACCGATGAATTGGACGATGCTGGTGACCACTCGCACCGCCCCCTCGCTTGCATCGGGGGCAGGAATGATGCAGTAGGGCTTGCCGGCGAACAGCTTGGCCTCGGCATTCTGGACACCGGATGTCTCCTTGCCAGCCATGGGGTGTCCCCCCACAAAGCTGACCGTGGCGGGCAGAAGCTGGCTAGCCCACTCCATGACGATGGCTTTGGTGCTGGCCGTATCGGTGACGACGCAGTTCTCTCGCAGCTCACCCGCGATCTCCTCCATCACGCTGCGGATGACCGTGATGGGCGTGGCGATAATCACCAGCCTGGCATCGCGCACCGCCCTTTGCAGGATGGGCTCCGACTTGTCGACGACCCGCAGCCGTCGGGCGTCGCCAGCGGTCGCCGTGTCCTTGTCGTAGCCCACGATCTCAATGCCCGTGAGCTTGGCTGCCTTCAGCGCCAGACCCAGGGAGCCACCGATGAGGCCCAAGCCGATGATCGTTATACGTTCCATAGGGATCTCCCCTAAGAATGGCTAGCAGGAATCGTCGGCCGCCCTCAGGAGGGCCAGGCGGCTGTCGCTGGCGTCGGCCCTCTGGTGGTGACGAATAAGCTCCACTACCGTCGCTGGCGTACCGGCCGCCTCCGCCAGGGCGGCACTGCGGGCGGCATGGTCCTCTAAGGAAGCCATGGCCCGCCGCCAGCCCCGACCGTCGGGCTGGGCCAGACGAGCCAGCAGGCGCGGCGATATCGCCCTCAGAAGAACGTAGGCCACCCGATGCCACAAGCGGATGGGCCCCTTGCCCACGTCGTGCAAAAGAGCGGCCAGCAGTACGTCCTCGTCCTGGCAGCCTCCCCTCTCGAGGGCATAGAAGACATCCAGACAGTGCCGCTGATCTCGGGCCGTCATGGCGTAGAACAACCGCTGCTGCTCCTGGCTCAGATGCGCGTCGACAATCTGCCGCTCTTGCGAACTCAGGCCAGCCCCCAGAGAGGCGAAGAACTGACGTATGCGGTAGGCCGCCCTAATAGCCAAAGACATTAGGATCACCAACGCCCGTCAACAAGCTGGCCACCCCGTTCACGGCTGGCCGCAGCAGATCGAAGAAGGGATTCCAGCCTGTGAGGATGGGTATGCCGAAGATGAACAGCAGGAGGAGACCAGGGCCCCAGGCCCGCAGCCGCTCCATCTCCAGTGACAGGTCGCGGGGCAGGATGCCGACGGCCACGGAGAAGCCGTCCAGGGGCCACAGAGGGGTGAGGTTGAATAGCGCCAGGATAATGCCCAAAATGATGATCGAGCTCAGATAGAGGCCCAGGTAGTCCGATACGCCCCAGGGCGCCACCACATACTCGACATACTCCGACGTCTGCCGCCAGGCAAAGAAGGGCGTATGCCAGTCGACCACGCCCAGCTTTATGGGCACGCCAGCGATGCCCGCAACGACCAGATTGGAAATGGGGCCCGCAGCCGCCACCATGGCCATGCCCGTCTTCGGACTAGTACCGCGCATCAAATTGGGGTTCACCGGCACCGGCTTGCCCCAACCGAAGAACGCGACGAACAGCATCAAGGTGCCCAAGGGGTGCAAGTGAGCCAGGGGGTTCAGGGTCAGGCGTCCCCGGTAGCGGGGCGTGGGATCGCCCAGGCTGTCAGCGGCAAAGGCGTGGCTGAACTCGTGAAAGGAAATCCCCACCACCAGGGCAGTCACCATTGCCCCAAAGAGAACAAGAAACGCCTGCGGGCTGCCCTGCAGAAGGTCTAGATAGCCAAAAAACAACGCCTAGCTCTCCCCAGCACAAGATCATGATAGCATAGCGCTGATTGGCGGGGAAAGACGCCCCTGAGCGCCCTTCATCGTCTGAGGCTAGCCAACCCGTTGGCGCTATACAGACAAGTTCGCTATACTGTGCATATCAAAGGACTGCACTCCTGACAATGCTTGCATAACCCGGAGCACTACGGTGGCGCTACTGCTAGAGATACGGGAATTAGTCAAGAGCTTCGACGGGGTGAGGGCCCTCAGCGGCTGCTCTCTTCAGGTATCCGAGGGTACAATCACCGGCCTTATCGGGCCCAATGGCGCCGGCAAGACCACCCTCTTCAACGTAGTCACCGGCTTCCTGAAACCTACCGCCGGCAGGATCTTCTTCAAGGGCGACCAGATTAGCGGCCTTCCCCCCCACAAGGTGTTTAGGAGGGGAGTCGTCCGCACGTTTCAGGTGCCGCGGGAACTCAAGTGGATGACCGTCCTAGAGAACCTGATGCTGGTGCCTGGGGATCAGCTGGGCGAGAAGCTCTGGGGTCCCTGGTTCCTGCCCTTCCTGGTGCGGAGGCAGGAGCGGACAATCCAGGAAAAGGCGCTGGAGGTGCTGGAGTTCGTCAACCTGTGGCACCTGCGCAACGAGTACGCCGGAAACCTCTCCTCAGGGCAAAAGAAGCTTCTGGAGTTGGCCCGCACCCTCATGTGCGACCCCGAGCTGGTCCTCCTGGACGAGCCTGGGGCAGGGGTCAACCCTACCCTCATGAAGCGCCTGGTGGCCTCCATCGAGGAGCTGTGCTACGAGAAGGGGATCACCTTCTTCATCATCGAGCACGACATGGACTTGGTGACCCGGCTGTGCAACCCGGTCATCGTCCTGAGCGAGGGTGAGAAGATCGCCGAAGGCCTGCCCGAGGAGATCAAGGCCGACGAACGCGTCCTGGAGGCGTATCTAGGAGGGCAATATCAGTGACCGTACTGGAAGCCCGCGAGGTAGTGTCAGGCTACGGAGAGGTGGAGATCCTCCATGGTGTCTCTATTAGGGTGGAGGAAGGAGAGGTTGTCACCATCATCGGGCCCAATGGAGCAGGTAAGTCCACCCTTCTGAAGACCGTCTTCGGCCTCCTTCCCTGTAAGCACGGTGCGGTTCTCTTCGACGGCGAGGACGTAACCGGTCAGTCTCCCCAGGCCATGGTGCGCAAAGGGATGTCCTACGTGCCTCAATCCGACAACGTCTTCCCTTTGCTCACCGTCCAGGAGAACCTGGAGATGGGGGCCTTCATCCGCCGCGACGACTACCACTCAAAGACGGAAGAGGTCTTGGCTCTCTTCCCCGACGTGATGGAACGGCGCCACACCCGAGCGGGGAAGCTATCGGGGGGACAGCGGCAAATGCTGGCCCTCGCCCGCGCCTTGATGCTCGATCCTCGCATTCTCCTGCTTGATGAGCCCTCAGCCAGCCTCGCTCCCAACATGGTGGAGTTGGTCTTCACCAAGATCCTGGATATAAACCGGTCCGGAGTGTCAATCATTATGGTGGAGCAAAACGCTAGAGAGTCGTTGAAGCTGTCCCACAGAGGATACGTTCTGGCCATGGGCCAGAACCGTCTGGAGGGTAGTGGCGAAAACCTGCTGGAGAGCGAGGAGGTGGGCAAGACCTACCTCGGCGGCTAAGGAGCCCTCTTGTGGTCCCAGAGAGTACGGGTTTCGCTGAACTCCTGAACAAAGCCCGCGAAAGATATCCTGCGGTATTCGACAACCTGGGCACAGCCGCGCTGTGGGTTCTCTTTGCAGGGCTGCTCATAGCAGCCCTGATCCTTTATACCAATCTCTTCGTAGTAGGCGTAATCTTCGGTAGCATCATCGCCCTGGGCGCCATCGGCCTCACCCTCATCTATGGGATCATGAAATTCGCCCACTTCGCCCACGGCGACATGATGATGCTCGCTGCCTACCTGGCTTTCTTCGCCCTGACCGGTCGCATCGTGGGCGAAAAGACTGAGGTCGACCTCGGCTGGAGCTTAGATCGCCTACCGGGTGCCACCACCGGGCTTGGTCCCCTATCCTTCGGCTACGGCCTCCTGCTGGCCATGTTGGTGGCGCTCATCGCTACAGTTGCCCTTTTCGTTGCCCTGGACAATCTCATTTATCGCCGCCTGCGCCAGCGAGGCAGCGGCATAGTCATTTTCGCCATGGTCTCTCTAGGGATAGCCATCGTCGCACGTAGCGTCATTCTCATATTGTGGGGCCCCGAACCCAGGTTCTACGTACCGGGCATCTTCCCTGCCCACGAGTTCCCTTTCGGCATCAAACTCAAAGCCGACCAGATATTCATCTTCGCCACCGTCGCCATTGCAGCGATCCTGGTATACTTTCTCCTCTTCCGAACCAGGATAGGCAAAGCGATGCGTGCCACCTCCGACAATCCGGAGCTGGCACGCGTGTCAGGCATCGACACCGATCAAGTGATCAGGTGGACATGGGCTATTGGCGGTGCCCTGGTGGCCGTGGCGGGGGTGCTGCTGGCTATCCAGGCCCAGCTCAAGCCCGAACTGGGCTTTACCATTTTGCTGCCTTTGTTCGCCGCTGCGATCCTGGGCGGCATCGGCAGCCCCCAGGGGGCTCTGATAGGAGCGATGATTGTGGGGATCACCCAGGAGGTATCTCTGGGGGTAGAGATTTCCATAGCCGGGAGAGACATCCTGCCACAGATCCTGCCACTGGCCCCGGGCTATAAGTTCGCTGTTGCCTTTGTGATCCTTATCCTCATCCTTTTGGTGCGGCCCCAAGGTTTGTTTGGAGCGAAAGCCTGATGAAGGCGGACAGGTTTATCACCCCAGCGGCCTGGGCTCTCGTGACGGTGGCAATTGTCACCCTGCCCGCCTCCCGCTCACAGGACCTGGGCGGCGTCATCAGCTTCTTAACCGGCTTTGCCATCCTGGTCGCTATCTTCGCCATATTAGCCCTGGGCCTGAACGTTCAGTGGGGTTACACCGGCATTTTCAACTTCGGCGTGGTGGCCTTCTTCATGGTGGGTGCCTACACCGCCGCCATCATCACCAAGGGGCCCGCCACCACCGAGTATGTCCGCTATGTGGGCGGCTTTGGCGATAAGTTGGACTTCATCCCCTTCCTGGATAGCGAACAATGGCTGCCCTTCCTGTTCGGCACGGCTGGAGCCGCCATCGTGGCTGGCGCCCTCGCCTTCGTCCTTTCCATACCGACCCTGCGATTGCGGGAGGACTACCTTGCCATCGCCACCATCGGGATCGCCGAGCTCCTGCGCCGGATCGCCATTGAGGAGAAAGGCCTGGTCAACAGCGACCGCGGGTTGATCGGCATCCCATCCCCCCTGGAAGATCTGGTGAACCCTCCTGAGTACAAGTTCATCTTCTTCGGCGTAGTCGTTGGCCTTGTCATCCTCATCCTCATCGCCTTAGAGGCGGGTAGCCGTTCTCCCTGGGGACGCGTTCTCAAGGCCATCAGGGAGGACGAGACCACAGCGGCTGCAGCCGGCAAGGACATCTTCAACTTCAAGATGCAGAGCTTTGTGGTGGGGGCCATGATCATGGGCGTCGGCGGTGCCGCTTACGCATACTACAGCCGCTCTGTCTCCCCCGACGCCTTCACCCACTTCTTCGGCACCTTCCTCATCTGGGCCATGCTCATCGTCGGCGGCAGCGGCAACAACAAGGGGGCCATCCTGGGCGCCTACATCGTCTGGGGATTCTATTCGATAACCGGCCTGATGAGGGCCTACTTTGCCGACTGGGGCCTGGAATTCCTGGAGCTCCGTATGAGCTTCCTTCGGGACTTCGTAGTGGGCGCTCTGATCGTCATCGTCCTCCTGTTGCGGCCGGCTGGCTTGCTGCCTGAGGAACGGAGGGTATCGCTGTTCATGCAGCGTGAGGACAAACAGCCCACGCCCCCCGGTGAGCCCGAGTCGGGGCCAACTGGCTCGCGAGCAGATGCCCCTCCCGACAGAGAGAAAGGCTCAGGAGGCCAGGCCTCCTGAGCCTTTCGTCTTGTCGATGCTCTCGCGCCCTACTCGGTTACTTCCGTGATGGTCGGCGGCGTCGTGCTGAGGTCTACCGCAAAGGTGCGGACCGCCTCCACGATTGCGCCGCCCGTGATGTCCCAGACCTCGATGGCGCCCTGGAGCACATCCCCGTTCGGGTCGAAGTCGATGGGGCCGGCCGCGCCCTGGTAGTCGATGGCCGTACCGGCCTCGATCAGACCCAGCGCGCTCGTGAATCCGGCGACCCCGGGGTTGACTACCTCTCCCGGCGGGTTGGCGATGTCGTCTATGGCATCGCGGATGGCCTTGGCGTCCGTGGAGCCAGCCGCCTCCGCCGCCAGAGCGATGACGTACACCGCGTCGTAGGACTCCCGCATGAAGGGCAACGGCGGCTTCTCACCGTATTCCGCCTCATAGGCGTCGGTGAAGGCCGTGCCCGCCGCTGCTTCCAGCGCACCGGGCGCCGTGCCGGACATGCCCTCAAAGTTCTCCCAGCCAAGCGCCTCGAATTGGGCGTCCGACTTGGTTCCGTCACAGAAGACGAACTGGTCGATCAGCCCCTGTTCCAGGGCCTCCTTCACGTAGACCCCGCCGTGCTCCGGGTAGCTGATGGCCGCCAGCACTTCCGGGCCGCCCTCGACGCACTGGGTTAGCTCCGACAGGTAGGAGATCTGCTCCTCTGCCGCATGGGACACCTGCGCCGTCACTGTACCGCCCAGCTCCTCGAAGGTCTCGGTAAACTGCTCGGAGAGCCCCTGACCATAGGCATTGTTTACGTACATGGTGCAGGCACTCGTGAAGCCGAGAATCTCGTAGACCAACTTGCCAAGGATCACTCCCTGGGCCGCGTCCGAGATAGTGGTCCGGTACAGGAAGCCGTCATCGTCGACAGCGGTGAGAGCGGGCGACGTGGACGCCGGCGAGATCATAACGATCTCGCTGGGTATGGCCACCGATTCCGCTACCGGCAGGGTCACCCCGCTGGCTGCCGCCCCGACTAAGGCCGACACCCCCTCAATGTCTATGAGTCGACGGGCCTCCTCCTGCGCTTTTACGGGCTCGGTGGCGCTGTCTCCTTCGATCAGCTTCACATCCTGACCCAACACGCCGCCAGCCTCGTTGATCTCCTTGACCGCCAGCCTAGCCGCGTTGGCAAACGGCCCCCCAAAGTCTGACAGGGCCCCCGTGAACGGCACCAGGATCCCTATCTTGAGGGGCCCTGACACCACCGGACTTGCCGCCTCGGTTGGCGTTGGGGTAGCAGTCCCCTCCTCCTCCTCGTCGTCCCCGCAGGCGGGAAGAAGAGCCAGGGACACAGCCGTGAGAAGTATCACTAACCCGAGCAGCCAGTATCGCGCTACTCGAAACATCCGCATGTATGCCTCCTTATGATCGCGGGCCCGCGCTGACCCGCCACTAGTCCCCTAGCCCATGCACCACGGGCACGGGCAAGATGGTCACTTATCGCGCGGATTTTACATCCTAATACCCTGGCCGTCAAGCTTTCTTACCCCGCGTTGACGAACCTTTGAAAACAATGCAACACTAAGGAAAATGTCCGCAGCAGCCTTAGCAGCCATTTTCGTTACATCCTTCGGCGTGGGTTTCACCGGCGCGTTGATGCCCGGCCCCCTCACCACCGTGGCCGTCCGTGAGAGCATGCAGCGCGGCTTCTGGGCCGGACCGCTGCTGGCCGCCGGTCACAGCCTGATCGAGTTGGCCCTCGTCGTCGGCCTGGCCCTGGGCCTCAGCCGCTTCCTGGTCGAGGATCCGGTGAAGGCCGGCGTGGGCATTGCCGGAGGGCTCTTCCTGCTCTGGATGGGGATACACATCCTGAGCAGGCCGCCCGAACAGCTAACCGCCGTCGGCCAGCCGCCGTCACCGAGCAACCCCGGCGCCACTGCCCACAACAGCTCCTGGCGACGACGCTGGCTGCGCTCCCCAACTGGCGGAGAGGCGGCCAGCGAATCCCCAGCGAGAATGGCGGCGGTGCTGATGTCTGCCGCCATCCTGGTGAGCGTCTTCAACCCAGCCTGGGTGGCCTGGTGGGCTAGTGTCGGCTCTGCTTTCATCAGCCAATCCCTGGAGCAAGGGGCTGCCGGGGTGACCTCCTTCTACGTCGGTCACATCCTGTCGGACATACTCTGGCTCACTCTGCTGGCCTTCGTCCTGGCCAGCGGCAGGCAAATGATGAGCGGGCTTGTCTACCGGGCCATCATTGTCCTCTGCGGTCTCTTTCTCCTGGGGCTGGGCACCTACTTCCTGGCCTCGGGCCTGGTCATCGTTTCCTGACCATCGCATCGGCGAGATATGGCGTAATGATTGCCAACCTGCTAGAGTAGGCTGTTACTATGCCCAGCCTTGGCCCTGACGTTTACGTTCTTGTTTTTGTGCTGGCCGCAGCAGGGGCCTGGGGCCTGACAGCCCTTCTTCCCCTCAACCGGCTGGCACGGCCGGCCGAGGCTCGCCTGGGCAGGCGACGGGTGGGGGGCCTGGCCATCTTCACCGCCTTCGTCCTTGCCCTTCTTCTCACCTCCCTGGTCTCGTCCGACCTCTCCGACCTATTGGCCGACCAGAAAGGGGAGACGGCCGGCCTGTTGGGTGCTGCCCTGATGATCCTCCTCCTGGGCCTCGTGGACGACTTGCTGGAGGTGGATTTCAAGATCAAGTTCCTGGTGCAGATAGCAGCCGCTTCCTTGGTGTTCGTGATCGGCTACCGCATAGAGGATGTGTCCCTGCCCTGGGGCGCCACCTTTTCCCTGGGATGGGCAGCCCCAGTGCTAACCATCCTCTGGCTGGTCTTCCTGACCAACGCCATGAACCTCATCGATGGCAAAGACGGGATAGCGGCGGGTGTAGCGATCATCGTGGCCGTTCCCCTGGCCTTCATCGCCGCCGATGTGGACAACCCCCTGGTGGCCGCTCAGCTGGTGGCCGTAGCGGGAGCCTGTGCTGGCTTCCTCCCCCTCAACCTGCCGGTGGCCTCCCGCCTGCTGGGAGACTCAGGGGCGTTGCTGCTGGGCTTCCTGCTGGCGGCCCTGGCTATCGAGGGCTCCATCGGTGTCACCGGCAACATGTTCATCAGCGTGCCCATTGTCGCCCTGGGCTTCCCCATTCTGGACACACTCCTCGCTTTTGTGAGGCGGGCGGCGGACCTGCGACACCCCTTCGTTGCTGACCTAGATCACATCCAGCATCGGCTGGAGCAGAGGGGATTGAGCGACAGGGCGGTCGTCCTCTCCCTTTATGTCCTCTGCATCCTCTTCTCGGGGGCAGCACTAACCATCCACTATCTCGAAGCAACCGCAGCCGAGTTCCTGGCCTTCTTTGCTTTCGGCGCTGCTATTACTGCTGTTCTCTTCCGATTGGGCTACGCCCGCTCTCTGTGGAACAGCGCCTCAGTGGCGTCCCTACGAGGTGCCCTCGCCTCCGCCGTCGGTCTCCAACGCCAGCCTCCACCGCCAGAGTCGGACGAGCCGGAGATGCCCTACGAGGATCGTCCCCTGCCCGCCAGCAAGCGTCGCCCGTTCTGAAGCACCAGTTGATAGCCACAGCGGGCGCCAATGCCCGCCAAGGTCAGCCCGCCCACCAGAGGATTGCTGCGCATGTGCTTACGATAGTAGCGCCACATGCTGCGGTGCCACTGGAGAATGCTCCTGTTGGGGAGGGTGTCGCTGCTCCTGCCGATGTGGTGGGTCACCACTCCCTGGGGGAAATAGACCACTCGATAGCCGCCCTGATGGGCCCGATAGCAGATATCTACGTCCTCGATGTACATGAAGAAGCCCTCGTCCAGGGGACCGATGTCATCCAGCATCTGGCGGCGGAGGAGCATGCAGGCCCCCGACAGCCAGTCCACCTCGGCGATGCTGTTGTGGTTCCAGTCAGACATCAGGTAGCGAGTGGAGAAGCGATTGCGGGGAAAGAGGCGGGTGAGAACGGACTGGCGATTGAACAGGCCGGCCAGATGGCTGGGGAAGTGCCGGCAGGAGAGCTGCAACGAGCCGTCGCTGTTGAGCAGCTTAGGGCCGAGGATACCCACCTGCGGCTGCTCGCGGCAGTAGGCAACCATAGGAGCGAAAGCGTTGTCGGCGATCTCCGTGTCGGGGTTCAGGAGGAGGACAAACTCGCCCTTGGCCTGGGCGATGCCCCGATTGCAGGCGGCGGCGAAGCCCACGTTGGCGGGGCAGCGGACGAGGTTGGCCTGGGGGAACTCGCTCTCCACCATCTGGGCGCTGTCGTCCCAGGAGGCATTGTCCACCACGATCACCTCATAGGCAATGCCCTCCGTGTGTTCGAACAGCGAGCCCAGGCAGCGCCGCAAGTAATCCCTGGCGTTGAAGCTGACGATGACGACGGATAAGTCCACCGGCTAGCCCCTCGTTGAGCTCAGGGCCGCCTCATAGGCGGCCACCGTCCCGCGCGCCGTCCGCTGCCAGGAGAACTGGCTGGCCCGCTCCAGGCCCTGCCTGCGCAGGCGCGAGCGCAGGCACCTGTCACGCAGCGCCCTTGCCGAGGCCTCGGCCAGAGCATCCACATCCGAAGGGTTCACCAGAAGGGCAGCGCCGTCCAGCACCTCGGCCAGAGCCGGGGCGTTGGAGGCCACCACCGGCAGGCCGCAGGCCATCGCCTCCAGGGGCGGCAGACCGAAGCCTTCGTACAGCGATGGAAAGACGAACAGGTCGGCCATATTGTAGACCGCCGCCAGGTCGTCGTCGGGCAGGTAGCCGACGAAGCGCACGTCCCCCCTCAGGCCCAGGCCACTCACCAGCCGAAACAGCTTCTCGTACATCCAACCCTTCTGCCCCGCGATGACCAGCCCCTGCTCCAGGCCCTGACCCTTGAGCCTATGGAAAGCGCGCACCAGCGTCGCCTGATTCTTGCCCGGCTCCAGAGTGCCTACGTTGAGGATGAACGTGGGCGGCAGCCCGTACCTGTCGCGAACCGCCTCCATCCTAGCCGAATCGTCCAGCGGGCGAAAGCCAGGTCCCGGCGCCAGCGGCACCGCCCGTACCCTTTCCGCTGGCAGGCCCAGATGACGTACAACATCGCTCTTCACCGTCTCGGAGACAGCAATGGCGGAATCGGCCAGGCGGGCGCCAGCCCAGCTCGCCCCCTGAAAATAAAGCCGACGCAGGACGGGATAGCGGCCGGGCAAGAGAAAAAACGTAACATCGTGGAAGGTGACCACCCGCTGCCAGCCAGCAGACGCCAGCGGCGTCGTGTAGTGGGGCGAATGGAGGACATCCACGCCCAGGCGGCGAAGATGCAAGGGCAGCATCGCTTGCTCCCAGAGCATTCTCGCCAGCCGCGAGGGGAGGCGCACAGGCACCAGTCGGAAGTCATCCCTTTGCAGGCCGCGGCGATCGAAGGTCTCGGGTTTGGCGAAGACAAAGTAGGTGTTATCCCTGTCCACCTGGGCCAGGGCCTGCACCAGGTTGTAGATGTATGTGCCGGCACCCGCTCTTTGGCGGGGAACCGAGGTGGCATCGATGGCAATACGCACTTTCGAATGCCCCCTAGCGAAAATGGATCAGTTCGTAGGTACGCCCCAGGCGGCCGCGGAAGAAATCGGCGATGCCTATCAGCATGGCCCTCAGTTGCCGCCCTTGACCCTTGGCGAGATACGACACGAGGTAGCTAACACGAGTCGCCAAGAAGTAGGCCAGGAATAGCCCGAAGCGCAGGCGCGAGGAGTGCTTCCTCATCAGATAGAGTCGATTGCGGTTGGCGTAGTAGACCTTGAAGGGCGATTCCACACCACCGCTGGAGGCTGCCTTGCGGTGGTGGATGACCGCCGCCGGATTGAGGCGCAGGCGATACCCTGCCGCCCTGGCCCGCGCCACGAAGTCGAAATCGTCGTAGTACATGAAGAAGCGCTCGTCCATCAGGCCGACGTTGCGGAAGACGGCGGTGGGCACCAGCAGGCAGCACAGGCTGGCCATATTCACCCTCCGCGGCCGCTCGAACCCTGCAGGCTCCGGCTTGCCGTAGAGCCAGCCCCGCCAGACGCCCCGCCACCAGTCGAAGTCGCCTACCGTATCATCCAGCAGCCCCGGCTGGCCGTGGAGATAGGTCTTGGGGGCGACCATCGTCCGCTCGTCGGCGCTCTCCACTAGACGATCCAGGAACTCCTGACTCACCACCGTATCGTTGTTCAGAAAGAGAACGTAGTCGAAGCCCTGCTCCAGGCAGTAGCGGATACCCACGTTGTGGCCGCCAGTGATCCCCAGGTTCTCCCCGTTGCGCATCAGCACCACCTGCGGGAACAGCCACCGTATCTCCTCGGGCGAGCCGTCATCAGAGGCGTTATCCACCACCACCAGCCGGTAGTTGGGATAGGCGACCGCCTGCAACGAGGCCAGGAAGTCCTCGATGTAGGGCCTGCTATTGTAGTTGACGGTGAGGATAGCTACAGAGGGAAGACCCCTGTCCTGAGCAGCCACGGGCAGCCCCCTAGAGACCCGCCCTGGCCGGGGCGGTGAGGAAGTACTCCTGGAGAGCCTCCTGCCAGGGCCGTAGGACTATGCCCAGGGCGGCCGCCGCCCGATTGACCAGCTCCGAATAGGGCGGCTTGCGATAGGGCAGGTCGCACTCGGCCTGGACGACCGGCCGCAGTGCGACATCGCCGCGGCCCGCCAACTCCAGAACCCTCTCGGTCCACTCGTAGCGCGAGCAGCAGCCGCTATTCGTCAAGTGATAGATGCCGTAGGTCGGCCGACCGATGAGCGCGACGATGGCTTGAGCCAGGTCGCGGGCCCAGGTGGGCGAGGCGACTTCGTCGGTCACGAGGCGCAGCTCGCCTTCGTTGGCGACAGCGCGCAGTATCTTGGCTGGGAAATTGTTGCCCCCGGCGGCGTATAGCCAGGCGGTGCGCACGATGTAGAAGTGATCGAGGATGGATTGGACGTGTCGCTCTCCCGCCAGCTTCGACCGACCGTAGGCGTTGATGGGCTTGGGCTCGTCCGATTCCAGGTAGGGCTCGCCTTTCTGGCCGTCGAAGACCTCGTTGGTGCTCACGTACAGCATGGCGACATCGCTCTCGCGACAGGCCAGGGCCACCTGCCGGCTGCCTTCACCGTTGATCCGCATGGCCAGCTCGGGGTCTGCCTCGCAGCCCGCGGTATCGGTGTAGGCGGCGGTGTGGACGACCACCTGCGGCCGAAACTGGCCCACGGCCCTACCGACCGCCGCCGCATCGGTGATGTCCAGTTCCGGCAGGTCCTGGGCCAGCACCGTCTCCGCAGATAGCGTCTGCTGGAGCTCGTGGCCTAGCTGGCCACGGCCGCCGGTGATAAGGATGCGCACGCCACCACCCCCTCAGCCCATCTTAATGGCCCAGTCGTACGGTATCTGGTCGGTATCCCAGGGGAGACGGTATTCGTCCGGCTCCTGTGGGTCGTAAGGCTCACTGGGGAAGTTGATAAGGAGGGAGGGCTCGGCGCCCACCGTCTTGTAGCCGTGCATGACCCCCACCGGAATCTTCAGCAGGATGTTGTTCTGCTCTCCCAGGAAGAACTCGTCCACCTCACCCTGGGTAGACGAACCCTCGCGGGCGTCGTACAGGGCCACCTTGGCCATGCCCTTCACCACCGCGAAGTGGTCGTCCTGCTTCTTGTGGTAGTGCCAGCCCCGCACCACGCCCGGATAGTTCAAAGACACGTAGGCCTGGCCGAACTTGCGGAAGATGGCATCGTCGCAGCGCAGAAGCTCCATCAATGAGCCCCGCTCGTCCGCGTGCTTGGTGAGCTGCTTGATCTCCACGCCCTCGATCACAGTTCTCCCTCCTGACGAGTAGCCGCCTCCAGCCGCCAACCGTACTGGCGCTGGTAGTAGTCCTGATAGGCACCCGAACGCGCCTTCCTCCACCACGACTCGTTGTCGCCGTACCAGGCGACCGTCTTGGCCAGGGCCTCATCGAAGCCGTAGCGAGGAGCCCAGCCCAGGGCCCTTATCTTTGACCAGTCCAAACTGTAGCGCTTGTCGTGCCCCGGGCGATCCTCCACGTGGCGGATCAGACTGCGTGGCTTGCCCAGCAGCTCGAGGATCGCCTCGGCTACATGGATGTTGTGCCGATAGTTGTCGGCAGCGACGTTGTACACCTCCCCCACCGTCCCTCTATGCAGGAGCAGGTCGAGGGCCTCACAATGGTCCTCCACAAAGAGCCAGTCGCGCACCTGGCAGCCGTCGCCATACAGGGGCAGAGGCTCGTCGCGCAGGGCATTGGTGACGAATAGGGGGATCATCTTCTCCGGATACTGACAAGGCCCCAAGGTGTTAGCGCCGCGGCTGACAACGACCGGCAGGCCGTAGGAGGCGAAGAAGGCCAGGCAGAGCATATCAGCGGCCGCCTTGCTGGCGGCGTAGGGGTTGCGGGGCTGAAGAGGGTCCGTTTCGCTAAACGAGTATCCTTCGGACGCCTCGCCGTAGACCTCATCGGTGGAGACGTAGACGAAGCGCTCGATGCCATGCTCGCGTGCGGCACAGAGAAGCACGTAGGTTCCATGAACATCGGTCCTGATAAAAGCGTCCGCTCCCAAGAGCGAGCGGTCAACATGGGTCTCGGCAGCCAGGCTGACGATGGCGTCAGCCTCAGCCACCAGTTCGTCCACCACTTGGCGGTCGCAGATGTCGCCCTGGACGAAACGATAGCGGGAGTCGCCCTCGACATCGCGCAGGTTGTCGCGGTTGCCGGCGTAGGTAAGCTTGTCAACGTTGATGACCTCATATTCAGGGTACTCCCGCAGCAGGCGGCGCACGAAGTGACTGCCGATGAACCCTGCCCCACCAGTGACCAGAATCCTGCGCATGCCAAGACCCCTAAACCGCTCGAATCTGGCTGTGATCGCCCAGGGTGAGCGAGCAACGGCGGTCCTCCGTCCCACCGTCGCCTCGCAGTTCCACGTAGCGGCCGATGAGGCTGTCCTGGATGCGGTAGCCTACGTCCTCGACCAGCGTGTGCTCCATGATTACGCTGTTGGCCACACGGCTCCCTTTCACCTGGCAGTGGTGATATATAGAGGTCTGAGGCCCTACCTGCGAATCGACGATGCGGCTCTCCTCGCCGATGATCAGCGGGCCCTCCAAGACACTCTTGATCACCTGAGCGCCGCGCTCGACGATCACCTTGCCCCGCACCTGGGAGGCGCTGTCGATGCTGCCCTCGTTGCGGGCTGGCAAGGCATCCAGTACGACTGCATTGGCCTCCAGGATATCGCCCATCTTGCCCGTGTCCATCCAATACCTATCCAACTCCTGGGCCTGGACGGCCAGCCCCTTGTCGATCAAGTACTGGATGGTATCGGTGATCTCCAGCTCGCCACGCGCCGATGGCCGCAGCTGCTGCACGGCCTCGAACACATGCGGGTCAAACATGTAGATGCCTATGACCGCCAAGTCGCTGGTCGGCTGCCTTGGCTTCTCCACCACCCGCGCCACCCGGCCGTCCACCAGTTCGGCCACGCCGAAGCTCTGGGGGGTCTCCACCCGCCTGAGAAGAAGCTGACAGTTGCTGGAGTCGCTGCGAAAGCGCTGCACGAAGGGGGCCACGCCGCCTAGCACCAGGTTGTCGCCCAAGTAGAGGACAAAGGGATGATCGGCCAGGAAACCAGCAGCGATCCTCACAGCGTGGGCAATGCCCAGGGGAGCCTCCTGCTGGATGTAGGTCACCCTGGCACGGAAGCGATCGCCATCCCCCACGGCTTCCTCCACTTGCGCCTGCGTATCGCCCACCACGATGCCAATGTCGGTGATCCCGCAGGCCACCAGATCCTCGATGGCGTAGAAGAGAACGGGCTTGTTAGCGATAGGCACCAACTGCTTGGCACCGGAAAAGGTGAAGGGGCGCAGGCGCTCGCCCTTCCCGCCGCTGAGGATGAGGCCCTTGAGCTTATCCTTTGCCATAGACCTCAACCTGAACCAGGCTAGGAGGTATTGTACCTTCCCGCTGTATCGAAAGCAAGCGAGCCTGGAGACGGCCGGTCGTTCCTTGATTTGTGACTTCTGGCCTGCTAGTCTACGGTCTGGGATTGTGACGGTTTTGGGAGGGAATTCTGTGCGAGCAGTGTCTGTGGCTGCGCCGCGCCGTTTCGATCTGTCCCAGCTAGCCCGCACCTGGGAGCTGTTGCTGCTCCTGACGGTGCGGGATGTGAAGCTGCGCTATGAGGGCACCGTCCTGGGGTTCCTGTGGACGCTGGCTAAGCCCCTACTCCTGGCCCTGGTCTTCTCCTTCGCCCTGAGTAAGGTGCTGCGGATAGAGGTGGGAGATGCTCCCTATGTCCTGTTCCTGCTGTCAGCTTTGTTCCCCTGGACCTGGTTCCAGTCCTCGATCCAGTTCTCCGCCGGCTCCTTCTCCAATAACGCCGCCCTGCTCAAGAAGGTCTACTTCCCCCGTTTCGTTTTGCCTTTCTCGGCCGTTACCAGCCAGCTTATTCACTTTCTCCTCTCGATTCCGATACTGGCGCTGCTTCTGTTGGTCGCGGGTTATCGCCCCGGCCCGGAGTGGCTGCTCGGCGTGCCCCTGCTCATGGCCATCCAGCTTCTGATGCTAGCTGGGGCCGTCCTGTTGGTGGCCTCCTTCAACGTCTTCCTGCGCGACCTGGAGCACTTGGTGGAGGTCTTGATGCTCCTATGGTTGTACCTCACCCCTATTCTGTATCCGCTCTCCCTGGTGAAGGAGAGGATCGGGTCAGTCATATATCTCAACCCGATGGCCTCGCTCATTCAGGCCTGGCGGGACCTGTTTCTGTACGACCAGCTTCCCGGCACCGAGATCTGGCCAGCCCTGGTGTTCGCCGTCGTCGCTCTAGTGGCCGGCAGCATCGCATTCAAGACTCTCGAGGGACAGTTTGAGGTCGCGCTATAGCGAACAAGAGGTCATCATCCTGGACAACGTCTCTAAGCGCTACTTCCTCCACCCGCAGCGCGTAGTGGAGTTGAAGAAGGCCATTTTGCATTTGCCGACTTTTGTGAAGGCCAATCGGGCGAGGCAGCCCTTCTGGGCGCTCAGAGATGTCTCTCTTACTATCCGCCGGGGCGAGAGCGTGGGGATCATCGGCCCCAACGGCGCCGGCAAGAGCACGCTTCTGCGGATCGTCTCCCGCCTGGCGCCTCTGACCAAGGGGAAGCTCACGGTGCGGGGGCGCGTCTCGCCCCTACTGGAGTTGGGGGCGGGCTTCCATCCTCAGATCAACGGACGGGAGAACG
>Ga0307438_1001102_pt1 | contig 18007 bp, 10 predicted proteins | sample SalMarWE160110MG_FD_202144 | JGI IMG/M metagenome (GOLD analysis project Ga0307438, IMG submission 202144) | Salt marsh sediment microbial communities from the Plum Island Ecosystem LTER, Massachusetts, United States - WE1603-110 | ecosystem: Environmental > Aquatic > Marine > Intertidal zone >... | reverse complement strand
TCGAAAGTGAATTGTTCGGACATGAAAAGGGAGCTTTTACCTCTGCGCACAAACAGAGAATTGGAAAATTTGAGCAGGCCCAGGGAGGAACAATTTTTTTGGATGAAATTGGTGATATGAGTCTTGCCGCACAGGCAAAAGTATTGAGAGCACTCCAGGAAAATAAAATTTCAAGGGTTGGCAGCGATAAGGATATCAATGTAGATGTAAGGGTAATTACCGCTACAAATAAAGATTTAAAAACTGAAATTGAAAACAAAACCTTTCGGGAAGACCTTTATCATCGCCTGAGTGTTATTCTGATCCAGGTTCCTTCCCTGAATGAACGATTGGAGGATATCCCCCTGCTGGCCGAACACTTCAATGAAATTGTGTGCGCCGAATACGGACAATCAAAAAAAACAATAACAAAAGAAGCTATCGAAGAATTGAAGAAGATCACCTGGACAGGCAATATCCGCGAATTCAGAAATGTGCTCGAACGGCTGATCATTTTGTGTGATAAGGAAATCACAGGAAGTGACATCAAATCTTATGCAGCACCTATTTCAAAGTAGTGAACGGTAATCGGTGATCTGTGTAGTTGACTTCGTCGAGCTCGCTTCGCTGTTGTGCAACTGTGTAATCGTGGAATCGTTAAACTGGTGAATTGATGAGATGTGAGACCAGTGACCAGTGACAAGAGACTATCAATTAACTCCAAATCCGCAATCCACAACCGATCCCGATTTTATCGGAAGAGCTCAGCGAAGCTAATCCGACATCCTCAATCCGCATTCCACATTCCACAACCCGAAATCCGCAATCCGCAATCCGAAATCCGAAATCCGGAATCCCTCCTATCTCTTAACGATCCTGATCGTCATAAACATTGAAATCTCTTTTGAGAGATAAGCAAGAAACCTGTCCAGTAAAGTAAAAAATCCGAAACTCCACCCGGGGAATAGTGTCCTGTAAGCTACACCTCCGCTAATCAAATATCTCAAAGGTGTATGATAGGTGATTTTTTCAATTTTCAGATCAGGAAACCGATTAGTAAATAACGATGCATCCCGTTCAAAGACAATCCACGGCAATGCTCCGTTTGCTCCGCTCATAGGACCTGTGTCCGGGATCGTCCATCCTCCCTTTTTATCAAAGGGTTCATGATGAAAATTCTTATACACAAACCGACCCCAGACAGAATTTGCCGGTTCAATCATGATGATCTTCCCTCCTTTTTGTAACACTCTTTCCGATTCCTTTAAAAATTGGTAGGCGTCAGGTATGTGATGAAACGTGTCCAATAAGAACAATACACTCACTTCGGAATTTCGAAAAGGCATTTGCAATGCGGAAAAAGTAAGATCGGTATGAGGTAAAGGTATGATGTCGCTTGTAATAACGGAAGGGACGATGTTCTTCAGAAATCCGCCTCCCGAACCCAGTTCAACAATCTTTCCATCCGGAACAGATGTCAACTCCCGCAACAATGTATCATACCACTCTACATAGAGTTTTTTTAAAAACGATTTGTTCAGTATGATCTCCCTGTGAAACAAGGTCCTCTGAGGTGAATCCAGATCATCTTTGGTTTTGTATTTTAACATTTCTGCTGTATATTAATTAATACAGGCTGAAAGCCTGAAAGATCAAAACAGGGGGCATAGCCCTCTGATACAGGATACTTTACTGAATTCACTCTGAAAGAGTGAGATAAAGCTATCTCCATGAACAGAGTTAATTAGTATTGCAGGACTTTCATATGTTTTTAAAGTACCGGCAATATAAGAATGCAATTGCATCCTGCACGCGTTTTGAATGAACGGGAAACGGTCCTTTGTCCCGAAGGTAAGATGAACATACAGTTGTGAAAGGGATTGTCCCATGGTGATTTCTTTATCCCAGGCTTTCAGCCTGAATTAGTATATTATTTACAAATACCGGGGCGTTGCCCCGGCTTTCGGTATTTCAGCCTTTCAGGCTGACTCTCAATCCGAATAAACTATTAATATCAGGAAAAATACTCCCTATAAAAGTATACAAATATTCAAAAATCTTTCACTAAGACTTTGCGATCTTAGCGCATCCTTTCCGCGAGCGCTGACAGCCGTCGGCCAAAGCCTATGGCGTCGGACGAAGCTACTCTGCGGAGGCGCTGGGAACTTGGTGCTTTATACCTGTTTTGAATACATTCTCTTACAATATTGCTCATATACATTGGCTCTTGCATGCAGAAATAGTGAATTGCTTTCTGATTGTATGCATGCAAAACTGCTAAAGGATAAACCAATTGTTTTCATGATCAGTAAGGAAATCGATGAAAGTTACAGAACTAAAGAAAAAGGCATTATTTTTAAAGCCTGATTCACAAACAAATCATTTAACAATGACAGATCCGGGGATTTATCATGCCTATTTTGAAAAATTAGCAGCCAAAAGAGTAAAATGGAAAAAACGCAACCGGTTCTATCATAAGATATTAGAAAAACACTATAAGTTTATCATTCCCGGGGGATCAAAAGTTCTTGAACTTGGATGTGGAACCGGCGAATTACTCAATGCTGTTAATCCCTCCGTCGGTGTCGGAGTTGATTTCTCAGAGAATATGCTGAAGATAGCCAGGGATCAATTCCCCCATTTGCAATTTATCAGGGCCAATGCGACTGATTTTTCGATGAAAGAGAAATTTGATTACATCATTGTTTCCGATCTGCTATCATCACTCTGGGATATTCAGGCAACATTCAAAAATATCAAAACGCTCTGCCATTCAAGAACGAAGCTTGTGATCTCAAATTACAATTATATGTGGGAGCCCGTGCTTCGTTTTTTCTCGGCAATCGGTCTGAAGGCAAAACAACCATTGCAAAACTGGCTGACTATCGGCGATATCAAGAATTTGCTTGAGTTCGAAGAGTTTGACATGATCCGTGTGGAAAGAAAACTGCTTTTTCCGAAGTATATACCTTTCCTGAATTGCATCTTTAATGGATTTATCGCCAATCTGCCGGGTATCAACAGGTTAAACCTGGTACAACTAATCACTGCCCGGCCGGTTAGCAAGGATAATAAGCAATACTCGGTATCTGTTGTTGTACCTGCAAGAAATGAAATGGGCAACATAGAAAATGCTATAAAACATACTCCGGAATTTGGAACCCGCCAGGAATTCATATTTATCGAAGGGAATTCCAAAGACAACACATACGAAGAGATATTGCGTGTAAAAGATGCTTACCCTGATAAAGACATCAGGGTGATGAAACAATCAGGCAAGGGAAAAGGAAATGCAGTGCGGGAAGCCTTTGAAGCAGCAAAAGGAGATATCCTGATGATCCTGGATGCAGATCTTACCACACCGCCTGAAGATATGATCAAGTTTTATGATGCCCTGGCACAAAACCATGGCGAGTTTATCAATGGGTGTCGTTTGGTGTACCCTATGGAGAAGCAGGCAATGCGTTTTTTGAATTACCTGGGCAATAAGTTTTTCAGTTGGTTTTTTACCTATCTTCTGGGGCAGCGTTTAAAAGATACGCTGTGCGGAACGAAAGTCCTGTTTCGGAAAGATTACGAACTGATCAAAGAAAACAGAAAATACTTTGGTGATTTCGATCCCTTTGGCGATTTTGATTTGTTGTTTGGCGCAGCAAAACTGAATTTGCAAATCAAAGAAATCATTGTTCGTTACCGCGACCGTGAATACGGTTCAACCCAGATCAGCAGGTTCAGGCATGGATTGTTGCTGATACGAATGAGCCTGTTTGCTGCCAGGAAGATGAAGTTTATTGCATAATCCAACTAGAATGCAAATTAACTATTGTAAAAACAGATTTTTTATCTATTTCATTCCACTTTTATTTATTATTTGGATTCTTATTGTCCAACATATTAATGGTTATTTTTATCTGTATTCTATCGATCCGGGCTATCCGTATCTTATCAACGGACTGGGAATCAGTATTTTTGATTTTAGCAGGATCGGACATGTTGATCATCCCGGAACACCCTTTCAGATCTTAACTGCTATTTTCTTACGAATAACCCATTTTTTTGCAGGCCAGGGAAGCATTGTTGATGATGTTATTGCCCGACCTGAAATGTATTTAGCATTTTCATCTGCCTATCTTACAATAATAACATCTCTGATCATCTTATGGCTTGGATATATTACCTATAGATTAACACAAGATAAGCTAAGTACAATCATTATACAATCCTCTTTATTTTTACATGTTTATATAATGGATGTTCTCAGCACATATATACCTGAAAGGTTATTGGTAATACTTATTTTGCTTTTCATCGGCTTAATCCTCAAATACTTTTATGATATAAAATATAGTCCTGAAAAATTTGCGATATATTCAGGCTTACTCATGGCAATTGCAGTTATTACAAAAATCAGTTTTCTCCCAATAGTCATTATTGGTTATATTATTTTAAAAAACAAGAAAACGCGATTGATATATTCCATATCTTTTATTGTTTCATCAGTTTTATCATTACTCCCGATATACAAAAAACTCTCTTACTTTAAAAGATTCGTATTCGGTTTGATAACTCATGATGGCCTGTATGGGAAAGGTGAAGAACAGATTATTAATCCTGATATTTTTATTCATAATATATACCTCATTTTCAAGCAAAACATATCATATTCTATCGTGTTTGTACTTTCTGTCCTGGTTATAATTTTCTTTTTTATTGTTCCGGAAATCAGGAAAAAACAAAAAAATGAATTTTTGATGTTGATCGCATTTGTTGTAATCGGTTTCATTGGAACCATTATAGTGGCAAAGCATTATAAAAATCATTATTTGATGCCCCAGATCACTTTTTCAGGTCTGATCTATTTCTTAATTTTGAACCTTCTCAAAAAAAATTCCCGGTTTAAATACTGGAATGTGCCATTGGGAATCGTGTTTCTATCATTAATAGCAGTTCCTTTATTCGCCGGCAATATACATTATAAACGAAGAGCAGAGACACAGAAAGAAAAACAACTGTTTGCCGAATTTTGCAGAAACAACATATCCGGGAACGATTATTTTCTTCTTGAACCAACCTGGTTGTCGGGTCCTATACCTGAAAACGGTCTGATTTTTGGTTTTTCATACGCAGCAAAAAATAATTTGTATTACAACAGCATTGAAAATTATTACCCGAATGTTCTAACATGGGAAGGTGATGACAGGCCGTTAAGATTCTTTCGAATGATTGATGCAAATATCCAGACAATTCTGAGAAGTGGCAAAAGTATATATATATTATCAACGCCATTAAGACATGCAAGCATGCTATGCAATTACCTGGAGAGAAAGGCCGATAGTGCAGGAATTTCTTTTGCAAGGGATACTGCCTTTTCCAATGTAATAAACAACAAATATCTAATTAATTATAGTAATCTGAGTAATTGGAAAACTGTTGCTTCAGGCACATGCGGATTTGAAAACAAGGATAATGATTTACTTTTTACTAACGCAGGAGATATAGCTCTTACCGGCTTATCTCACTTATCATCTAAATCCAAATGCAATGGAATTCGATCTGCTATACTTAATAATAGAATGCAAATGAGTCCTTCATTCAGGATTACCGGTATTGCAGAAGGTGATTATCTTGAATTTTCGATAAAGCATTCCATTCAAAATACCGGCGAAGATCATGGAGAATTTGTTATTTCATCCAACAGCCTTAATCCCTATAAAATAACTGAAACATACAATTCTCCGGAAATCAAACCAGGCTGGATCCTGCAGAGGATCAATGTTGAAATCACCAAACAACCAAAGGATAGCATCATAACCTGTTGTTTTACATATTCAGGGAAAGATGAAATTTATATTGATGATTTTGCCTTTAAGCATATGAGTGAATACTGATTTAAGATTGTTATATGTTTATCTAACTATTTACTATACTGATAAGTGTCCCTTATTATGAATCATCAAGCAAAATATAAGGCTCATCAGATAAAGTAAAATAATCCGGATTTAACATTGATACAGGTAATTCAAGCCAAAAAGGAGCACCAAGAAAGTATGGCGATCTGATTCCTACATATTTTTCGTATTTTGCAGGGTCATCATATAAAAATATTGTTTTTGTGGCAGATTTGTCCTCTAACGAAGAGATAATCAACGTGGTAAAAGAAAAAGGCCAAGGCACTATACTTGTTCTTATGTTCTCACTTGTTTTCTTAAGTATGAATTTACGGCTATTATATTCTTCTGTCTTATTAATTAATTTCTCCACTCGATTTAACCTCGATCTGAATTGATATCCCTCAGAGGTCAATCTAATGATACCGGTAAATAAAATAGTTATGACCAGTATGACTACAGTCAGGTTTTGATACTTGTCGTAGATTGTCAATACTTCATTGAAAAATGGAATGACGATGATGGGTACAAGGGGTAAAAAACTTCTTTCCATCATAATATTGGAATCTCCTTCATGGTATATAATGATCAGCAAACTAAAAATCCCGAATGTGGAAAGGACAATAAATCCCAGTTTTACGAATTCTTTTTTCCAGATTAGATATCCCAACAAGAACATAAATACCAGTACAAGCCAGAAATACAATCCGGTTATTCTGTTTACAAAAAATTTTGCACTGTAATAATTAAAAAATGCATTCCATGTAAAGGACATACCGGTCAAATTGGATAAAAATACACCCTCATAACTGGTTTCTTTGGCTGTGAATGCTTTGTATAGTGCCAGGAAAATGATCAGTAAAACCAAAAGATAGACTCTGAAATCTTTCCAGTTTGACTGATCGATCAAGTGATATGCAATAATAAATAAAATGATCAGTGTAGATACGGGATAAGTATAGAAAGCAAGTACTATTACCAATGCTTCTGATAAAAATTTAAACCAGATGAATTTACTCCGTTCCTGGTATTGCATTAACGCAAAAAATAATGAACAATACACAAACGCCTGATGCGATTCATGAGTAGTATGATAAAAACTCTGCTTCATGCATAGTAAAAAAAGAAAAACTATCGACATACCGGCTGCCTGATTCTTCAGAACCCGGGTACAGAGTATATATATTCCATAAAATAACAGGATGAATGAGATGCTGTAAATAAACACCAGGGCTTTTAAATTCAGATTAGCTTTTAGTGCAAGCAGTACAGGTATTTGTGAAATGAAAGCTCCGAACCGTCCTGATGAAATATTAAACCTTTCGAATGTTATTATTCTGAATATATAATATACATTATCCACAAAAACGATCCTCTCTCTATAAAAAAATGCAGATAACAGCAATAAAAAGAGAAAGCCTGTCTGACCAATAATTGAGTATGCCTTTGTTTTATTATTTATATCCAAATGCTTAAAGAACATATTGATAATTCTTTTGCTTATTACTATTATACAATCATCTGAATACCTGTACTCTTATTGCTGAATATTATAACATAAAAAGACCAGCCTGAAACCGAAAAACATAATAATCGTTACAATCTATTATTTAAAATTCTTTAACTCCTCTATCACAAACCTTCCGGCACTCGATACATGGCGCATTGAATAATGAGGAGCTTTATATATTCTGTTTTTAAGATTAGTAGGTTCGAATTGATCGTTCATATTAATTTCTCTGTTCTCAATTTCAATGTTCCGGAAAAACTTAAGATTGCACTTTTTATTATTAAAAATAAGAATTGATCTGAGAATGGACATTATCCTGCTGCCAAAACAAAAAGATGCCATTCTCAATACCATATGCCCGAATGGTGAAGGTCGCAGGAATTTATGCCTGCTAAAATAACCTTCTACTGTTAATATTGTTTTACTTCCTTCTTTGGTATAGCTGCACCGGTAGTCTTCATCCTGCCAATGGGTTATTACCACAGAATTCCCCATTTTCATCCGGTATCCGTAGTCTGCTTTTTCTATTCCATTCTTTCCGAAAACATTGATTATACCTCCTTTGGCAAGAGAGACAACTACACTCTTTTTAGCTTCATGACGAATGAAAATTCTGCATCCGGTAAAATAATTTTCGAACTCCTGTTTGCAGGGCAAATCAGTCGAACCGTCAGAATTCATATTATTCAATACTGTTCGGAAATATGACTGCCCGATATAATGTGTCAGATACCGGTCATCGGTTTTCCCGAACATGCTGTTTTCAGAAATACAGTTATTGATCAATACATTCAATACCGAAGCAGCCATCTCATTGTTTTCAGCAAATCCTGAAATGCCGTAAGGAACAACATAATCTGTATTACGCGAATTGATCATCACGGGAAAGTCGCCGGAAACCGCAACAAACATGCTAAGAAATTCAATGGCTTTTATGGCTGAAGCAAGCGCTTTTTCATCCTTAGTGGTCTTATAAATATCCCACAGACTATCCACAGTAACCGACAAATACCCCAGATCGGGACCCCCGTATTCATTGAACCAGCCCTCATCGTGTTGTGCGTTATAGAATACCTTCAATCGCTGATCCAGTTTTTCCCGGTTCACTTTTACACCGGTCAGTTTGCCTGCCATAATGATCCCTGCCAGGGCAGCACTTTCCTGGTTTAAAGCTTCTTTTTCGGGATGTTTCAGCAACCACGCAATGGTTTTGTTCACCGCCCTGATTATGCTGTCATTAACAAATTCAGGATACTTATTCAATATAATGGCAACGGCATACAGGCTAAATGCTGTCGGGGGAAACCCCGATTCAAAGGGATAGTATTCGTTAAAAGCTCCTGTATGCAACTGAGACCCGCTCCAGAAATCAATTCCGGCCTTTATCAGATCTTTGATCATACCATTCCCCCGGTATGGATTATTGGGTGAAGAATAGCAATAAAGGACATCCAGGATCAATATCCCCTGCTGCTGAATTATTGAAGCAAAGTCCCGTATTTTATAATTCCAGTAATTCCTGTCAAAACATCCATACGTTGGCGAGTCAGGATCCCTGTCAATCTGGGACAATACTCGCTGAGAATGAGTATTTAATTGTATCCAGAAGTTTTTTTCCATGACCTTTTCTGAAATGATAGAATTAGAAAGAATGGAAGACCAATAAGTGCAGGAACAATAATACGAAAGATTGAGATAATTCCAACTGAAACAAGAATTTCTTTGGTAACAAATCCGCTGTAAAACCAGATCAACGCTGCATCTCTTGGCCCTACCCCTCCGATAGATATGATTATGGCCCCTGCCAGTATTGCAAGAGAGCTGCCTGAGAAAACCATCATTAAAGGAAGAGATATTTCAAATACCCGGAACATAAAGTAGAACTGCAGGATCTGAATTATCCATAATGTTACAGACCAAAGCGCTATCTGAGGCATATTCTTTTTGTGGTTGATGAAGAATAAGATCAGGGAAGACAGGCGTTCCAAAAATTTGTTCTTAAGAATATAACCCTTTCGCTGCCAGTACATCAAAACAACCGCTAACAGAAGAATCGCAGCAAAATTAGCCAGGGATAACCAGGATGAAAGTGTGCTGTATTTGATACTGGCTTTAAAAATAAAGAATAATGAAATGTATAGGATCAGGTAGACTGCAAGGATGTCCCATAACTTTTCGAATAAAATAACCAGTATGGGACGGTATCTCGATGTATGCCTGTCTACCCAAAAAACACGCACGATTTCGCCCATCTTAGCCGGAACAATAAGATTTGCAGTATAACTTCCCGTTACCATTTGAAAAGTATGATAATATGATACCTTATAATTGTTTATTCTTTTCAGAATATATTTCCAGCGGTAAGCAGCTATCAACAATTGAGGTACAAAAAGAGAGAAATAGATCAGGAAAAACTCCCGGTTCGCTGTTTGTAAAGTGTGAATCAGTAGATCAAAATCAATCTTCCGGTAAATCAAAAAAAGGAGGAATGCGCTGATTAAAACGGCAATAAGAAGTTTTATATATTTAGGAAGTTTCAATAAATTTCAGTCTTAATTCAATTGTATTTCTTCATTATTTTAAAGTGTATATAGCCCCTGATATCCGTAAGTTTTTACTATTCTCTGATACAATATTCCTGGTTCATCAAGCCTTTTCTTTTTGTGGGTTTTGATATGTTCTTCCACCCCTTTCTGCATAGATTAAAAAACCAACCGATCAGGCCAACAGGAATAAAACCCAAAATTCCACGTGCAACCCGGTTGGAACATAGAATAATGACCCCAGATATGATCATTTCAACCAGGTATCTTGACAAGCCCATGTTCTTTGGCTCAATGTCATACTCCGGTATTTTACGACCAAATAATCTCCTGAAGCGCATACGTACAAATGCGCCCCTTTTTTTAAAATCAAACATATGCCCGTGCATATTCAATATCTCTTCCGGGTCTTTTTCTTCAAGCTCCAGATACCCTTCAGACTTCATCTTGCTTAAAAGATCAACAGCTTTTTCGTTTCTGCCAATAACAACGGCGAATCCCTTTCCCAGTTTTTCATATTTCGGACTCCAGGCATCACCTACGGAAATATCCGTCAGATCGTTTGCAAAGTCAATGGAGTATAGGGTACTGCGGGTGATATAAAATGGCAACAGGTAATTGTAATAGAATTTCTCTGCTTTTATTGTTTTACCATTATCCAGTGTGATCCTTAGATACCCTGGCCATTCGCCATCCCTGTATCTGACTTCTTTTATGAGTGAAGAATCCTTGATGCCCTTTGTGTGTGCAAATTTCAACACTGCCGTAGCATACATGTTAATTCCAACATATGGGCCAAGAACATACTGAATATTTTTGACGGATGGATGTTTTAAGGTTTGTAATTGCCGAATGGATGCTACCTGATCAGGTAAACCAACAAAAGCCAATGGGCCATCGAAAGATGAAAGACTGCTTAATATCTCATTTACCGCTATCGGAGCATAAACACTCTGACTTGCCTCAATAATCTCTTTGCGTGTAGTTGCAATAAACGACTTTGCCAGCCAGGGTTTTGGTATTCCATGTTTTAAAACAACTGCGCCTTTTATGAGATCTTTTTCAAGAAGGTATAGTACTATTTGTGTTATAATACCTCCTGAGGTACCTTTCATCCTTATCTCATCATTTCGTGAGAACCCTATGTATACCTTTTTAAGATTCCCGATAAGCCAGTTTTCAGGATACTTTCCAAATATAGATTTGTTCAACAATGCATAATTTATTCCGGCTCCCGGGCAGGCTGAATCAATCCCGGTAGTTAAAACAAAGTCCTTTTGCTCCGATACAGGAACAGGTCCATGCCGGCTGTCTTTCATCAGTATTCTGTTATCCAGTCCCGCACAAGTGCCACAGTGCGTACACAGACCGGCTTTAATAACATTTTTTTGTAACTCGCTGAATTTCATGCATTAACTCTTCTTGGTCTTCATAATTTCTGCTTCCTGTCTTCGCACACGATATTGAATATCTTCCATCAATCGCCGGTTAACAGCCAGCAGATCGCCGATAACTGCCATCATACCAATGAGAAAACCAAGAATAATGCAAATGCTGGCCAGGATTAAACTGGGTACGTGTGTTCGTTCGGTTCCTTCAACCATAAATAAATACAACCACCTGATGCCAAGGCCAAAACCTATGAGAAAAAAGAATAATCCAATAGAAAAAAAGGTCCGGAAAGGCTTATAGATAGTAAAAATCCGTAGAATGGTAATGAACGAAAGCCTTACATATTTACCAATACTTTTTACCAGACGTGATGGCCTTAGATCTTCATTGGTCCTGACCGGGACTGAAGTTAGAGATATCCCTGTTCTGCCGGCCTGAATAATTGTTTCGAGTGTATAGGTATATTCATTGAACACATTCAGTTTTAAAGCTGCTTCCCGGCTTATTGCACGAAATCCACTCGGTGCATCAGGAATAGAAGTTCTACTGGCTATTTTTACTGTCCATGATCCCAATTTTTGAAGCAATTTCTTTCGCCAGGAGAAATGTGCAATTTGTGAAATAGATCTGGCTCCCACAACCATATCTGCTGTGCCTTCTAAAATAGGTTTTACAAGCAATGGTATATCATCAGCATTATACTGGTTATCAGCATCGGTATTGACAATCACATCGGCACCAAGCTGAATACAGGCGTTAAGTCCGGCCATAAATCCTTTTGCCAGACCCTGGTTTTCTTTAAAGTTAACAATATGGTCAACTCCAAAATCTTTCGCCACTTCAATGGTCTTATCTGTGCTTCCGTCATTAATAATCAACCATTCTACCTTATGAAAACCTTCTATTTTCCGCGGAAGAGAGGATAATGCCACTCCGAGGATTTTTTCTTCGTTGTAACATGGAATTTGAATAATAAGCTTCATAAGTAATAATTTGTTAAACGAAAATAAGTATTTATAACCTGAGAACCGCAAAAGATTTATATTTTGCAACAAATTCAATCATGACATACGATGTTTTGCAAAATGTTTGAAAAACCAAATAAGAACTTCGCAATTGTTTTGTTATTATTTATCGGCATTATCTTTTTGTTTTTATCGGTCCTGTCTGAAGGATCTTATGCCGGTGCAGATGATACATTTCATTATCTTCATTCACGCTGGGGATTCAGACACCCTGATCTGTTATTCAATCATTGGGCCAAACCATTCTTTACATTGGTATGTTCCCCTTTTGCACAGTTCGGACACATGGGTGTAAAGTTGATGAACATCTTACTGGCTTTAATTACGGCATACTTTACCAAAGGTACCTGTGATAAGCTTTCTATTAAAAACGGCAACATGGTAATCGTATTTGTACTGTTCATGCCTGTATATACCATGATGCTTCTCGGGGGTAACAATGAAATAATGACCGCCTTTTTTCTTATACTCTTTGTATTTCTGTTTCTTCACGAAAGATATATCATTGCAACTTTGGCTATTTCCTTTCTGCCACTGATCAGAAATGAAACCATTATCCTATTCCCTTTCTTCCTTGCTGCCCTGATAATCAAAAAGAAATATAAAATATTGCCCCTGATCCTTACAGGATTCGTCCTTTTTAGTATTGCAGGTTACTTTATTTACAGGGATATTTTCTGGTTAATCACTCGCATACCCTATAAAGGAAACTCCGGCTTTCTGGGGCATGGTGAATCCCTGATCTATTTTATCAGAAATTATAAATTCATTTTTGGCTTGCCTCTCTCAATAGCTATACTAACAGGCATAATTGTTTGTATTAAACAACTGTTTTTCTTTAAAAAAGAAGGTTATGAAAAAGTAACTTTAATTTATCTTCTGATTTATCTGCCCATTCTCGTTTTTTTCTTTGCTCACTCATACGTATGGTGGAAAGGTATCGGTGGTTCCGGAGGAAGAATCCGGGTAATGGCCTGCATAACACCTCTCTCTGCCATTGTTGCACTTCAGGGTGTTAACCTATTTGAAAGGTGGATAAATAAAATGAAATATCGTTACCTCAACATTGGATTAGGATTTTTATTTCTTGTAACTGTTATTATTTATCCCTTTTACATAAATGACATTCCTGTTCCACCCGACAAGAATGTGAAATATTTGTATCACACATACTATTGGCTAAAGAAAAAGAATTTGCTGGACAACAGGACCATTTATTTACAGGACCCCAGATTGATGAATTACTTCACAGGCGATCCTTTTGAAAAAGGCGGAGTAACACTGAACATCCCCAATTGGGGTAATCCGGAAAAGGAAATGAAACCAGGTGATCTTGTTATTTATGATATACATTTTGCCAAATATCAACACCTGGCCAACCTGGAAGATTATCTGGATAATCCTTATTACAGGCTAATACATTCTGTTCAGGCAGATCAACCATTTACCCTGTTTAATAATGAATGGCATTCAACCTTTGTATATGTGTTTCAAAGAATGGAGTCAAGACAGGATATAAGCAACAGAGAAATTCTTAAAAACAGTACACAGGAACGTCTGTTCCAAATTTCAGATATGCCTGAAATGGTTTTGTTGACCGGTAAAGACAATACGGGTAATACTATTCAACTTAAAGAAGAAGAGGAGTTCTCACAAACCTATATTTTTGAAGGAAACCGGTTCAACAAGGATCCTTTTTGCCGTTTCCACGGATATTGCGATTTTACTATCGATAGCAAACCAGATCCCGGTAATGTGTATCTGGTACTGGCAGTTGTAAAAGAGATACCTCATCTGCCTGTGAAAAACATATATTACAATGCCTGGGATTTTTCAGAAGCCTTCCAAATGGATTCTAACGTATATAGGATTTATATTCAGGCTACCATGGATGAAAAGATTAAAAAAACCTATATTCTGAAGTATTATATCTGGAATCCGGGAAAGAGATCATTGAATATTGATGCATTAAAACTATATCACGAAAAATCTGTTGAATAACTATCTCCTGAATCTTCTATTAACAGGACTGGGAAAGACACCATCATTAATTTCCTTTTTTGCAGTCTGAATAATATATTAAACTGTATAATAGTTCATCCGATGAATTACTCCATTTAAGTCAAACAATTTAGGTAGTTTGTATTTGAATAAATTCACTTTTTTAATTGGCTTACTTTCGATATTAACTAACAAATCAATATCCTAATAGTGATCGTGGCAATTCATGAATGATTCCCCTATTTCCCGTATTTTCCTGCAACACCTGCGATAATCTGTGATATATCACATGAATTACTGGTTGAGGTAATAAATATATAAGAGTGTGAAGATCATTAAAAATTAATTCCTGAGTATTTAATTGTCCGGAATCAAAGTCCAGTTATTTAGATCAAAAACATTATCCTTTACTTTGCCTCTTGCTGTAATACTTACTTTGTTTTTCAGCCACAGTTTTGTTTCCCAGTAAACAATAGTAAAAGGTAGTTCCCGTTGGCCTGACGGATCCATTCTTATAGGATTATTCTCATTAAAAGCAAAGTAGTACGCGTCAACATTGCTCATAAATCGATTATCCTTTTTGAGTTCTCCATCCTGGTTAAAATCTTTTGTCATTAATAACGGGAACATACCCATGTATCTTTTTTCCTCAATCTTTAAAGACGGGTTGTTTTTAATAGGCATATTTCCGGCTATCTCCCTGCTATAATTGCTGCGCCAATGCGGACCATGATCTGAAACGATAATTATTTTAGTATTATCATATACATCGTTGGTCTTCATCCAGTTGATCCAACTGGCCAGTGTTTTCATAACCCATTCATTATTTTTATACGGGGCATCAAGATTATGCATTACGCCGCTTTCATCAATTATGTCCCATGGATGATGCGATGCAGTTGAATAAAGAAAAATAAAATTCGGCTTATCGTTATTGGTATGCGAGATATAGGGAAGCAATCGCAAGAAATTGTAGGGCTTGGCTTCATTCGTATTTTCATTGGAAGTAACATCACCATGTAACCAATTCCCTTTATTATAAATTACGGGTTTTAAAAAGAGCGGAGAAGTATAAAAAGCAGCATTTTCCCATAAGAGGGTGTACCCAATTTCTTTTGAGATTCCGATTTTGAGTTCGCTGTTCCATTGATCCCAACTCTCATCCCAGTCCGGAAGATAACTGTCAAATAAGTTCTTATCTATTCTTGAATAAATAATTTTGGTTGAAGTAAACTGATAACCGTTTGATTTTATCTTATTATAAAAGTCAATGGATATATCTGTAATCTTATCCTCAAAAGTACGGTTCTCATCCTGATTCAATTTATCAATTGTTTTATTATATCCGCCTAATAATGGTGGAAGTGTCCCGGCTGTGGTATAGGAAACGGATAGTGTATTTGGATAATACATAAATCCGCTGAATACTTCTTTTAATTTCGGATTTTCATTTAAAATGCGGTTTATATACCATCCATGAAACATATCGGTCAAAAGAAATATTACATTTTCCTTATTTTTTGAGAATGAAATAGTATGCGTAAAATCAGTGATAATTTTTGGTTTGTTCATAAACGAACCTGTACCTACTGATGCAAAAAGACTTTGTGAGATTAAAATTACATTAAGCAGTATTAGTCCGAGACCAATCTGTTTAAAGAATCCCTTTTTTAGAATCCAATTGATAAAAAAGATTATTCCTAAAATTGATAGACCTTCCAGTATATAAATATGCACAGGTTGTGCAAGATTATCCTGATCAACAAATCTGCTTTGTTGTAATGTGCCCAAGTCTATCGGCAACAGGGTATTATGTATAAATCCAATACAAGTGAGTGTTAGAATAAAAATTAACCAGAATACCTTAAATTTTTTAGGCAAAACCGTGTAAAGAATAAATAATCCACCTATGGCAATCGCAAACAATTTGAAATTATGTTTTACTATTTCAATAGCTGGAAAATTAAAATTATCCGGGAAAGTTGAATACGTTGCCAAAGGATTCCACAAAAAGATAAAACCTGCAAGATAAAATATGGCCAACAGGTAAATTCCCAAGGCATTTTTTGAAGTATTTTTTTCTTTTTTTTCTGATCTTTTATAATAAAAAAATGATAGGATTATAGCTATTAGTATTCCAAGATTTGTAAAATGAACCAGTGAAATATCTCCAAGGGAATCTTTCAAATGAAATATGTCCAGAATGAATCCTTTATTATATGATGATGCCCATAAATTAAATAACTGAATACCAAAAAGAAGAATAATTAAAATTAAGAATGAATACCAGATCGAAGCTTTTAACGTATGTTTCTTTCTTTTAAAATTAATTCCACCAAGTATCCATGCAGGTATTATCAAACAATTGGCCAGATAACTTAAATTACTATTAAATCCTGCATAGTAAAATATCGATACCAAATGGAAATAAAGACCTGAAAAAAGCAAAGAAAAAAATATCTGAGATTTTTCTGATACCCATCTAAATTTCCAATTCAGCATTTTGGATAGCCAAACGACCAACCCGATCAATGAAGTAAAGAAAACACTGGCAAACAAGGCAATGATCAATCGCCATTCGATGCTATCAAAACTGAAATTAAGCGCCCAGTTAATTTGTGTCGCAACGGCAACTGTTAAAATAATTATGAAAGTGAGAATAATTCTTATTCTGGTTAATCTAAAATAACTTTTCAATTCCTTGATAGTAAGCCTGTCGTTATTTTTAAGTACATAGGTCATGTTGGCAATTAGTACTGTGGTTATCCAGCTTACGATAAATGCAACCGATAAACGAGGTATAATCGCTTTAAAACTTGAAACAAGCAGGGCCCAGTTAATTTGAGTATAAGCAGCAATTGCAAAAAACAAACAAAAAACCAAAATATACTTATTCCCAAAATAAGATAGACGGAAATGAAATTTCATTGCACTGAGGTCTAAGTGTCCCTTATAATATAATACCAGCATTGCTAATAACATAGTTAAAAATGCACTGCCGGTTACAGCTCCTATTAATCGCAGTCCTATATCATTAAAATTGTATTGAACTGCCCAGTTTAATTGGAATAATATTGCGATGAGTCCGATGATAATAAACATAGGTCTAAAAACGGGGGCATATTTTACATAATAATTCTTCAGCCCTTTTATTTTTACTTTTTCCCCGACATTATGCAATAACGAAACACCTGCCAATAAAAGGGTAATTAATAATCCTGCTCCCAATGAAGAAATGATACGTAAACCAATTTTATGAAAACTATTTTGAAATGCCCGGTTAAACTGTACCAAAAGAAGAATTATTGTAATAAAAACAAATGTGCCCTTTAACTTTGGCAACATAGCAATGAAATGCTGCCTTCTCATTGTTAATTCTTTTTTCTTTACCCGTCTTTTAAATACTTCCGGATTGGTAATGAATAACCTGAAAAAACTAAATACATTATTCATCGTCCAGTACAATACCAGACCCGAAGGAAGATTGAACAACAGCACCAGGAATATTCCGGCTACAACCAACATTTGTATGCGCTCGGAAGCATTCCCGTTGCGCGTGTAAAAAAAGGCAGTAACAAGGTTTACCAATGTCATTAGTATGGGCAATATATTTATTGACCCCAAAAGTCCGTCCGGAGCAGACAGATCATTAATAAATAGAAAGCCAAC
>Ga0307438_1001094_pt1 | contig 18049 bp, 20 predicted proteins | sample SalMarWE160110MG_FD_202144 | JGI IMG/M metagenome (GOLD analysis project Ga0307438, IMG submission 202144) | Salt marsh sediment microbial communities from the Plum Island Ecosystem LTER, Massachusetts, United States - WE1603-110 | ecosystem: Environmental > Aquatic > Marine > Intertidal zone >... | reverse complement strand
CCTCAGCATCGAGGACCTCTCCTGGTCTGCCTCCTTGAGCATGAGCATGTCCCTGGAAATGGACTCCAGGGTGGATACCATGTTCCCCCCTGTCTGATAGGACTCCCTGAGTATCGTGAGGGCATCTGATATGATATTTGAGCCCTTGGCCTTCTCCTCAAATATCTCCAGGGCCCTCAGGAAGGGGGTTCCCCACGACATGCGGTTGTACATCTTCTTTACCTCACCGGTCAGGTTGCCGTAATTGGACCTGCTCACCACACCCAGGGCCTCTGGAAGGGGCATGGAACGGACAGAATCCGCAAGGTCCCTGATGAAGTTCGGAAACTCCAGTTCCAGGCTTTTCACCCAGAGATACCTGGAATACTTGAAAAAGAAGTGTGGGACGGCTGTGAGGAAGATTGCTATTATAACAAGGTTCCCCAGGACAGCGGCGTCTCCAATTGCTATGCCCCCGATTATGAGGCCGGCGCTTATGACAGCCATGATGGCTAGTGTCCTTTTCTGCCCGTATGCCTTTTCCTCTTCGCTCATTGTCTTCTTTCCCATGCAATCACTCCATTGGCGAGGACCCCTTAAGGATGACTATAAAGGCTACGGAGACCATGGGGGTTAAAAAGAATACCACAAAGGTCTGCAGCATCAGTATGTCCATGCCGCCCAGGGGCGACATTATGGCGGTGAGCACTATGAAGAACAGTGAACCCACCATGACAAGGGTGATGTATATCTCGGTGTAGAGCGCAATCTTCTTTGCATAGTCATTCAGGGAGAGTCTGTACCGTGTCATAAAGGTCCTGGTCTTTGTGTTAAGGTAGTCCTCGAGACTCCCTCCGGTGGTCATGACAGATATCATCCCCCAGAGAAGGTCTGCAAAGGCAGGGGAGGGGGTCCTGTTGGCAACCTTGGCCATGGCATCTATCAGGTTCATGCCCAGGGTCTTAACGCTGGTGTATATCCTGTTGGCCTCGATGCCTATAACACCCTTCTTCTGGGAAAGGGTCTTGAATATCTCCAGGGGATGAATCCCCGAGGTGGCAGTCGTGGCCATGAAGAAGACGGAGAAGGGCAGGGCCCTATCAATCTGGGTCTTTATGCTGTTTGCCTTTATATTGGGATAGTAGTATCCGGCAAAGAACATACCCCCTGACGCAACGAGAGAGAGTATGACTGTCAGGGTGTAGCTGTATATCACGGGATCTGATGTCGCTACACCACCCAAGGCAATGGTTATGAAAACAGAGCCCATGATTATAGTGACTATGAAGGCAATCATGGATGTAAAGAGGAGGATAGAGACATATTCCTGCGTGGTGGATCTGAACATCCCCCTCTTGAGGCTCCTCCCGAGCCCCTCAAAGTACACCATGTAGGGTTCAACAAATCCGCCAAATAATCTCATCGCAATACGTTGCAGCATGGAATCAGCTCTCACCAATAACAGTCATAACCCTTTCCGGGTTGGTATAGTAGGTGGAGATTATCCTGGCAACCTCGCGGTAGTCAAATATCTCCTGCCTGTACATCCACTCAATTATGCTCTTTCTTCTTGCAAGTTCGTCCTTGACCCCTGCCTCATCAAGGGCCTGCCTCTCGGCAATGCTCCTCAGGACCACAGACCTCTCCTCTGTCTTGAACTTGTCCTCGCTGGGTTTCCAGCTGAAGGCACTGTTGGATGTTGGGAGATTATCCTTGATTCCCGTCACCTCGAGTATCTTGTTCGCACGCCTTACATACTTGCCCCCGAGCCTCGTGAGCGTGAGGAAGATTATGATGTCGATGTTCTCGATGAGAGAGGGTGGAAGGGATATGGGCGGTGTGGTCAGCCTGTCAACAAGCTGGTTTATAGATGCTGCGTGTATGGTTGCTAGGGAGGGGTGCCCAGTCGCGATTTGCTGAAAGAGCACAAAGGCCTCCTTGCCCCTCACCTCGCCCATGACTATGTAGTCAGGCCTCTGCCTCAGGGATGACTTCAGAAGGTCGAAGAGGGAGACCTCGCCCGTGCTGCCCTTAAGGGAGAGTGGTGTCCTTGCCACCTCGGGAATCCAGTGGGGATGGGGGAGCCTCAGCTCCGGGGTGTCCTCTATCGAGACTATCTTCATGTTGGGCCTGATGAAGAGTGAGAGTGCATTGAGCATCGATGTCTTTCCCGTGGCTGTCCCGCCAGAAATCAGTACGGACTTGCCGTTGTCTATGGCCATCCACAGGTATGCGACTTGTGTGCTGTTCAGGGTTCCGTACTTGAGCATGTCTATGGGCGTGAGTGGCTTCTCTGCGAACTTTCTTACAGTGAAGTTCGAGCCCTTCCTCGCTATGTCAGTCCCAAGGGTTGCCTGCATTCTGGAGCCGTCAGGAAGCGAGGCGTCCAAGAGGGGTTCTGCTATCGAGATGCTCTTCCTGGCCCTCTGTGCCATCTTGACCACAAAGCTGTTGAGCTCTTCCTCTGTTGCAAAAACAACGTTTGTCTTCAGGGAGCCCAGGTTGGGGCTCCTGTGATAGACATAGATTGGTATGTTTATCCCGTCACAGGATATGTCCTCGATGTTGGGGTCATTGAACATGGGCTCGACCTTGCCCATGCCTACTATATCCCTTTCCAGGCAGTATCTTATGCTGTCTGTCTTTCCTGGGTCCATGTTCGGCTTCATTTTCAGTATCTTATAGATCTCCTCCCTCAGAAGACTCTTGGCCTTTATCTCACCCACCTTAAAGAAGTCTATATCGAGCCTCTCCTCCAAGATTCTCTTTGTGCTTTCTATGACCTCCTGGTCATACTGTGTTATCCTGGGCTCAACTACATAGTACACGAGTTCCCCGAGTCTATTGTCCCACCTTATGTCCGCATATGCGTATACCCTCTCCCCGCGGGCAGGCCGCCTGGGGATGAGGGGATAGCTCATCTTAAAGTCTTTCAGGTTAGCCTCCTTGGATTTAACAGGGGGTGGGGCGGCTGCAGAAACCGTATCATCTGATATCTTTATCCCCTTTACCTTCTCACTCTTGTCTTCACCAGAAGGCTGCTGGTATTTCCTGGGCAGCTTGGTGTCTGGGGGATAGGGTACAGGTGGCTGGGTGCCCGGGGGATAGGGTGCAGGTGGCTGGGTGCCCGGGGGATACTGGTAAGGCGCAAAGGCCATGCCGGACGGTCCTGGCTGCCCCGGCCTCCTCTCCCTCTTGAGGGTGGCGAGGTAGCCCTCCCTCATCATTCTTGTAATCCTGAAGGCCATGAGGCTCTTCATTCCCGTCCCGACCATGATATCATCCAATTATAATTTGGTTCCCTCTCTTATATATCACGAATTCGCTACCATGCATGGTGGAAAACCCCCCGCTGAGAGAGAAGCTCTGGTTGATTCCGGAGAGCGGCGAGAACACACTCCTGCCGCTCACAAAGCCAGTCAGGTTCAGGCCCTCCTGGGTCAGGTCTATCATGTAGGGCTCGTTTCCCACCAGCTCCGGAATGCGTATCCTGACTGTCGAGTTCACCTCCATCCCCTCAGAGAAGCCTACTATATTGGAGACTATCCACTCGCTCACCTCCTCGAGCTGATTCGCGGCGATGGATTCACTGAAATAGAGCTCATAGGAGTTGAACATAGAGAAGCAGGCTATAAAGATTATCACGCCTATCATGAAGAGTAGCACCTGCTCAAAAACAATAGAAGCGCCCTTTTTTCCCATATTGGTTTCTTGTATCTGTTATATAAAAAATCAGGGCCGTGACATCGATGTCAGGTCACTCCAATAGTGATGTATATGACTGTCAGGGGCCCGCCATCGAACGGGTCCCTGGATTCCACTATGCTCTTATCAAAGGATAGTGTGACATCATTTCCCCCGGACACCCTGCCATTGCATCCGGAGGACGGACAGAGGGCTATAATGTAGCCCTTTGGTGTGCTGCTCCTGAGCTCCCTGTACCTCATGCTTATGTTAAGGTGGGTGTACCTTTCATCAGAGGACCTGGAGAGAAGGATAATCCTGGGCTCGGTATTTCCGTACTCCCCGACATCGTCCAGGCTGCTGGTTTCTATGGGGACGCTGCCGCTCTCTGTCATGATGGGCTGGCTCACATAGAAGTCAAGGGTTATGGTGTTGTTCACCCCGCCAGTGAAATCGTATCCCAGGACCTCCAGGGTGCCCTTGGGTATCGCTATCCTGGCCTCCCCTGAGCCGGTATTGGCAATATCCACTATCCTATCGTCCAGCTCGAGCATGAAGCCCTCCACAAGGTCATAGTCAGTTATCGTCATCCTCTTCTCTATCATGGGCACTGCCCATGTGTAGGCCACGCCTATCAGGGCAATGATTATCCCTGCTATGATGACAACAGAAATCATGCTTACTTGAGCCCTCATGTAAATAGTTCGCAAAACCGGTATAAATAATGTTGCCTCTCTGCAACCCCTGACTAAAGCCAGTGGTTTTATTGGTTCGGCAACAGCTATTGAAAACAAACTATGCATCCATCATCTGTTTGAAAACAGATGTTTTTTGTTTTCAATATAATCAAGCACCCTGCCATGAATGGCGGATTATGCTTGCAATTGGTTGACAAGGTATTGATAACGGCAGTAAGACCCTCAAACCCCACATTGAAAAACGGGGTGTCAGGGTGTTTGAGATGAACAAGGAGGCCAGAGGCCTGCCTGGCCATATAAGACTAAAGAAGAATTGCTTACAGGACTATCCGCTACAGCTAACGATTGCCTCGGCTGCCTGCAGTTCACCAGCCCTTGTGAAGGCGTACTTGCATACAGCTGGTGTTCCCGCTGATGTGCATCCGGGGTCCCTGAACGTGACCTTGGAGAGAGCGCCTGGCTGCGCAGCTGCTATAGTGTCAGCATCAAACCCTGCATTGACCATAGCACCGCCATCGGTCCTGACCACGGTGATGTCACCACAGTCAGCGAACGTTCCCGACTGTGCGACTGTAGCGCAGTTTCCCAAGTTTATAGGCTGCGTTCCCATGTTGGTCACTGTTATAAAGGCCTCTCTTCCGCCTATGCACAGCCCGGGGTTCGATACCTGGAGGGCCTTGCCGGTGTAGGCAGTCATGTAGCCGCCCAGGAAGACGTAGGCTGCGCCTGCAAGGGAAACCGTTATCAGCAGGAGCACGATGATGGATATTATTGGAGTGATTCCCTTCATTTGATTTACCTCCTCTGATATAGTTGTACCTGATTACTTAAAAGCGTCTAGTATCTCCTGGCCCCCGCTGCCGTGCTTCCGAGGTAGATCCTCTTGAGCCGGTTATCTATGCTCGAGAGGTTGGCCAGAACGGCCTGGCTGGCCTCCACAGACTTCTTGTTCTGCTCCACGAGCTCGTTTATCTTTTCCACGAACGGGGTCATGGCATCCTTGGACGTGTCCTCCGAGTTCTCCTCGGTGGCCGTGGCCTTGAGAATCCCCAGGAACTCGTCCATCCTTTCCACCAGGTCCTTTATCTCTCCTGGAAGCCTTGATATCTCACTCCTGAGCTCGCTGTCTGACTTCACCACGTCATCTATAATCCTCTGGTTGGATTTTATCAGCTCTATAATCTGCTCGATAAGCCTCTGCACCTCAGAGGTCGAGGACGAGGACTCCAGCATACCCATCCTCTTCTCGAGCTTTCTTATGGGAGAAGCAGGTATGACCTCGTAGGTCTCTTCATCCTCCATGGTATTATTTTGGTTGCTTAATATATAAATCTTCAACTGTCTTCCTGGTATCGAAATACCCCTTCTGGAATCATAAAGAAGAAAATAATGAAACCAGTACTAGATAAGCTAGTACTCGGGCATGCCTCCCATGCCCCCTCCCGGAGGCATGGGCGGGCCCCCGCCAGAAGAGCTTCCCGAGGATATCATGTCATCTATCCTGAGTATCATCTCAGCAGCCTCGCCCGCGCTCTTTATGGCCTGGAGCTTTATCTTGAGCGGCTCTATGACCCCGGCCCGGATTGTGTCGTGAATCTTTCCTGTAAACACATCGAGCCCGGAATTGACCTGCTTCTTGTCGTGCTCGGCCCTCAGGTTGGCGAGCTTGTCTATGGGGTCGAGGCCCGCGTTCTCAGCCAGGGCCCTTGGTATGGCCTCTATGGCCTCTGCAAAGGCATTCACAGCAAGCTGCTCCCTTCCCTGGAAGCTGTCCGCGTACTTCCTGAGGTGCATGGCAACCTCTATCTCCGTGGCGCCGCCGCCGGCAACTGCCTTCTTGAGCTCAAGGGCAGCGGCAACACCCTTGACAGCATCCTGCATGGCCCTCTCGACCTCGTCGATTACGTGCTCTGTTCCTCCCCTTATCAGTATTGTCACTGCCTTGGGGGTCTTGCACTCCTCAACGAATATCATCTCGTCACCCGCTACCTTTCTCTCTGCAACAATGCCTGCATATCCCAGGTCATCCTTGCCCAACTCATTGAGGTTTGTCACTATCTTTGCACCGGTTGCCCTGGCAAGGGCCTCCATGTCAGACTTCTTGGCCCTCCTAGCTGCCATGATTCCTGCCTTTGAGAGGTAGTGCTGAGCATTGTCATCTATGCCCTTCTGGCAGAAGACAACAGTGGCCCCTGACTTGGCTATCTTGTCCACCATCTCCCTGAGCATCTTCTCCTCCTGATCGAGGAAGAGCTGGAACTTGTCTGGGGAGTCGATGTTTATCTTGGCATCGCCTTCAAGGCTCTTGACCTCGAGGGCAGAGTCCACGAGGGCAATCCTGGCCCTTTCAACCTTCTTGGGCATGCCTGAGTGGACAACCTCCTTGTCTATGAGTATGCCGTTTATCAGCTGCGTGTCATCTATCGAGCCCCCTGTCTTCTTCTCCATCTTTATGTTGTCTGTGTCGAGCTCGAGGCTGCCGTCCCTTATCTCAGCAACCTTCTTTACAGCCCTGACCCCTATGTCAGCCAGCTCCTTGGAGGCCTTTTCGGCAGACTTGCCGGACATGGCTGTCTCGGCAATCTTGAGCAGCATGTCCTCATCCTTTATGTCAACATCCACTGCTATTTGATTGAGAACCTCCAGTGCCTTGGACTTGGCCATCCTGAACCCCTTGGTTATCACAGTGGGGTGTATCTCCTGGTCCAGCAGTCCCTCTGCCTTCTTGAGCAGTTCACCTGCAAGGATAACGGCAGTGGTTGTGCCGTCGCCAACCGCGTCGTCCTGGGTCTTGGCAACCTCCACCATCATCTTTGCCGAGGGATGCTCTATCTGCATCTCGTTGAGTATGGTCGCCCCGTCATTCGTTATGACCACGTCCCCCAGGGAGTCAACAAGCATCTTGTCCATTCCCTTGGGACCAAGTGTGGTCTTGACAGTATCCGCAACCGCCCTTGCGGCTGATATGTTCATCCTCTGGGCATCCTTGCCCCTGTTCCTCAGAGTTCCCTCTGGGAGTATCAGTATCTGCTGTCCGCCAGCCTGTGCCATTCCATTTGTCATTCAATCACCCCTTTTATTTGAAACCGTAAGCATAACCCATTAGGCATTAACCGGATTCAACGTAAATATATGCCGCTTGTATTTAAAAGCCTTTCGATTGGGTTGCTGCTTATCCTGGTTTTATGGGCCCGGAGGGACTTCCACCAGACTTTTCAAGAAAAGTCTGGAGTCAAAAGGAGTTGCCCACTCACTTCAGCACATTCCGGTCCAGAGGACCGGCAGGCACTTGTTCGGGGCAACTTCCATTTTACTGGAAGCCGGTTGGAACGGAGTGGAAACCAGCTCCTTTTTGCTCAAGCTTCTTCTTGAAAAAAGCTTGTTTTGAACCCACGACCTCCCGCTAGCCCAGAACACACCAGGCCTTGACCTGGTGGTCATATAAGACGGGCGCTCTAGGCCAAGCTGAGCTACGGGCCCACTGGATAAATTCTATAGACTGAACTTATAAATAAAGCTTTCCTTGGGGGCCGGGTTATTCCCTTTGAGCAGGACAGATGCAAGAAAGGTTTATTACTGCGAATAGATCTCCTTTATGGCCTTGGACAGTATGGCCACCACATCTGTGGATGTTATGACGCCCACCACCTCGTCCCCGAAGACCACAGGAAGCCGCTTTATCCCGTGCTTGCTCATGATATCAGAGGCCTCCTCCATGTCCTTGTCAGGGGATATGCTTATTACCTTCCTTGTCATGACATCCCTTATCATGACCTGGCCGGGGTCCTTGCCCGGGGCCACTATCTTGTTGAGTATGTCCCTCTCGGTGACTATGCCCTCGAGCGTGTCATTAACCACCATCAGGCATCCTATGTTGTTCTGGGCCATCTTCCGGGCTGCCTCAAGTACGGTGGTGTCAGAAGTTGTGGTCTTCACATCCCCCTTCATGACCTCTTTTACAAACACGATATATACCTGATTTGCTGCCTTAAATCTATCCTGCCACAGGCCTTCCCTTCTTGGGAAAGGCCATGATGGCGCTTATCTGCTTTATAAGCTCGGGCTGCACCCTGGCGAGGTCGGTTGCTGTAAGAATACCCACGAGGTTCTGACCCGACACCACGGGCAGCTTCTTTATATGGGACTTGTTCATGATATCCACTGCCTCTGAGATGTCCTTGCCCTCATCTATCATGACTGGGTCCCTGGTCATGGCCTGGCTCACCCTGACCTTGGAGGCCCTCTTGTCCATTGCTACCACCTTCTCCAGGATGTCCCTCTCGGTGACGATTCCCATCAGCCTTGTCTTCTGAACAACCACGAGACACCCCACCCTGAACTCGTTCATCCTGTTTGCGGCCTCAAGGATGGTCTCCCCCGGCCCTATGGTCTTCACATCCCTGTTCATCACGTCCCTTACTAGCATCCACATCACCCTCCGTTCCTTTGACACCGAAGATGGCAATCCTTCGGAACGGCATTCACTGAACTACCTTCCCCTCTCCATCCTGGGAACAAAGACCCTGTGCTTGTCCTTGTCCTCCAGCTCCTCGATTATCCTCTTTATCACCATCTTCTCCGGGTCAGGGAGAAGGGGAACCCTCTTCTTTATGTCCCCAAAGGACTCAAAGGGCTTGACCTTTCTCTCATCGATTATGGCCCACAGGTGGCGCTTGCCTATGCCGGGAAGCAGCTCAAGCTGGTGCATCCTCGTGCTTATGTTCCCTGACTTATTGAAGAAATCCAGGAACCTCTGCGGCTTCTTCTTTATTATGTCCTCTATCGTATCCTCCAGCTCGCCCCTTGCAGAAACAGTAAGCTTGTCTATACCTATCCTTCCCCGGATGTACCTCACCTTGTCCCTCTTGCTGTCTCCTATGTATATCCTGTCCCCTGCCTTGAGGGGGATGTCATCCCTTATTATGATCTCGAGAAGCGAGAAGTACTCCTCTCCCAGAACATGGGCCACGGGCTGGGAGCGGTCCATTCCGCTGTGGCCATGGGAGAGGAAGTCCAGAATCACTGCCCATTCATCTTTTCTTATAGGCCTCTTTTCCCTCATAACCCTCACCCACCAAGCCCGCTGACATCAAGCAGTATTTAAGCGTCACCCTTAAGCTACATGTCTAAATTGGTTATTGGTTTTAAATTGATTTAGGCAATCCCCTTGCATATCAGGGGGTATCGGGAACCCTCTCTAATATCATGAGGCCGTTGCAGTTGGAGTAATGCCTGATCAGCCAGCCCCCCTCGGAGGCAGTAAAGTCCCTCTTCTCATCAAATGCCCTGCTGAAATATGCCTCCAGGGCCCGGATTACGCCCCTCCTGTTATTATAGCCGAACCCCATGCTCATGTCCCTCCTGAAATAGATGCGCCCAAGATTGGTGTCATGGAAGATTGCCTTTGACCCTTCAGACAGGAAGGGAAACCATTGCTCAATCTCCTTGAGGGTGTGCTCAAACTCGTGGCTTGTATCAATAAAAAGGACATCGATTCTGGGTTCAATCCCAAGCCTCCTGCAGAACCCCTCAAACCCCCTTGCAAGCTCTATGTCATCCCTTTTTACAAACACCCAGTCCTTATAGGAGGAGATGCCTGAGCAGTCACTGATATCCACGCTTATCAGCTTTGACTTGCAGAGCCTGGCCACGCGCTCAAACACAAAGGTGCTCCGGCCGTGCTCCACACCCAACTCTACAATCAGTTTCGGCCTCACTGTAAGCGACTCTGTGAAGAGGGTGACCAGGTGATCGCTTATCTCTGACCTAACACGGGAGTATCTTATGACCTCATTCAGCTCCCTTAAGCCGGATGGGGAATACCTTACAGGGTTTCCCAGGTCAATGAGGCCGTAATAAACCCCCTTTATGATGGATGCTAGCCCTGCTGTCATGTTCATAGTAAATTGCTTATTTTAAATTGATTTAGGCGAACTTCTTGACCAGGGATATTATCTTCTTCTTGTCCTCGTCAGAAACAGTGACTATCTCGTTTGCGAACAGCAGCCTGAGCTCCTCATCGTCCCTGGGGAGCATGTTCACTATCGCAACCTTGTGCCTGTCCTTAAGCCTCTCTATCTTGTCCAGCTCTGACACGAGCCCCTCCGCGGCCTTCTGGGGAGCCCTGGAGAACTTCCTGAGGTGCTCTAAAGCGTTTTTCTGCTCGTAGCCCAGCTCCTTCTCCTTGGCCTTCTTCTCCAGGATCTTCTTGGCATCGTGCCATGAAACAAAGGCTTCTTCCTTGATTTCCATACAAACCAGCTCGCTTAGTTCTGGGTTAATATTATTGTTTAATTGGTTTTAAATGTTCGGGTCTTGCTATGATGCTCTTCTCTTTCTTGCCCGCCCTGAGGCTGAGCAGATAGGCCGAGCCCCTCCTAGCCTTGACAATGCCGACCTTGCCCTTGTATCTTATGTGGGGCATGCCCCCGTGGGATGAGGGGTCCTGCTTTATGACCACACTCTGGCCTGGCCTGAACTCCTGGAGAAAGGGCTCTGCCTTGAACTTCTTCCTCTTGGCACTGGCCAGCTTCCTCCTTGTCCCTGCCCTGAAGCCCTTACCAAACGTGGTCATGCTGTCACCATAATAGGTCTACTTTCAATAAATAGTGAGATGCTCTTTTAAAAAGGTATCATATCTAGATTTCAGGGTAGAATTCCAAGAGATCTTAAATAAAGGTAAAAGAAGATTAGAATGATGATTATGATTACAATTCTTGGGTCAATTGAGCCCTTCTTTCTTCCCGATGACTTTTCCATAGATTCAACCTTGGCTTTGACCTTTGCGATTTCCAGATGTAGATTGAGGCCCTTTTTTAATTCATTTAATTCTTTCCTAATACTTTCTATGTTTTCAGAGTTTTTATTAATTTGATCGATTTTCTTTTTGGCTAAACTCATTATGTAATCCACAACAAGATAAATCACTATAAAGAAGTATATGGAGACAAGAAAAACAATACCAATCTGCGGGTTTGTAGCTCCAAAATACAATGTGATAATACCAACAAGAAGGCTTATCAGAACACCCAGAACCTCAACTGGTCTCGATAATTTTGAAACCATATTGCATCATCTTATTATGGAATAATTCATGCTTTTATCGTGACCCTCTTCTGGGTCTCCTCCAGGATAACAGACTCAATCTCCCTGATTTTCTCATCCAGCTGCTTCCCTGCCCTGGATTTCCTGGACGCGATTCCCCTGAGCTCATCCTCAAGCCTGCCTGACTCCTCGCTGACTCTCCCTATCTGAGCCTCGAGGCTCTCCTTGGTCTTGGGCAGCCTGGAGAGGTCCTGGAGCTGGCCTTCTGCCTTTTCCAGCCTATTCTTGAGCCCCATGTACCTGGATTTCAGCCCCGGCATGTCACCCTCCAGCCTCTCTAATAGCTCGTCCACCCCGAGCTGCTCCTTGTCCTTGAGCTCCACATTCCTGCTGTCTATCTGCCTCTTCAGGGACCTCAGGGCCCTCTGGAGCTCCCTCTCCCCCTTCTCGGACATTATGGCCCTGAAGGGGTCTCTGATAAAGTCATGCAGGGTGTTCTTCTGCATGGGTGTGAGCTTCCCCGCCTTGGCCAGGCTGTGCTCAAGCTTCTTGAGCGGCCTCTTAACCGATGAGAGCTCGGTGCTTATCATGAGCTCCGCCTCACCGAGCCTTTTCCTGATATCAACAACATCCTTGCTCAGCCTGTTGAGCTCGTTCCACTCGCCGCTCTTGAGCAGCTCCAGGAACTCCTTCTCCAGTTCTGACTTCCTCTCCCTGAATCGACCTGCCTCGTCCCTGAGCCCGGATGCCCTCTCATCCAGCCCTTTCATCTCTGCCTGGAGCTCGTTGCAAGACCTTGCCATGCCCCTTACCCTCTCCTTGGTTCCCAGGGCACCTGAACCGGCCCTGAGGAACTCCACGAACTGCTGCAGTAGCTCCTCTGCCTGCTTTATGCTGTCCACAAGCTCCCCACTCTCCCTCTTGAAGTACCTGGAGAGCAGGATTGCCTGCTTGGGGGTGGAGTCCTTGAGGCCCTTTATGGCCTTCATGCCCCTCTCCTGGAAGGCCATGAAATATTCATAATCCGGCCTGTACTGCTGGTAGAATGAGGCCAGGCTGTTGAGCTGGTTGTAGTTCTTCCTCACAAAGGACTCCTTTATCATATTGGCCGCGACATGAGCCCTCTCGCCCCCAACCATCCTGGCGCGGTCGAGCCTGTCCAGGCTCTGCCTTATGTTCGAGAACCCCTCCAGAATCCTGTTGTATATCCCCTCGGTCTCCTGCCTCTTCTTCTTTATCTCCTCGCCCATGGCCTTATCGAACCACCCGGGGAGGTCTGCCAGGCTGACATCAAAGGCCTGCAATTCAGGGGTCTCTTCTGGTTTTTTCCTGAAGAATCCGAACAGGGGCATGGTTTATTTTAAGCCGAAAGTTTTATATTATGACAATGGCCAGGAAAACCCTCATGGACGGGAATGCTGCGGCTGCCTGGGGGGCCAGGCTCTCCAGGGCCCAGGTGGTCCCCAACTTCCCTGTAACACCCCAGACCGAGATTATCGAAACCCTTGCCGAGTGGAGCGTCAAGGGCCTCTGGAAGGGCAGGTTCCTCCCTATGGACAGCGAGCACTCTGTCCTCTCTGCCGCTGTGGCGGCCTCTGCGACCGGGGCCAGGGTCTTCACCGGGACATCGTCCCAGGGGCTCATGCTCATGCACGAGATTGTCTATGTCGCCTCCGGGATGCGCCTCCCCATCGTCATGATGAACGTCTCCAGGGCGCTCTCGGCTCCTATCACCCTGTGGTCGGATCACAATGATTTCCTTGACCAGCGGGATACGGGCTGGCTCATGTTCTTCTGCGAGCGGAACCAGGAGATACTGGACACGGTCATCCAGGCCTATAAGGTCTCTGAGGACGTGAATGTCCTTCTTCCGAGCCTGATAAACCTGGACGGCTTCATACTCTCCTATACCAGGGAGCCCACAGAGATACCTGACCAGAAGAGGGTGGACTCCTTTCTCCCCAAATTCAGGCCCAAGGTCTATCTCGACCCCAAGAAGCCAATGGCCTTGGGAGTAGGGGTCATGAAGGAATATTCCTACTTCAGGAGCCAGGCCCATCTCGCCCAGAAGAACGCCCTCAGGATCGTGAAGGAGGTCCAAGACGCATTTGGCCACAAATTCGGCCGCAGGTATGGCCTGGTGGAGCCCTACATGATGGATGGGGCCCGGGCCGCCCTGGTGACCATGGGCGCCAACACCACCATAGCCAGGGCCGCTGTAAAGAGCCTCAGGGCCAAGGGGAAGAAAATCGGCCTCCTGAGGCTCAGGCTGTTCAGGCCCTTCCCTGAAGAGGAGATTGTCAGGGCCCTCTCGGGTCTCGATGCAGTGGGTGTGGTGGACCAGAACCTGGCCCCCGGGAGGGGCGGGATTGTCTATCCAGAGATAAAGGCCGCGCTCTACGGCCAGAGGATTCCCATAAGCAGCTTCATAATCTCCCTTGGGGGCAAGCACATCTCAAGGCAGGAATTCGAGAAGATTGGCCTCGAGGTCCTCGAATCAGCCAGGACTAGGAAGCCCAAGGTGATGTGGCAGGGCAAGTTCCTGCAGTGAATCAATCTGAAATCAGTTCATTTAGTATGTGCGGTTTGGATTTTAACCATGCTATTCTCTCGTTTACAGTATCCTTTAGTATCCCATGAATCTCCTCGGTTCCTGCAGCAATTGTGCATCTCTGGTTCTCTGGGCTGATATCAATTAGGCTCATATTGTTATGAGAGTTGCCTCTAGTATCGGTCATGGTGAGTCCGGATTCCTCTCCAATCAATACAGGAGGGGCGATATCATAAGGAAACTGAGCCTTTAGCTTTCCTCTATTTGCCTGTAGAATATTTTCCCTGTATTCTGGAAATTCTTCATAAATCCTCTTTGCAAGATGGATATAACCATCAACCTTTCCTCTTGCAAGCTGACCTATGCTCCAGGAGCCTGAACTCACAACTGAAACTCCTGTTGGCCAGGCCTTGGCCAGCAATGGTGCATATATCAATCCTGCGATTGTTTGTTCATTTCCACAAAATTCAAGTATCAAAGAAGAGCCTTCCAATTCTGTTTTTTCAGATGGCTTTACTTCATGGGGGGTTCCATCAATAATTATTGTGGCTCCCTTTCCCCTTTCAGCTAGGTATTCGGTTCCGTCTGCCTCCTTCATGAATGCATACTGAACATCACCCACTATTGGCCTTTCGGAATATGGGGCAACTGCTATATTTACACACCAACATGGGAATCCACAGCTAGCGGGCCTGCTTCCATCAACAGGGTCAATCAGAAAAATATATTCCGGATTTCTGTTTAAATATTCCAATTCTCCATCCTTTTCAGAGAAATATGCAATCTTCAGACCCTCTCTTGACAAACCTTCTAGGGCGGCTTCCATACCCCTTTCAGCAACCTCATCCAGTTTGAAATGAATATCGCCGTCAGCGGCCCTTCCGAGAATCTCCCTGCTACCTATATAAGGCCGTACGGTTTTGTAAATCTCGTTTCCTAGTTGTCTTAGGTATTCCTTCATATCAACATTTAACCTCCTTTCAGTAGCTAAATATAAGATTTAAATAGTTTATATCCTTCATCTATTTATGGATCGTGAGGCATTCAAGAGGATAAAGACAGATACATGGCATACTATTGAGTATGTAGACAAGCCTATAAGCAGGGTCAGGTTATACCCCCTTAAAGAAACAGAAGAGCCTCCAGAGGCGAAAAGTATACGGGAATCTACATGGAAAGAAAGGCTTTTGGAAAGAAAAACCGTTCTGGAGGAAGCCTGCCCAGATTCAGAATATGAGATACATTATGATGAAGAAACAGGGAATGATGCCTTGTTCGATATGAAGGATAATGGCAGGAAAAGGATGTGGGCAGGTACAACGATAACACTTGCAAGATATGGGATGTATGACGATATTGGCTTGGCTATCGGGACACACCCCATAAGCTACACCAACTGGATAGCATGCTTCAACCCCAAGTATGCAGAAGTTTTTGAGAAGGAAGGATTGCCACCCCCTTATGCAGGAATGGGAGTGAGTGTTCTTATGGAGACCCCTGACGGGTTCTTTCCCCTTACCAGGAGGGGTATAGAAACTCCTGTATATCCCGGAATGCTCTATTCACCCGGCGGGGGTCCCAAACCGGGTGAATCTTCATCAGAGGCGATGCTGAAAGAGATTGTAGAGGAGACTGGACTGAAGAGTGATATACACTTTGACCCCGAGAATATTCATGTTATGGCATTTGTTTCTGACACAAACTTTGCTGGCTCTAAACACTCGAGACCAGAGCTCGTAGCTTATCTTCCAATTGACCCGACATTCAGACAGGTGGAACAGATCCAGTATGAGACCGCAAAGAAAAAGGGCAGGGAGACCGATGTATGGAATATTGTTCCAATATCAACTTACCCTGTAAATCTGGAGCGGGAGATTTTATTTAATGGCTATCAGATGTGCCCTCCAACAGAAGCGGGGCTTGCTTATGCAAGCCACTTGATAAACAAGAGGGAGGGCCAGCCTGCATTTGAAAATCTGAATAAGCTTACAGAAGGGATAAAGCAATACAAAAGAACTCCTTTCAGGCCTCCCATACAAACAATGAGGGATATCTGATTTTTACAGCAAATCCCCTTCTATCGCTATGAAGTCAGCCCCGGATTCCAGGATGATGTGGCAGGCAAAGTTCCTGCAGTAGCCCCGCGCGGAGCTGGTGACTACAAGGCCTGGAAATGTAGTCACCTCTTTCTCAGGGACTTCTTCAATTCCCTGTATTCCTTAATTATTAATTCAATGGTAGGCCTTATGTTTCCGGTTCTTTGATAATTCCTCAATGAGGAATAATACGCACCCCTTTTCTTGAACTCGATGTTTACTGGAGGCAATTTATGCTTCAATAGTATGTTGTTTAACAATAGCCTTCCTACCCTCCCATTCCCGTCCTGGAATGGGTGTATGTTCTCGAACTGGTTGTGAACAACAGCTGCAAAAACAATTGGATGATAATTCTCCTTGTTTGAATTATACCAGTCAATCAATTCCTTTAAGAGACTCACCACATGCCTCTGGGGAGCCCCCCGGTGCAATATGTTTCCTCTGCTGTCTGCAACAACAACCTCAATGCCCGGCTCCCTGAACCTTCCTGCAAAGTCCTTGGAATTCTTGAAAACAATACTATGCAACCTCTTTAACAAATCAAGTGATATGTGCTCCTTGGTTTCCCTTATATATTTCACAGCTTCTGCAACTCCATATGTCTCTGATATGTCCTCTTTTGATTTGTCAATGGGCCAGCGGTCCCTCTCAATTATATCCCTAACCTCTGATGCAGTGACAGCCGAGCCTTCAATAGCATTGGTATCATATGTAAACGCTTCTGTGAATACAAACCAATCCTCTTCAGAGAGATGCTCAATCTTCAAATCAATATCCTGGGTAATTTCATCAACAATCTTCATTTCCCTTTCAGAAAGGACGGTATGCAAGGGGTCCCTGATCCTCCTGTAAATCTCTATCTGCTCCAATATTGCCCTTTCCGCGCCCTCCCTGGCAGCATCTATCTCCTTTTCTGTCAAATCCACGCCCAGTTTCCTTCTGACCTTCCTGACCCTGCCATTATCCCTGAAGGAGTGAGCGAGGTAGATTTCCTTTCTTTTTCCCCTTTTACGGATTTCAATGTGCATATGGATACTAGTGACTACATATTTAAATAATTTATCTATAAGATGACTACATTTTCAGCGTAAATTTCAAAAAGCATGCAGAATGTAATGGCAAACCTGCGCAGGCTACAGAACATCCCCTTCTATTGTTATGAAGTCAGCCCCTGACTCCAGGGTGAAGCTTACCGAGTAGTTGGCATAGCTGGAGTCCATAAGGGCTGTGACCCTTGCCCTGGGGAGGTTTATCCCAATCCTCTCGGCCTCTGTGTGGCCTGTGCCGCTCATGGAAGAGGCCTGGCCGTCCAGGGAGATGTTGAGCCAGTCAAGGGGCAGCCACTCACTCAGGTCCTTCTGGTAGACATCCAGGAGAAGTTCTCCTGTGGAATAGGCCTGTTCGGGCTGGAGCTTCCTCAGGTAAACCCTGAGGTGATCGTTCTCCATGATATAAGCCTGGCCCGGGCCGTGCACCCCCTCATAGAGGGAGGCCTCGAGGTTCGAGCCGCTAACCACATTGCCCAGGTATCTGGCTGTCCTGGGCCTCAGGACCGAGTTCTCGGCATCGAACTGCCATGAGATTTCATCATTATCCGGGTCCAGGGAGAGCCTCCCCTCCCCGGTGTCCAGGTCAAAGACCCTCCTGGAGCCGTTGCCTTCTGAAGCCACCCTCTGGATGGCCCCGTCAAGGTCTGTGAAGGCCGAGGTCATCCTGTCCAAGGCCGCAGAGGACTGCATCCTCTGGATTATGGGCATGCCTGTCTGGTATATCAGGGCCATGGCTGATATGGTTATGGCTATGAAGACTATCGCAGAAATCATGGTGACTGCCCTCATGATAATTAATTGCAGGGCCTGAAATAAATAGCCTTATAAAATTTTCTGGATATTACTTAACACGTGATACAATGAATATCTCTGTTATAGGCACAGGCTACGCGGGCCTCTCGACAGGGGTCGGCCTTGCTGTGAAGGGCCACCATGTAGTCTGCATGG
>Ga0307438_1001088_pt1 | contig 18146 bp, 15 predicted proteins | sample SalMarWE160110MG_FD_202144 | JGI IMG/M metagenome (GOLD analysis project Ga0307438, IMG submission 202144) | Salt marsh sediment microbial communities from the Plum Island Ecosystem LTER, Massachusetts, United States - WE1603-110 | ecosystem: Environmental > Aquatic > Marine > Intertidal zone >... | reverse complement strand
GGGCAGCTCTCAAAAGACCGTTATGAGGAACAGGAATTTAAAACCAGTTATTTGAATTATTGGGTCGGAGGGCAACCTGCAAAATGGTTTAGTTTTAACCTATGGAGCGTATTTGGCGATCAAATAGATTATGATAACACCCGGCAAGGCAAAGGGTTACAATTGGGTGTTAGCGCTACTTTCAAAATCGGACCTCGTTTATCGGTCTATCTTGACCACTACTATGAACGTCTAAATGTAAATGGTGGGAGGCTCTACACAGCGAACAGAGAGTACATTAAATTGATGTATCATTTCAATGAGAGAATCTTTATGAGAACGATTTTTCAATATGCCAACTACAAGAAAGACCCCTATCTTTACATCGGTTATGTAGAACAAGAAGAACAGGAGCTTCTAAGCCAGATTCTTCTTTCATATAAAATAAATCCGCATACCGCTTTATACATAGGATATACAGATAGTTACTACGGAGATTTAGATACTGATGTAATACAAACCGATAGAAGTCTTTTCGCAAAAATCGGATATGCGTGGATGTTATAAATTTTTATATATAGAATGGAGGAATTATGTGCTTAACAAAAGCTGAATGGCAAATAATGAACGCTTTATGGTGAAAAAATCCTGTTTATGTGAGAGAAGTAATCAATAATCCGGAGGAGGAAAAATAAGAAACATCCTGATAATCTCAATACTTATTTTCGTACCGCTTTGCATTTTACCGATGTCAAAGGTAGAATTTGAAAAAACTGTAGAAGATGTGACAGAACTGGAAGAAGAAATTACGGGAGAAATGGAAAAAATCGGAAAATTGTTGGCAGAAATAGATTTTATAAAAGGAAAACTTCAGATTCTTCAAGAACAAATAGAAAAAATAAACAGCGAAGAGATCGACTCATTAGAGAAAATATTAAATCAGAAAATAACAAGTTTAGAGAGTAAGATAAAAGAACATATTTGGACTTTAAAAGAAATGAGCAAGGATATAAAAAAATGGGAAAATCAGGATTTAAATAAAAGTATGGACAGTTTATATAAAAGTTTTTATGAAGTCTTTAAAGATTCTCTTTTTATTAAACTTCCTGTGTTAAAAACCGGTATTGATTCTATCTTTTTTCCTTTTGACTCTTTCGCCTATATAAAAAGCGGTCCCGACTCTGTTTTAGTGCCAATTATTCGGTCTATGTCTAGCCTTAAAATCATTATCGATTCTTCACGGTTGACGCAACCCTGTTCAACATCTACGGGAGATTAAACCGGCAAACAACCTTTTGTTAATCTGTGTAAGCTTTTGATAAAGATTCCACTCTCTTTCTAAATCAAGTCAAGGCACTTTTCGTAGAAAGATCTGTAATCCGTCTTTGACGGATCATCGTTGTTGAGTTTAAGAAACTCCATTGCATCTCTGGGATGTAAATTCAATATCCCGGCGATCATATAAGGTATATTATATCCCCATTCGATTTCTTTCTGTAAGGGTATAATATACTTTCCGATAACATCTAATATTGGTCTTATATCGAATTTGGGGTTTTTCAGAAAAGACATTAAAAGTTCCAGAGGGCAGTTGCCTGCGGCTCTTCCAATTCCATAAAGAGTTCCATCTACGTAGTTTGCTCCTCTTATTATACCCTGAATTGTATTGGCAAAGGCGAGCTGTTGATGATTATGACAGTGTACTCCTATTTCTCTGTTTTTTATGTACTTTCTATATTTATCATAATAAAAATCTATATCTTCACTATATAAAGCTCCAAAACTGTCCACAATATAGACTGCTATTGTCTTTGTTTCCTCCTGTATCTGAGCAAGCGCTTCGTCTAATTCCCAATCTACCGCATGTGAAATTGCCATAACATTTATGGTTGCCTCATAACCATTTTCGTTTGCAGCGTTAGCGGTTTTAATTGCCTTATCGATGTCTTTTACATAGGTCGCAACCCTGATAATATCAACAGGGCTTCCTTCTTTTGGCATTATATCATCTACTGTGCTCTTATGTGCATCCATCATCACAGACAGTTTCGTTTTGCTTTCAATGCCGTCTACGACTTTTTTTAGATTTTCATCGTCGCAGAACCTCCAGGGTCCATATTCTTCCGTAGAAAACATCTCTTTGCTGTTTCTGTAACCAAGCTCAACAATATCAACACCCGAGTCACAGATAGCTTTATAAACGGCTCTGACCATATCAAATGGAAACTTTGAATTATTCATCAGTCCCCCGTCCCTTATAGTACAATCAACAACTGTTATTTCCTGTCTATACATAAAAAAACTCCTTTTATATAAAAAATTTCTTCCTGAGTATACAAAAACCTTTAAATAAGTCAAGAGATGGGTCCTGACGCACGACTCATGATCCGGTGCGGAGCACCGCCTCTTGACATATATGGAAATGAAATTATACTTTATTTAAAGAAGTGATGGTTAGTTAAGGCTGAGAATAAAGATGAAGTTGATAGTTGTAATACGAGAATGTTTATAGTTTAAAACTTATAAAGGGAGGAGGAAGTGGATTTACCTATGGAATATCCCAAATGTCAAAAATGTAATTTTGGCGTACTTATACCCTTATCGGATTATGGCCAAGGTGGAGCATCAATAACATATAAAGCTTGGGTATGCACGAATCCAGATTGTCATTACCATATCCGAATAGACAACGGGGAACTTAGTTATGGCACGGATATCGGTATAAGCCAAAAGCAACAAAAAAGTTAAAAAATTAAAAAGATATATTGGAGCTTTCCAGAGTTTTTTCCTGTGCACTTCAAGGAATTGAAGCGAAAATTGTTGAGGTTGAAGTAAGCCTTTCAAGGGGCCTACCTTCTTTTTCAATAGTCGGATTGCCGGAAACTGCGGTAAAAGAGTCAAGAGAGAGAGTCGAATCTGCAATAAAGAGCGTGGATTTCGAATTTCCGCTGAAGAAGATAACTGTTAATCTTGCTCCCGCAGATATAAAAAAGGAAGGGACCTCGCTCGACCTTCCAATAGCACTCGGTATTTTGTCCGCTTCCGGGCAAATTGATCCTAGTAAATTGAAAAATGCGTTGATTGTTGGAGAACTTGCTCTCGACGGAAGGATCAGAAAGGTGAGAGGCGTTTTGTCAGCTTCTATTCTGGCAAAAGAAAATAAAGTAAAACGAATGGTCGTACCTTTCCCCAATGCCGAAGAAGCCGGAGTCGTAAAAGGAGCGGCAATATATCCGGTGAACAATATAAATGAATGTATTGACACCCTGGAAGATGGGAGAAGGGAACCTTTTGCAGTGGATCTGGACGAGATATTCAGAGAAACTTCGAAGTATGACCTTGATTTCTCGGATGTTAAAGGTCAGGGTGCTGCAAAAAGGGCCCTTGAGATTGCTGTTGCCGGGGGACACAATGTTTTAATGGTTGGACCTCCCGGTTCCGGTAAAACAATGCTTGCAAAAAGAATTCCCACAATCTTGCCTTTAATGAATATTGAAGAAGCCATTGAAACCACGAAGATTCATTCAGTAATTGGTATTTTACCTCCAAAAGTTTCGCTGATAGCAAAAAGACCTTTCCGATCGCCGCATCATACTATCTCTTATGCAGGACTCATAGGAGGAGGAACTTATCCTCAGCCTGGAGAAGTTAGTTTGGCCCACAATGGGGTTTTGTTTCTGGACGAATTACCAGAATTTAACAGAAATGTCCTCGAGGTGCTCCGTCAACCCCTTGAAGATGGTTTTGTAACTATTTCCAGAGCCAAAAGTACAATAGCTTATCCCGCTCGTTTTATGCTTATAGGTGCTATGAATCCCTGTCCTTGCGGATATTTTGGAGACTCTTATAGAGAATGCACCTGCACTCCTTCAAAGATAGACCGATATCGCTCTAAAATTTCAGGCCCGTTGCTTGACAGAATTGATATGCACATTACCGTAGGTAGAGTTAAGTATAATGAGATTATGGATATGAAAGAAGGGGAGAATTCAATATCTATTAGGGAAAGAATAGAGAAATGTCGTAAAGTGCAGGAGAAAAGATATAAAGAAGAGAATATATATTTTAATGCCCATCTTGATTCTAAAAAGATTAGAAAATATTGTCAAATTGGTGAAAAAAGCAGAAAACTACTTAACACCGCCATGGATAAATTCGGCTTTTCCGCAAGAGCTGTCGACAGAATTTTAAAAATGGCGAGAACTATTTCAGACCTGGAAGGTGAAATAGATATCGAAGCTGGACATATAGCAGAGGCTATCCAATATAGAACCCTTGACCGGAAATTATGGCTTACTAGGTAGCAAGCATTTACAGGGGAAACGGAACCTTACACATATTACTTGGGTCTAATAAAGTAGGAGTGTTATTTGTAGTAAGAATTGGTGATTGGAATTGAAAAAAGATAAAAAAGAGAATAAAAACAATAAAGATATAGAAAAACTAAAAGACGATATTTCTCTGGAAGAAGCAGAACCAAAAAGAAAAAGACTTCTGCAAGTATTAGTGTTATTCTTGATAGGAGGAATTATAATAACCTTGGGAATCTACTTAAGGTGGGACAAACGGCTCATTGGTATAGGAGTTTTTCTTTTCGCTCTGGTATCTCAAGGCTGGTCAAGTCTGGTTTCTCTTTTGGGAGGAGTTCCTGTTGTTGGAAGTATTATTGTAAGATTCCTGGCTCTTCCTTTACTTTTCCTTGTTAATGGTATTGGTAATCTTTTAGCTTTTATAGCGATTAAAATGGGTTATAAGAAAGAAATAATGGATACAAAGTTGCTTGCCTGGACGTTTGCCGGCGGGCTTTTGATAGGGTTTATAATAGGAGGATTAATATGATTTTTTTGCTTTTGTTAACATCTCAATATTACTTTGAGCAAAATAAAATCCAGTACAGTTCGCATGAATGGTTAATGCATAGAACGGAACATTTCCATATATATTACTATAAGAGTGAGAAAGTTTTAGTGCCTTTTGCGGCCGATGTTTTGGAAGAAAGTTATAATAGGCTAAAAAAAAGATTTAATTATAAGGAGAGAAAAAACGAAGAGGAAATTCCTATAATTCTGTATAAATCTCATCCAGATTTTCAGGGAACCAACGTAATTCTTGACAGAATTCCTGAAGGAGTGGGGGGGTTCGCAGAGCTTTTCAAGAATCGTATCGTGATTCCATTTAATGGTTCTTACTCTGATTTCAGGCATGTTCTAAACCATGAGTTAGTTCACATTTTCCAATACCGTATACTTTACGGTACGGGAGTAAACGCTATTAAAAGGGCAATAACTTCCAGTATTCCTCTGTGGTTTATTGAAGGTATGGCAGAATTGGAATCGCTGGGATGGGATCAGAGTGCTGAAACATATATAAGAGATGCCGTTTTAAATAATAAATTATTTTCTATACCTCAATTAAGTAGAGTTGGTGGATATCCTATATACAAAGAAGGACAGTCTGTTTTATATTATATAAGAGAAAAATATGGTGAGGAAAAAATAGGTGAGATAATGAGTAAACTCAAACTCTCCAATTCCTTTGAGGGCGCCATTAATAATGTTCTGGGTATAGATATGAATCGTTTGAATTCTGAGTGGACTAAAGAACTAAAAAAGAAATACTGGCCTATCATTGAAGGGAAACAATACATAAGTGAAATAGCAAGGCCTATTGTAACTCATAGTGGGTTCGAGGACCTATATAACTATGCTCCTGCGGTATCTCCGGGAGGGGATAAAATATTGTATTTTACAGATGAGGTGGGAGAAGTTCAAATTAGACTTGTTTCTTCTCTTACTAAAGAAGACTTAGGGTTACTGGTCAAAGGAGGTCTTACTCCCATGTTCGAATCGTTGCATCTAATGGATGGACACGCCAGCTTTTCTCCCGATGGGAAAAAAATTGTTTTTCCTGCTATGGTTAGGGGTAAAGATGTGCTTTATATTTTAGACTTGAGAGAAAGAAAGATATTGGAAAAAATAGAATTGCAATTAGACCGAATCCGATGGCCCGAATTTTCTCCCGGGGGTATGAAAATTGCCTTTGTTGGTTTGAAAAACGGGGCTTCCGATATTTACGTATATAATTTGGGGGACAAAAATCTCATAAACATAACACATGACAGATATTCGGATAATTATCCTGCATGGAAAGGAGATTCTTTGTTTTTTGTAAGTGATAGACCGGAAACAGAAAACTGGGATTATAGCACAACCAGGTTATATCTATTCGATTTAAAAGGAAACATAAGAAAATATCTTTCCTTTGGCAACACCATTATAGCTCCTGAAGTTTATAATTCGGAGGTTTATTTTATTTCTTACAGAGATGGCAGTAAAAATCTATATGTATATAAATCAGATTCAGTAGGAGTGAAACAACTTACGGATCTAATAGGGTCAGTAGATGACTTTTCGATATCAAATTCAGGACATATAGCTGTATCTATTTATTCTGACCTAGGCTGGGATATATATTTTATTGATTCAGCAGAGGACCTGGAGGAAAAAGAACCAAATTCTCCCAGAGAATTAGAAAAGGAAGAAGAAATACCTGTTGTTCTCGCTGAAGAAGACAAAATGAAGGAGGATGGAAAAGCTCCTATAAATTTCGGGTTCGACTACTTTACCGGTACCCTTGGTTATTATTCAGATTACGGTGTCTACGGGTATATGGCAATAGGGATGAGTGATATGCTTGGTAATCATCAGATTTATGCTTTATTTAACAATACGGACCTTTCCGAAAGTAGTTTTTATATTACATATTTATATCTTAAACACAGAGTGGACCTGGCTACTTCATTGGTAAGACAGAGAGGTTATCTTCTGTTCAGCGAAGGGTACCTGGCCGGAGATATTTGGAACCTGGGATCCGATGTTATATATCCTATCGATAGATTCAAAAGAATTGAAGTTGGATTAAGCTCTCACTATCTGGGAGGGGAGTTGTGGTTACCTTACCCCGATGATCCGAATTGGTGGATAATAATTCCCGCCTCTGGGCTACCTAACGTTGGGTTACTTGGGCAGATATCCCTTATTCAAGATAATGCCGTTTGGGGTTATATGAATCCGATAAAAGGCTTCAGAGGTAGAATTTCTTATAGTAAATCTCTTCTCTCCGGCGACGATTTCTGGGATATTAGTACTGTCTCGACTGATCTTAGAAAGTACTTTTATTTAAACAGTGATTTTAGCTTTGCCGTGCGTCTTTTATTGGTCCACAGCTGGGGTAGAGACAGCGATTTGTTCGGTACTATTGGAATTGGAGGAGGCCGTTCGGTCAGAGGTTACGATTATAATACTCAAATCGGTAGCACCGTGGGTCTGTTGAGTTTGGAATTAAGATTACCTTTAATAAGAAGATTGGATCTTGGTTTTCCTCCAATATCTCTGGGAGGTATTGAAGGAGCTTTCTTCACTGATATAGGAGTAGCCACATATGATTACAAAGACTTAGAATTCTTTACCACTGAAGATAATTGGATAAAGCTTGTAGATCCAATTATGTCATTCGGTGTGGAATTTAGACTCAACCTTGGAATAACGATATTAAACTTCGATATTTCAAAAAGAACCAGATTGAACGAAATCGTACCGGGAACATATTATGATCTTCATTTTGGGCTACCGTTTTAAATGGTCATTGGAGTAACAGGAAATACTGGCACAGGTAAGACCGAAGTTTGTAATCTCTTTGAAAAATGGGGTGCCTATCTTATATCCTGCGACGAGTTGGGGTGGGAGGTTTTAAAGGAACCCCATATAATTAAACAAATAAAAGAAAAATTCGAAGAAGCAATAGAAAAAGGGAGGGTAAACAGAGAAAAACTGGGAGCTATTGTTTTTGACGATCGAGATAAGCTAAAAACCTTTAATGAGATAGTTCATACTGAACTTCTTAAAAAACTAAAAGCAGCAATTGAGTCGTCAAGTGAAAAAATAGTGGTGGTCGACGGAGCTCTAATATTTGAGTGGCGAATCGAAAATTGGTTTGATTATATAATCCTTTTAATTTCCACTCTCGAAGACAAACAGAAAAGGCTAAAAGCCAAGGGATTAACTGAGGACATTATTCAAGGAAGACTTAACTCTCAAGGTGACAGCGATAAATTTATTAAATACTCAGATTTTATAATAGAAAATGACGGAGATTTAAACAGTTTTAAAAACAATGCTAAATGGATTTGGGATAAAATAACAAAGGGTAAAAATAACTCTTAGAAAATCTACTCGGCCTTATTTATACCTTCTTTTTTTTCTCCTTTAATATGTACGTCTACCTGTGGGAATGGAATTACTATATTGTTTTCTTTTAAGGCTTTCCATATCGCGTAACGTGCTTCACTTTCGATTACTATTTTTTTCAAAGTATTATCAGTCCAGACAGAAACCTGAAAATTCAAAGAACTTTCTCCGAAATCAGTAAAGAAAACGGTAACTTCAGGATTTTCCAAAATATTTTCAAGCTTTGATAAATTTTTAATCAACACCTCTTTAACTTTAAAAGGGTCAGAATTGTAAGAAACTCCTATAGGAACATCTATTCTGATTACCGGGTCGGAATGAGTATAGTTTATTAATTCATTATTGACCAGGTTTGTATTTGGGACTATTACTTCAACATTATTAAATGTTTTTATTATAGTTGTCCTGATGCCGACCGTCTCCACTCTTCCAAGAAGGCCGTTAACTTCTATTAGATCGTTATGAACTACGGTTTTGTCGGAAAGCAATATAAATCCGCTGATAAGGTTGTTTACTATTTCCCGAAGACCAAAACCAATACCTACACCAAGAGCTCCGATTAATACTTTAAGGGTAGTAAAATCAATGTTTATAATAGCAAAAGCAACGAGAACCCCTATTATTATGATGAAATAACGTACTAACATAGAAATGGTGTTTGTTCTCGTTGTATCTAAGAAAGGGACTTTTTCCAGGCGTGACTTTGCCGTTCTTTCGAACGCTTTAGAAAGTCTGAAAGATAAGTAGAAAATCAATATTGCGACGATAAACCCGTTTAAACTTATCTCCTTATCCCCAATGCTAATTCTCGGAGTAGAAAGGAAAAGAATAACCTCATTCATATAACCTGTTTTATGCAGAATTGCAGTCGCTATTATGATAATACCCAGTAATGTAATAAACTTCAGGTTTTTTTTGTTTTCCCTGAAGGTTACTAATAGAGACAGAGAAAGCAGAAAAATGAATGCGTAAAGAAAAAAGAAAATCATCTTTTTAAAATATTCTTGCGTAAGAAATCCAGTTTTATAGAATACAAAACTGGAAACCATTAAACAAATGGGTAAAGCTGAATAATAAACTATTCTTTTAACTTTTTCTTTTGGTTGTTTAGTGAGAAAAACTATTAATGAATAAATAAAGAGGCTACCTGCTAATGTATAAAGTACTCCCATTCTTTATTTGTTTTTAACCACTCGTGATTTTATGTAAATTTTCGGCAATTTCAGCCGTTTCCTGTGAAGTCGTAGATAGCTCTTCCACGGAAGCCGATAGTTGCTCTATAGCCGCAGATAATTCTTCGGAAGAGGCGGCATTCTCCTCGGCTATTGCAGCTATGTTTTCGAGAGCTTCCGTTATTGTGTTAACTTCCTCTTCTCCCCTTTTGTTGATTTCAGCAATCTGTCTTATTCTTTTTATTATATGATTTATTTCGGCAGCAATGTCTTTCAAGAAGTCGGCTGATTTCAAGGAAGTTTCCTTACCTTTATTAACCTCTTCCACGGTTTCCTGTGTTTTTTGCGTTACGGAAGTAATTACGCCCGAAATTTCATTTGTTATCTCTGAAATTACCCTGGTAGCTTCAGAAGATTGATTCGCCAGTTTTCTTATTTCATCTGCTACAACAGCAAAGCCCCTGCCCGTTTCACCGGCTTTTGTAGCTTCAATGGTTGCGTTAAGTGCAAGGATATTAGTTCTTTTACTTATTTCTCGCACTTTTTCCGTTATTCCCAGAATTTCTTCCGAGTATCGAGCTATTCCCTGAATGACTTCTTCCAATTCATGAATGGTATTTGTGACGTTATCCATTGCAACTCTTACTGCCTCGGAAGATTTTTTCCCTTTTCCCGAAAGTTCTGAAATATTTTCGGAGGAGCTCAAAGTTTCCTGTGCGGAATCCAGCGATTGGCGTACAACCGCAAGGGCTTTTTGGGACATTCCCGATGCAAGCTGTGATTCCTGTGCTTGTTTCTCCGAAGCGTGCGCGATTTGTTCCATGGTAGAAGAGACTTCTTCGGAGGAAGCGGTCATCTCCTCGGCGGATGCAGAGAGTTCTTCAGCCTGGGCGGATATCCTTTCGGCAACTTGACGAATTGAATCTTTGTCCTTCTCTAATTTGTTCACGAATTGGTTGAAGGAAGCGGCAAGTTCTTTGCTTTCTGAGGTCAGAAACTTTTCGGATAATCTGACATGAATATCTGCTCTGCCTTCGGCTATACTTTTCAAATTTTCTCTCAATTTGTTTAAAGGGCGGAAAAAATAATTTAACAATTCTAAAGTTCCGAGTAAGGCAATGACGGTAACAACAAGTAGGATTTTAAGTAAAGCTGACGAAAGTCTCTTTGTCACGGCAAAAGATTCTTGAAGTGAAATTCCTACTCTGAAAACTCCTATCACTTTGTCTGCTCTCATACCTCCGTAAACGGGGAAATTACAATCAAGGAGTTTCTCTTTTCCTATTTCCTTAACAGAGGTAATTGTTTCTCCTTCTTTTATTTTGACCATAATGTCTGCCGCTAATGTATCTGTTGTTTGGACTTTGCCTGTTTCCGTGAACACGTTTCCTGATAAAACGTACACTTTCAAATATAAAATGTCTTTTCTTTCAGCAAGTTCAGAAATTGATGATTCAAGAAAAGAAGGATTGTTTGCATTCAGACTGAATTCTAAAGTAGAACTAATTGAGCTCAGTATATTTTCACCTCTGCTTCGCAGGAGAGTATTGAATTCTGATTTTACTATATTATGTGCTAATATTAAAGTTAATATATTTAAAGCTAAAATTATAGCTATTAAAAGTACAGAGATCTGAACTTTTAATGAATTAAATTTTATCATTAAACCTCCTAACAATAATTTTACAAAACTTAGATTTGAATGTCAAGAGTCTAATTTATAACTTTGTCTGCTTTTCTTAGTTTTTTCTTCAAAAGAAAATAAAACGAGGTCGGATTTAACCGACCCCTTTTCCTGTCTTACTATTTAGCTTAACCAATTATGTCTTCAATTTCCCCCAAAAGCCATTCGATTTCCTCGACTGTTAAATCTCCCATGTGGGCAATTCTAAAAGTTTTTTCTTTTAAATTACCGTATCCATTCGAAAGGAAAGCTCCTCTTTTGGATAGTTCCTCATTGAGGTTTTTAATTGAAATACCTTTGGTGTTATCAATACATGTAACTGTGGGAGAAAGATTGTTCTCGTCCGCGAATAGAGCAAAGTTCTCTCTTGCCCAGTTTTGTACGATTGAAGCCATCTCAGCGTGCCTTTTAAAGCGGTTTTCGATACCTTCTTTATTTACAATTTTATCCAGTTGATAATTAAGAGCCGCTATCAAATTAAGGGCTGCTGTTATAGAAGGCTGTTTCGCCTTGTCCCAGTATTTCTTATATGCTAAAAAGTCAAAGTAGTATCCTTTATCTTCTACCTCGGTAGAACGCTGCATGGCTTTTTCGCTTACAGAGGCGACTGCCAGTCCCGGCGGTAGAGCGAAACACTTCTGTGATGATGCCACAACGTAATCGATATCCCAATCATCAACTCTTATCTCAGCTCCAGCCATCGACGAGACGGCATCAACACATAAAATTACATCGGGATATTTGCTTACTACTTCTGCGACTTCTTTAAGTGGATTCATTACACCGGTTGAAGTTTCATTATGTGTTATAAAAACAGTGTCAAATTCACCGGTTTTAAGTTTTTCGTCAATATCGCCCGGGGAAATACCTTTACCCCATTCATATTCCAAAACTTCAAATTCTTTATTGCAGCTTTTTGATATTGATGCCCACCTGTTTCCGAAAGCTCCGCATACCGAATGAAGAGCTTTTTTCTTTACGCAATTTCTAACTGCCGCTTCCATTAAACCGGTTCCAGAGCAAGTTCCTATTATGATGAAATTATCCGTAAAAAGGACTTTTTGAAGTTTAGTTACGGTTTGATCCATCAATTCCGAGGTTTCCGGCATTCTGTGACCGAACATCGGGAAATCCATTGCTTTTCTGACATCTTCCCTGACTTCAGTTGGTCCGGGAATAAATAATTTCCTGTACATCAGTCCTCCTTTCTTCCTTTTCTGATTTCCGGGTATAAAGGAAATTCTTCTGCTATTTCTTTAACTTCGCCTCTTACTTCTTGTAGCACTTTTTCGTCATCTATGTTTGTAAGAACTTTGTTAATTAACTGGGTTATTTTCTTTATTTCTCCTTCTTTTATTCCCCTGGAAGTCAAGGCAGGGGTACCAATTCTTATACCACTTGCTATAAAAGGTTTTTCCTTGTCAAACGGAATTGTGTTTTTGTTGACAGTTATTTTTGCCTTATCGAGAGCTTCTTCGGCTTGCTTACCCGTGATACCTTTACTTTTAACATCTACCAGTATCAAGTGTGTGTCTGTCCCACCGGCAACGAGTCTCCAGCCCAGCCTCTTAAACTCTTCTTCGAAAGCTTTCGCATTCAATACTATTTGATGTTGGTATTTTTTAAATTCAGGAGAGAGAGCTTCCTTGAACGCAACAGCTTTTGCGGCAACCGTATGCATGTGCGGTCCACCCTGAAGACCGGGAAAGATAGCTTTATCTATAGCTTTTGCCCATTTTTCCTTACAAAGTATTATTGCGCTTCTCGGACCTCTAAGTGTTTTATGTGTTGTTGTAGATACAGCTTCCGCGTAAGGTATTGGTGAGGGATGTTCTCCGGCAACAACGAGACCCGCTATATGAGCAATATCGGCCACAAGGTAAGCTCCGACTTCGTCACAAATTTCCTTGAATTTATCCCAGTGAAGTATCCTTGGGTAGGCAGAAGCTCCGGTCATTATCAACTTAGGTTTTTTCTCTCTTGCGACTTTTAGAAGTTCGGCATAATTTATCTGTTCTGTTTTAGGATCTACAGTGTACTGATAAGTTTCCCAAAAGGTACCCGTAAAGCTCACTTTATACCCATGTGAAAGGTGCCCTCCATGAGAAAGAGAAAGCCCGAAAAATAAATCTCCAGGTTCAAGTAGAGCCGAGTATATTGCCATGTTAGCCGGAACTCCGGAGAGAGGTTGAACATTTACATGTTCCGCGCCAAATAGCTTCTTGGCTCTGTCAATAGCTAAATTCTCTACTGCATCCATCCATTTACAACCGCCGTAGTATCTCTTACCTGGATAGCCTTCCGCGTATTTGTTTGTCATTACCGAACCCATAGCCTCAAGCACAGCCATAGAAACAAAATTTTCGGAAGCTATTAACTCAAGGTTATCGTGTTCCCTATTGGCTTCACCGATTATGGCTTCGTAGACCTCAGGGTCCGTTTTATATAGTTTATCCATTTTTTTAATACCCCTCTTTTTAAAATTTCAGGTTCTGACCCTATTATATTTTGATAGTTTTCCTTGTCAAGTCTAAAAAACTCTCACCTTCCAAAAAATTATTGTCACACAGAGACGCAGAGATATTAGGCTGACGGCTAACCGCTATCGGCTTTCCGCTAAACCCATCTCATCCTAATTTTTTTAAACACAATAGGGATAGGTAGAGGTCTTGACAATTATTGGCTTTCCAATACCATAAATATATGAAAAAAATAGGAATCGTAACGCCCGGAGGAGATGCGCCGGGAATGAACACGGCGATCGGGACTGTCTTAAGACTTTGCAGAAATGAAACCGGACAGCTAATTGGTATTAACGACGGATACAGCGGTTTAATAAAAGAAGATTATTTTAATTTTTCCAATACCCGTTCTGATACTATCATGGGCATAAGCGGTACGATACTTCACTCTGCAAGAATGCCTTCATTTAAGCAGGAGAAAGTTGTAAAAGAAGCGGCGGAAAACCTTTTAAAAGAAAAAATAGAAGGTCTGATAGTTATCGGTGGGGACGGTTCTTTTAAAGGAGCAATGGCTCTTAATAAACATTTGGAAGTGCCTATTGTGGGTATTCCCGCCTCAATTGATAACGACATCTATGGGACAGATGAAACAATAGGGTTCGATACAGCCTGCAACACTGCGCTTGAAGCAATTAATAAAATAAAGGACACGGCTATATCATTCGAAAGAATCTTTGTCGTTGAAGTAATGGGTAGAAAAAGAGGCTTTCTTACACTTGAAGTTGGCATAGTATCAGGCGCGGACGCAATACTAATTCCCGAGGTAGAATCACCCATTACGGAAATAGTTAAAGGGCTTAAAAAAGAAAGGAAAAAAGGGCAAACCGACGCAATAATAGTAATGGCAGAAGGTATAACAGAAAGAGACAAGATCACTTCTATAATAGAAGAAAAAACCAAATGTTCTACCAGAAAATCGGCGCTCGGATATATACAAAGAGGCGGTGCGCCTACGAGAAGGAGCAGAATGCTGGCGATCGAGTTCGCGAGTCACGCTTATGAATTAATAAAAACAAATCCCACCAGACCCACGATGGTCGGACTCGACGGAGAAGAAATTATAACCATAGATCTTGAGCAATCTGTTAGTGGTTATAAGGAAATAGATCTGGAAAATTATAAGCTCCATAGACTTTTGTCTAATATATATTAGATCTAGGGAGTAGAGAGTAGTAATAAAGCAAAAAAAAGTAAAAACTTTATGGGTTTTGTGTTAATTGAATAAAGATCACTTTTCTGAAATAAATATACTGTCGATTTTACGTTTGACTTCCTCTGCTTCTTTTTCCATTCCCCTTTCTCTGTAATCTCGCATCAGTTTTTCATACAGCGTTCTGTTTGTGGGATGTAGTTCGATAGCCTCTAAAAGAAATAATTCAGCGGTTTCTGCGGCGTCTTTATTATAGATTCTTTTTTTATGCCTTTTAAAAAATTCGTATTTTTTAAAAGCTAATTCCCAGTCGATTGGATTGCTTTCCATAGCTTTTGAATAAAGGTAAAAAGAAAAAGACAGATAACCTACCAGACCGGTTTCATAAAAAAGTTGTTCATGTGCTGTGGCAAGAGTTGTAGAATAGTGTGGAAGAGGCCATAACGACTCCGATAAAGAAAGGTAATACAAGGTTTTCCCATATTCTTCATTATTGAAAGCCGCTGCTCCTTTCTTTGATAAAAAATAAGCAGATAAGGGTGTTAGGTAAAGAAAGATAAGCAGAACAAATATAATCTTCCCTGGTAATGAAAAGTTGATCTTGTAATCTTCTGCCGAATTGTCTGCAGTAAAGAGAATAACAATGAAGATGAGAAAATTTGCAGAGAGGTATAAAACATTGTCCAGAAGGGAATGAATAAAAACAACTAATATTAGTGTTCTCTCAAAATTCCCATGATTTTTGAAATTGATAAAGAAAATGCCAAATAGGAATAAATAAGACAAGAACAGCATTGAACCGCCTTCTGCAAAATACTGTAAGAATTGATTATGTGCGATCTTAGCTTTTTTTGAATATTTTCCTTCAACCGGAAAATTATATCGTAGAGAAGCTTTTTGGAAACTTCTTAATCCCCAACCGGATAAAGGCCTATCGAGTCCCGTCTTGATTGCCTGTTTCCAGATGTTCGGACGTTGAAGAGAATACGATTCGATTTTTCCGGTTACTCTTTTTTTTACAGGATTCGGAACCAAAAGTACAAGCCCAAACAGAATTGGGGCTATAAACGCAAAAGACTTGCGTTTAAAGAGAAAAACAGGTAAGACTAGAATTAGAACAAGTATAATTCTCGAACCTGTAAGAATTGAAAAAACAAAAAAAAGTATCATTAAAGGGTATTTTAATATTTTATTTTTTAACGTTAAGCTGTATGTAAAACCAAAAACAAGGGGAAATACGAAAAAATTAGCGTATTCGTAAGTACCGCTAACCCTCGCAGAACCAATTTGGAAGAAACAAATAATAAGCTCGACTAAGCAGAACACGAATACGGTTAACAGGAGTGTTTTTTTATTCGGTTTAATGAAAAGCAGTGCAACAAAGAAAATCAGATAAGCAAAATACTCTAAAAACCCTTCCATTGAAGATAAAAAAGCAGGAGAAAATAATGTTACCACAAATGATGCCCCAGTAAAAATCGTTAGTGGCAGAAGAAATCTGTTTTTCTCAATACGGCTGTTTTTATTTATAAATAAAAAAACAGATAGAAGAGAGACCATATAAAAACCCATCAAATAGATAGCTAATTGCGTCGCCCCCCCTTTGTAAAAACCAATACAAAATATCGGTGTTGAACAAACGATAATTTTAATAAAATCTTCTCTCTTTATTTTTGGTTTTTCTAAAAAAGAGAAAATCATTTTTTTATTGTTTAACCGGTAAATTCAATTGTTTGTTTGTTGATTTTTTTAAAGGTTTTACCGCATTTATTACAAATGGCTCTATTTTCAGTAAAGACAATTTTATTGCCGCATTCGCACAGCCAGCCCTTGATTGTCGCGGGTACCCCATAAACCATTGCATGGTCCGGAATATCTCTTGTTACAACAGAACCTGCTCCGACAAAACAGTGCTTTCCCAGTGTGACTCCGCAAATTATGGTAGAATTTGCCCCTATTGTGGAGCCTTTCTTGACAAGTGTTTTTAGATATTCATCTCTTTTCTTCGGATGAGCTGATCTGGGGATATTAACGTTGGTAAAAACCATAGAGGGACCACAGAAAACATCATCCTCTAAGGTTACGCCTTCATAAACTGAGACATTATTCTGTATTTTTACGTTACTCCCAATAGCAACATTTGGCCCGATGCAAACATTTTGACCTATAATACAATTTTTGCCAATACTTACATTAGATGATATATGTGAAAAATGCCAGATTTTTGTTCCTTTTCCGATTCGAACATTTTCGTCTACAAATGATGATTCATGTATAAAATATTCCATCTATTTATTTTCCTCCAAAGAAACCTGCGCCTTCCTTAAAACCTTTAGAACTTCAATCCCTCTATTTCCATCACTTTTAGGTCTTTCCCCGGTTTCTACACAATGGATAAAATGTTCACAGGCTGCCTTTAAGGGTTCATACAATGGAATGCTCGGCAAACAAATATCACCATAACGAACGCTGATTCCACCTTTTTCTGTCCATTCTACACCTTTGTCAAAAATCGCCAGTTTATTCCTCGGTTCCATATCGTCAAAAACGATCATCTTTTTATCCCCTACAATGGTTATTCTTCTCGTTTTATGCGGGTCAAGCCAGCTAAGGTGAGCATTCGCATCTATCCCTGATGAGAAATTCAAATGAAGGAAAACAGCGTCCTCAATTTTTTTACTCTCCTGAACATATATCCCTCCGGAGGCTTCAATTCGAGAAGGAAAATCATTTAACAAATATAAGAAAACCGAAATGTCATGAGGACCAAGACTCCACAGAACATTTTCCCTGGAACGAACTACTCCTAAATTAAGCCTCTGACTGTATAAATAATATATTTGACCGAGGTCTCCTTTATCTATAAGTTCTTTGATCTTGCAAACAACTGGATGATAAACGAGAAGATGGTCCACCATTAGCGTAAGTTCTGAGTCTTTTGCTATATGTACTAATTCTTCGGCTTTTTCCACCTCAAGAGCCAGAGGTTTTTCAACAAAAACGTGTTTGCCCGAGAGCAGAGCTTTCTTTGCTATTTCATAATGAGTTTCAGCAGGGGTAGAGATTACAACTGCTTTCACTTCATTGTTGGAAATAATTTTGTCAGGATCAAGAAAAGTTTTAATACCGGTATATTCTGTTTCTACAAGTGCAAGTTTCTGCTTATCTGAATCGGAAACTATTATGTTTTGTGTCCCCAAAATCTTACAAAAATTTCTAACTAAATTAATTCCCCAGTTACCCGCTCCGATTATCCCTATTTTCATCTAACCTCCAGTTTATCCAATATACAAAATGCTTATGGGGGTGTCAAGTATTAGTTTTATATAGGTCTTTTTTTTCTTAAACAAAGCAAACTTTCGTAAGTATATCCGAAGAGGTTGGTTAATAAGT